>Ga0209709_10002026_pt1 | contig 18095 bp, 15 predicted proteins | sample ArcticOcean_MG_C_2_FD_187435 | JGI IMG/M metagenome (GOLD analysis project Ga0209709, IMG submission 187435) | Marine microbial communities from western Arctic Ocean - ArcticOcean_MG_CB4_136 (SPAdes) (version 2) | ecosystem: Environmental > Aquatic > Marine > Oceanic | place: Arctic Ocean... | reverse complement strand
TGATTTGGTTGTTAAAACTATTAATAAATCTCAAAACGTAGAATATAAATTAAGTGAATTTGGAAATTCAGCAATACCAATAATATCTGCCTTAAAAAAATGGAGCATGGGTAGAAAAAAAGAAATTTCAAAAATAGTTCAATTAACTAAGTAATATTATTTTTGACTGAAGATCCTTTTAGGCTTTTGTTTTTAGTATTTTGATTTTCTTATTCCCTGTATGATTTCTCTTAATTGATCATATTCTTTACAATTACAATTTTCTAAAATTTTTAGCCTCTCTTTTGCAAGACTAATACGATTTGTAACCACATACAATTCACCCAAGTATTCATTTATACCAATATGACCTGGTTCGATTGCCAAGCCCTCAAGGTAAAATTTTTCCCCATTTTCATAATCACCAAGTTTTCTTGTGGTAAAACCTAAGTAATTTAAAGTATCAGGGTTATTTGGTTTTTTTTCATTTGATACAATTAATAATTTAAGAGCTTTTTCATATCTCTTATTCGCTTTTTTAATCTTATCTTTTTTTTCATATTTTTTAGCTGATTTAATAAGAACAACTGCTTTATCATAACTTGTTTTAGTTTTAGAGTTGTCACTCGAACCTGCCGAATAAGAGTTTACTGACAGGCCCAGAAGTAACAAAAAAGTAAAAAATATTTTTTCAATCATCGATAAATGTATAATTGTCTTAATATAAATTTTAAAGTTTAATTTAATATTTTATTGCCGCAGCAATATTACTGCTGATTCAAGATCTTTTTAGCTAAATCAGTTTTTTTTATCCATGATTTAGGAATTGAGCTAAAGCCTTTTAAAGCTGCAAAATATGCTCCAATAAAATTAACCCTGGAACAGTTACAGCCACCAGCCTTGACAGTTCTCAAAATAGCACTTTTATAACTTGAGGAATTAATAATTGAATGAATTGAACTGTTAAATGTTCCGGGATAACTACATGCCATTCCTAACTTTTTAACTACTATTGGGTGAGGTTTTGATTTTAATCTTTTTACTTTTTTAATATCTTCAACAACACTTTTAAAATATGAATTTTTTTTAAATTTTTTTATGAATTCATTTATGGGATCTTTAGCACCCTTTAGAGCCAAATCTATTAGATGAAACTTAGCTAAAGCATACTTAAGGCTTATTTTTGAAACAGTAACTATCGAGATAATTTTTTTTAAGCTATTAAAATCATATCCATATAAAAAATAGGGTAGTGCAGCACAATAACCATCAGACTCGTTTACTTTAGTGCCACCTGTTAATTTATTTTTAGCTTTAATATTTTTAACTGTTTCAATAATATTTTGGTGAATCCAAGGCCCTTTAATTATACCTCGCCAATCTTTAATTTTTCTATATTTAGATCTTAGATTAAGGTTTTTCCAATATACACTTCCTGGACCAAAGTTTTTAGTAATATTCTTTTTAAATCTTTTTTCTACATTTTCATGTCCTTCAATCAATGTTTGAAACATGACTTGACCTACTTGATTATAACCCGAAACCTTTCCAGTTTTAATATTGTAAAAAGGACTTTTATTATTTTTTAAGAAAGTAAAATCTTTCTTTCCTTTAATATAAGTTAGTAGTTTTTTTTGGTTATAGACCCAATGTAAGGGCCTAGCTGCAGCATCAGCCACAGTAGCACCCAAAAAAACATGTAGATTATTTTTCATTTTAATTTTTATCTATACTAATGTTCATGTTTTTCGATACCATGCTTTTCTAAAAGATCATGCATTCTCTGATGCTCTTTATAGGTTAAGCTATAAAAAATAATTATAGTTACAATTGAACCAACTAATGCACCTTGGATAAATCTAAATATTGTTTTTTTATTTTTACTTTTTACCTCTTCACTCATTTTGTTTCCTCTTTTTTTTGCTTCATAAAATTTATAGCAAGCATAAAAAATTAAAATGATACTTAAAAACCAAGATATTGGGTGGTTAGCAACAGCAATAAAAGATCCTCCAAATAAAACTGCAATGAAACCGCTAATCCAACATATAGGACACATAATTAATATTTTAATTTCATTTAAAATTTCTCCACAGATGCACTCAATTCACTTCCAGCTCCAAAAATTAAAACTGATTCATTCATTTATGATGATAAATGTTTTTCAGCTTCAAGTGCAGCCATACAGCCCATTCCTGCAGCAGTTACAGCTTGCCTGAATGTTTTATCTTTAACATCTCCTGCAGCATAAACTCCAGGGATGTTAGTTTCAGTAGAATCTGGTTTAGTAATTAAATAACCCTCTTTATCCATTTCTAACTGTTCTTTGAATAAAGCTGTAGCTGGATCATGACCAATAGCGATAAATAAACCATGAACTTTTATTTCATCAATCTTATTTGTCTTTAAATTTTTAACTTTAATTGCTGTAACATTTTTAGGCTCATTATCTCCAATAACCTCTTCAACAGCACTATCCCAAATAATTTCAATTTTTTTATTTTCCATTAATTTTTTTTGAAGCAATTTTTCAGCTCTTAAAGTATCTCGTCTATGAATTAATTTTACTTTTGATGCAAATTTTGTAAGAAACATTGCTTCTTCGACAGCTGCATTTCCACCACCAACAACTGCAACCACTTTTTCTTTGAAGAAAAAACCATCACATGTTGCACAAGCAGAAACTCCAAAACCTCTATACGCCTGTTCTGACTCTAAGTTTAACCATCTAGCCTGAGCGCCTGTTGAAATAATAATACTATCAGCGGTATATTTTTGTCCACTGTCTCCAATAGCTTCAAATGGAGTTGATTTTAAATTTACTGAAGAAATATGATCTTCTATTAGATCTGTTCCAACAGCTTTAGCTTGATCCTTCATTTGATCCATTAACCAAGGACCTTGAATCACATCTGAAAATCCTGGATAGTTTTCTACATCTGTTGTTGTAGTTAATTGTCCACCAGGCTGAATTCCATAAACTAAAATAGGATTAAGCATTGCTCTTGCAGCATAAACTGCAGCCGTGTATCCAGCTGGACCCGAACCTATTATTAACACTTTTGTGTGTTTTGTTGGATTTTGACTCATACAAAAGTTATATAAGGATAAATGGCAAAATTAAAAGGGTTATTATTAACAGAGGGCATGCATGGTATGATTAGCCAAGTTGAAGGACTAGCTAAAGCTCTTGATTTAGATTTTATACACGAGAAGATTGAACTTAATAGTTTTTGGAAATTATTTCCACCAAAGTTAACACCTATCCAAGGTTTTGTTTTTAAAAATAAAATTAACAGTCAATTCGATATTGTTATTTCCTGTGGAAGAAAAAGTGTAATTCCATCAATTTATTTAAAAAAGAAATTTAAAAATAAAGTTATAAATATTCACATTCAAAAGCCCAAAGTATCATTAGATAACTTTGATTTTGTGGTTGCCCCTGAACATGATAGCTTGAAGGGAAATAACGTACTGACAAGCAAAGGGGCAGTTCATTATTTAACTAATGATGAGCTAGATCAGAATGAAAATTATTTAAAATCCAGAATTAACACTAAGAAGAAAATTGTTACCTTAATATTAGGAGGACCAACTAGATATTATGATTATAACAATGAAGCTATAGAGGATATTTTCTTGAAAATTAAGAAAATTTTTTTAGAGAATAACTATCAATTAATTGCTGTACCTTCTATGAGAACTCCTCGAAATATAATTGAAAAAGCTAAAAGCTATTTTGATAAAGATCAGATTGTAATATCAAATGTGGATAAAAAAGCTTATCTTTCTTCATTAAAAATATCAGACTATATTATCGTTACATGTGATTCTACTTCAATGATTTCAGAAGCTGCAATTACTGGAAAACCAATTTATGTAGCTCAAATGCCAGCAATTAAAAGCAATCAAAGGTTTAAAAGTTTTTTTAATTTATTTGAGTCTCTAAATATAATAAAAGAATTAAATAGCCCCATTGAAAACTGGACTTATACAAAATTAAATGAAACTAATAAAATAGCAAACCAAATAAGAGAAAAAATAAAACAACATGACTTTTCTTAATTCAATTTTAAACAATTCTAAAGTGCACCACGATCCATTTAAACATTGGGAGTATAGCGATGCTTTAACTAAAGGGTCAATTGAAGAGATTATTAAAGCTGACATACCAGATGTTAGTAAAAATAATTTAACGTACGATGGCACAAGAGCAATTGATGATGGGGCAGCAGAATTTAGAGAAGGTATTGCATCTGGTGGACAGGCAATAAAATTTAGATGTTTTGTTACTAAAGAGAATGCGACAGAATTTCCAAACTTAGTTAAATTTATAAATGAATTACAATCTAAAGAAACACATGAAGCTATTTCTAAGATGATCAATAAAGATTTATCTAATTCATATGTTAGAGTTGAAGTTATATGTGACAGAGAAGGATTCTGGTTAAAGCCACATTGTGATATTAAAGAAAAATTATTATCAGGCTTGATATTTATTAATAATGCAAACGAGTCAGAAAACTTAGGCACTGATTTTTATAATAAAAAATTAGAAAAAGTTAAGACAGTGCCCTATAAAAATAACTATGGTTATCTATTTTCAAGTGGTCCAAATACTTGGCATGGAATGGAAAAAAAAGAGATTGTTAAAGAAAGACGCTGTTTACAGGTAAATTATGTAACTTTTTCTACTGATTGGAAGGTTGAGTAACATTAAAACTATAAAGACTTGTATCTATCACCAACCATAAAGTGTATACTTATTTTTTTTAGATACTGCCAAATAATTTTACACTTCATTACTTAGGCAATAATTTTTTAGAAAACAACTTTATTAGAAGCGTTCATCATTCATGTGTTTATGCATGTTATGCAACGGATTTATTATGATTATAAAAGATATAACAAAGCAAGAAATTTCAGTTCTAGGAAATATTTTACCTTTAAGGGAAAATAATATTATTCCAATAAAGATTAATAAGAAAATAGAAATAGTTGTTGTTCCTAATTTAGGTGAAGTAAATTCACATCAAGATAATGTTGGAATTATCCTTGAAGAAAAAAATGTTCTTAGGATTTTATCCAAACGATATAAAGATGTTTTAATTACTGAAATTAATTCTGAAGAAGATCTTGAAGCCCTAGTTAAAAGAAAACCTGATTTAGTATTTTCTGGTGTTAAGTACTTCTTTTTTAATAATAGAAATATATGGCTAAATGATTATTTAGAAATGTTTGGAATTCCATATATTGCATCAAGTAAAGCAGCTCTTGACAATGAGAGTGATAAAAATAAAGCAAAAAAGATTATGCAAAAAAATAATATTAGAACTGCTGATTTTTTTATTACCAATCCAGGTGAATATTTAAGAGAATCTTCAATTCCATTAAAATTTCCTCTTTTTATAAAACCAGTAACTGGTGGAGATAGTAGAGGTGTAGATAAAAACTCCTTAGTATTTAATTTTAAAGATTTTACAAACAAAGTATTGGATATTAAGTTAAAACAAAACTCACCCTCTTTAGTTGAGACTTATTTGGCTGGAAAAGAATATAGTGTGGGCATTTTTGAAGATAGTATTAATGGAACTTTAAGAGCCATGCCCATAGAAATTATTGTAAAAGAGAATATGGATGGTCATTGCATTCTTGATTTTGATGTAAAAAAAAATGATGAAGAGAGCGTAATTCTTGTTTCTGATGTTGCAGTTTTTAATAAGCTTTCAAAATTAGCAAAAGATTCCTTTAAAGCTTTAGGAGGAAAATCTTTAGGTAGAATTGATATTAAAATGAATCATCTAGGTATTCCTCATTTTATAGAGGCAAATCTAATGCCGGGTCTTCGAAAAGGTTATTTTTATAGATCATGTGTACTAAATCTTAGTATGAGTTATGAAGATATGATTTTTAGTATTGCAAATACTGGCCTATCTTCTCATTAAATATCTTGTAGTGCAGTGACTGTTATTTCTTTTGTTTTTAAAGATCTAATTCCCATTAAACACACTTGGGCAGTAGACATGTTTGTACAATAAGGAACTTTGTTAACTAAAGTTGCTCTTCTTAAAGCCTTAGCATCGTGAAGACGGTGTTCACTATTTCCTCCTCCAGTATTAATAACCAAGGCAATTTTTCCAGAATTTAACACATCAACAATATGGGGCGATCCTCCGCTAACCTTGTTTATTGTTTTACATTTTATTCCTTGTTTTCGAATATATTCAGCTGTTCCGCCTGTACCACATAAAGTAAAATTCAATTTTAATAACTGTTTTGCTAAATCAACACCTTCATCTTTGTGTCCATCTTTAAGGGAGATAAATGCTAAGCCTTTAGTGGGTAGAGAGTTTGAGGCGGCAACCTGGCTTTTTGCATAAGCCATACCAAAATCCTTATCAAGACCCATCACTTCACCTGTTGACTTCATTTCAGGCCCTAACAGTACGTCACTATTTGGGAATTTATTAAAAGGAAATACAGCCTCCTTAACTGCAAAAAAATTTTTATTTTTACTTTTTAAATTAAATTTAGATAATTTTTCACCTGCCATTACTCTTGAAGCAATTTTGGCAAGGGGCAATCCTTTGGCTTTTGATACAAAAGGTACAGTTCTGCTAGCTCTTGGGTTTACTTCTATCACGTAAATCTCATCATTTTTAATAGCAAATTGAATGTTCATAAAGCCCTTTATATTTAAAGCTAAGGCTAATTTTTTTGTTTGAACTTCTATTTCAGTTATCAGCTTTGGTTTAATTGATATAGGTGGTAAAGAACACGCTGAATCTCCAGAGTGAATACCAGCTTCTTCAATATGTTGCATTATTCCAGCAACAAATACTTTATTACCATCAGATATTGCGTCAACATCTACCTCCATTGCATGGCTAATAAATTTATCAATTAATATTGGGTTTTCTTCTGCAGCTTTAAATGCTTCCTCTACAAAGTTTTTTAATTGGTTTTTTTCGTGAACAATTTCCATTGCCCTTCCTCCTAAGACATAAGAAGGTCTGACCATTAATGGTAGCCCAATTTTTTCTGCTATTTTAATAGCTTGTTTGTAAGTTTTAGCAATACCACTCTCAGCTTGTTTTAATTTTAATCTATCAAGTAATTTTCTAAACCGATCTCTATCCTCAGCTAAGTCTATTGATGTATACTGAGTGCCTAATATTGGAAGTTTGTTGTCATGTAAAAATTTAGCAAGTTTTATTGGTGTTTGACCTCCAAACTGAGCAATGATCCCCAAAAGATTTCCTTTTTTTTGTTCTTTTTTAATAATATTATAAACATACTCTTCTTTAAGTGGTTCAAAATAAAGTCTATCACTTGTGTCATAATCTGTTGAAACTGTTTCTGGATTACAGTTAATCATTATAGTTTCAAAACCACTATCTTTAAGAGCATAACTTGCTTGGCAGCAACAATAATCAAATTCAATACCCTGACCAATACGGTTAGGACCACCCCCTAAAATTATAATTTTTTTTCTTGAAGAAGGCTCAGCTTCACATTCTGAATTCAAGGAAAAATTTCTTTGATATGTTGAATACATATAAGGTGTAAAAGATTTAAATTCAGCCGCACAAGTGTCCACTTTTTTATAAACTGGCAATACTTTTAATGCTGTTCTTTTTTTCCGAACAATGTCTTCAGGGATTTTGGTAATCTCAGATAATTTTTTATCAGAAAAGCCCATTGATTTAATTCTGTTAAATTCATTGTAGTCTTTAGGTAAACCCTTTTTCTTTATTTGATTTTCCTCATTAACAATCTCTTTTAATTGCTCCAAAAACCATGGATCTATTTTACAAAGTTGGTGAATTTTTTTTATGTCTATTTTTTTTCTAAATGCTTCTGCAGCTAACAAAATTTTGTTGGGGATATTCTTTCTTAATTTCTTTTCTATTTCTTTTTTATTTAGTAAAAAAATTCTATCTAAGCCTGAAAAGCCAGTTTCAAGAGAAACTAGTGCTTTTTGTAAAGACTCTTTAAAGTTTCTACCAATTGCCATAGCTTCGCCAACAGACTTCATCGAAGTTCCCAGTATTGCTTCTGAACTAGAAAATTTTTCAAATGTGAACCTGGGAATTTTTGTTACCACATAATCAATACTTGGCTCAAAGGAAGCGGGTGTTGTTTTGGTGATTTCATTTTTTAATTCATCTAAAGTGTAACCTACAGCTAATTTTGCTGCAACTTTTGCAATTGGAAAACCTGTTGCCTTAGAAGCTAGCGCTGAAGATCTAGAAACTCTTGGATTCATTTCAATAATAACCATTCTTCCATCTTTAGGATTGATTGCAAACTGAACATTAGATCCACCCGTTTCTACTCCAATTTTTCTAAGACAAGCAATTGAAGCATTTCTCATTACCTGGTACTCTTTATCAGTAAGTGTCAAAGCGGGAGCGACAGTAATTGAATCGCCTGTGTGAATTCCCATTGGGTCAATATTTTCAATAGAACAAATAATTATGCAGTTATCTTTTTTGTCTCTAACGACTTCCATTTCAAATTCTTTCCATCCCTCAAGGCATTCTTCAACTAAAATTTGACTAACGGGAGATTCATGTAAACCATCTTTAACTATTTTTAGATATTCTTTCTCTGTTTTGGCGATACCACCACCCAACCCTCCCAGGGTAAAAGCAGGCCTAATTATTGCTGGTAGACCAATTTGCTTAAGTGCTTTAGCAGCATCTCTAATATAATTTACAACTTTAGATTTGGGTAAATCCAAACCGATATCCAACATATTTTTTCTAAATTTTTTCCTGTCTTCTGCATTTGAAATTGCCTGTGAGTTTGCACCAATTAATTCAATTTTATATTTCTTTAAAATTCCTTTTTTTTCAGCTTCCATTGCTAGATTCAAAGCAGTTTGCCCACCCATTGTTGGTAAAATTGCATCTGGTTTTTCTTTTTTTAGAATTTTTTCTAAAACCTGTAGTGTTATTGGTTCGATATAAGTTTGATCTGCAATACCAGGATCCGTCATGATTGTTGCTGGATTAGAATTAATTAAAATAACTTTATAGCCCTCATCCCTAAGAGCTTTACAAGCTTGTGTTCCTGAATAATCAAACTCACATGCTTGACCGATAATTATTGGTCCAGCACCAATGACCAATATAGTTTTAAGATCTTTTCTTTTTGGCATTTTTTTTCATATTGTTAATAAATTCTTTAAATAAATAAATACTATCTTGTGGTCCAGGATTAGACTCTGGGTGATACTGCACTGAAAAAATGGGCTTGTCTTTTAACTTAATTCCCTCAATACAATCATCAAATAAAGATTTATGAGTTACCTCTATATTTTTTGGTAAACTTTGTCTTACAATTTCAAAGCCATGGTTTTGACTTGTGATTTCTACATTATCTTTAATTAAATTTTTAACTGGATGATTAGCTCCTCTATGACCTAGTTTCATTTTTTTTGTCTTTGCACCGAGAGTTAAAGCAAGTATTTGATGACCAAGGCAAATTCCGAAAATAGGCAAGTTATTTTTAATCAACTCTTTAATAATTTCTATCGCATATTTTCCTGTTGCAGCAGGGTCACCGGGGCCATTAGATAAAAAGATCCCATTTGGCTTTAATTTAAGTATGTCTTTTGCACTCGTTTTGCATGAAATTACTGTTACTTTACAATTAAGATCTGAGAAATATCTTAGGATATTTTTTTTAATTCCATAGTCAATTGCAATAACATGTAATGAGTTTTTTTTATTTTTTAAGTAACCAGTTTCTTTTTTCCAAGTTTTAAAACCAGACCATATATAATTTTTCTTTGTTGTAACTTTTTCTGCTAAATCTAGGTTTTTTAAACCACTCCATTTATAAGTAGTGTTTGTTAGTTTACTGATATTAAAATTACCTTTTTTAGAAAAAGAAATAGTTCCTTTGGGCGCACCTTTGTCTCTAATAGTGTTAGTTAAACCTCTGGTGTCTAAACCCGTGATCCCGACAATTTTATTTTTTTTTAACCATAAATCCAAGTTAACTAAAGATCTATAATTTGAAGGACTTGTTATTTCAGAGTTAAAAATTACACCTTTGGTCCAAATCTTATCAGACTCTAAATCTTCCTTGTTTGCCCCAACATTACCAATATGGGGAAATGTGAAGTTAATTATTTGTCCAGCATAAGAGGGGTCAGAAATAATCTCCTGATACCCAGTTAGTGAAGTATTGAAACAAACCTCGCCAGTAGCTGTTCCTTGATATCCAATACCGATACCCTTAAAGAAGGTTTTATTTTCAAGAACTAAAACGCCTGTGTGAATCTGTGAGATTTTATTAGAGCTATTTTTTTTTGCTTTTTTGATCAATTACAACTCATGAGTTAAAGGTTAATACAATAAAACCCTAATTACCGCAACAGAGATGTATTATAAAATTATAAAAAAACAATTTTTCTTTTGAAGAATTTTCACTTTGCAGTAGATTAAAAAATATTATGACATTGAAAGAAAAAATAGAAACTAACTATAAAAATTCTCTAAAATCAAAAAATAAGGTAGAAATCTCAACCTACAGGTTAATTTTATCTGCGATAAAAGATCTTGATATTATCAATCGATCTGGTGCCAACAAAAAAGAAACAAACGATGAGGATATTAAAAAACTTTTGAAGAAAATGATTAAGCAAAGAACCGAATCAATAGAAATCTATAAAAAAAATGACAGAATGGATTTGTTAGAAGTTGAACAAAATGAATTTGATCTTTTATCTAGTTTTTTACCACAACAGCTAAACAATGAAGAAACTAAAAAGATATGTGTTGATACAATAAGTAAATTGGGCGCCACATCAATTAAAGACATGGGTAAAGTGATGGGTGAATTGAAAAAATCATACCCTGATAACCTAGACTTTGCTAAAGCTGGACCCTTACTCAAAGAAATATTGAATAAATAATGAAATACCCAAAAGAGTATTTGGACGAAATTAAAACTCGTTTAAAAGTTTCAACAGTTGTATCAAAGTCTGTCAGTCTAAAAAAAAGAGGAAAAGAATTTGTAGGCTTATCACCCTTTAAGACTGAGAAAACACCATCATTTACAGTCAATGATGAAAAAGAATTTTATCACTGCTTCGCAACATCAGAGCATGGAAATATTTTTGATTTTTTAATGAAAACTCAAAATTTGAAATTTGGAGAAGCAGTAAAATCATTGGCAAATCTTGCAGGCATGAGACCTTATACATTTTCAAAACAAGATGAAGAACGTGAAAAAAATTGGCAGGAGTATTGCTCAATCTATAATCAATATGTTCAATTTTATCATGATGAAATTTTAAAAAATGAAAGTTTAACTATTGCGAGAGACTATTTAAAAAAAAGAAACCTCAGTAAAAATGAAGTAAAAAATTTTAAAATCGGATTTGTTGAAAGAAATTCTAATTTTTATGAAAAATTAAAAAGTGAATTTAGTGAAAAAGTTTTAGTTGGAAGTGGTCTTTTTTATCTAGATGAAAAAAAGAATACTTATGTTGAAAGATTTCGAGATAGAATAATATTTCCAATTAATAATATTTCAGGTCAACCTATTGGATTGGGTGGAAGAACCATCCAAGAAAATAGTTATTCAGCAAAATATATTAATTCTCCTGAAACACCTTTTTTTAAAAAGGGTTCCAACTTATATAATTTGGATTTAGCTAGAAGATTATCAAATAAAATAGATCATGTATATTTGGTTGAGGGATATATGGATGTAGTTGGCTTAAGTAAAAATGGAATTGAAAATGTTGTGGCAAACCTTGGAACCTCTTTAACTGATAGGCAAATTTTAATTCTCAACCAATTCTTCGAGGATATAATTATCTGTTTTGATGGTGATGAGAGCGGATATAAAGCAGCGCTCAGAGCAGCAGAAAACTCAATTAAAGAACTTCAACCAGAAAAACAAATTTCATTTCTTTTTTTACCTGATGGAGAAGACCCAGATAGCTACGCTAACAAAAATGGCAAAATAAATTTTATTGATTTTACCAAACAATCTAAAATTTCAATACACCAATTTATATTTAATCATTATAAAAATCAGACCGAAAATAACCCCTCATCTATGGCAATCTTTGAAAAAAAATTAAGATCAATTGCAGTTACTATTAAAGATGATTTTATTAAGAAATACGTATTAGAATTTTTTTTAGAAAAAATTTCATCTTTAACACCCCATAGTAATGCAGGTAAAAAACAATTTTATACTAAAAAAATTAAATCGTTGGAAACTACCCAAAAACATTTTAATGAAAGTAAATCACTTAGTGGAGTTGAACTTAAAGAATTTTCATTGCTTTATTTAATAATGAATAATTTAGATATATTTCAAGACAATATTCACTTAGTCGATAACATAAAACTATTTAGTGATGAAAATAAATTAATTTATGAAACGCTTTTAGCAAAATTAAAAAGTGGTGAAAAACTTACTCTCCAGGAAATTTCAATTGACCCCATATTAATTGAAAAAATTTTCAAATTTGCTTCAATCAAACATATTTTAAATAATAATCAAAACAATCCAAATAAAATGTTTGAATTATTGGAGGAAATTTCGAGAGATCTCAAAAACTACGATTTAGAGTTTAGAATTGAGGAATTAGAGTCGAAATTCTCTAAAGATTTGAGTGAAAGTACATTTAATGAAATAAGAGAGCTTAAAAAACAAAAAAATATCAATTAATAATGTTAAAAAATACGTGGATTTTTCTAAAATTGCGCTTATATAAGACTTCTCAAAATATACTATTGTGGAAAGAATAATTACTAAATCGTTTGCTAGACTTATGGGGAGAGGAACCCATAGAGGATTTATAACTTTTGAAGAGTTAAATAAATCTCTTGGCAAAAGGAATCTTTCAGACGAAAATCTTGAGCAAGCTTTCCTTCACATTCTAGATGAACTGGTGATTTTAGTTGAAAAAAAATCAGATTATAAAGTTTTAAAAAAGAAAGATAGTTCTTCAAAGGAAGAGGGTAAAACTATTGAAAAAAGTGACGATCCTATAAGAATGTATTTAAGAGAAATGGGAGGTGTAGAACTTCTTTCTAGAGAAGGTGAAATTGCTATCGCAAAAAGAATTGAAGCAGGAAAAGATGTTATGCTTATTGCATTATCTCAGAGCCCAATAACAGCACAACAATTTTTTGAATGGGATGAAAAACTTCAAAAAGATGAAATTTTAGTTAGAGAAATTATAGATATTGATACTAACTATATGGAAGATGAAAATACAGGACCAAGTGCAAAACAAAGAAATTCAGGAGAGATTGATAAAGGAAAAAAAGATGAGGTAGCAAGTAGTGATGAGGCTGACGATGAATTTAATCCAACTCTTGCGGCAATGGAAACTGAAATAAAGCCTAAAGTTTTAAAAACAGTAAACACCTTAACAAAAGAATACAATAAGTTAATTAAATATCAAAAAGAAAAACTAGATTGTATTTTGAAATCAATCACTTTTTCTCCATCAAAAGAAAAAAGTTATGAAAAAATTATTAATGGAATATTAGAAAGCATTAAATCTCTGCAGTTATCACCATCAGTCTTAGAAGAATTAGTTCAGAAACATTATGTTGAAAATAAAAAAATTATCTCATTAGAAGGTAATCTTTTAAGGCTAGGAATGAATCAAAAAATATCAAGAAATGAATTTATTAAATTTTATGTAGGAAATGAAATAAATCCAAATCTTAAAAAATTTCTTGATACCAACCCTTTGTGGAAACAATTTTTTGTAAAAAATAAAGAAGAATTTAAAAATATTAGAGAAAGATTGGTAGAGATTAGTCATAAATTAGGAATTTCTGTTACTGATTTTAAAAAGATAGTTAGCAGGGTTCAAAAAGGGGAAAAAGAATCTAGAATAGCAAAAAAGGAAATGGTGGAAGCCAATTTGAGATTAGTGATTTCAATTGCTAAAAAATATACCAATAGAGGTCTGCAATTTTTAGATCTTATTCAAGAAGGAAATATTGGTCTTATGAAGGCTGTAGATAAATTTGAATATAGAAGAGGTTATAAATTTTCAACATATGCTACATGGTGGATTAGGCAAGCGATAACAAGATCTATAGCAGACCAAGCAAGAACAATAAGAATTCCAGTGCACATGATTGAAACAATTAATAAAATTGTGAGGACTCAAAGATTAATTTTAAGTGAATTTGGCAGAGAAGCAACACCAGAAGAATTATCAAAAAAGTTAAGAATGCCTTTAGACAAAGTTAGAAAAGTTCTTAAAATTTCAAAAGAACCTGTTTCATTGGAAAAACCAGTTGGAGATGAGGATGATAGTAGTTTGGGAGATTTTATTGAAGACACAAAGGCATTGGCTCCACTAGAACAAGCAATTAAATCTAATTTAAGTGAAGCGACGACAAAAATTTTATCCACCTTAACTCCGAGAGAAGAAAGAGTTTTAAGAATGAGATTTGGCGTTGGAATGAATACTGACCACACCCTCGAAGAGGTTGGCTTACAATTTTCAGTTACTAGAGAACGTATCAGACAAATAGAAGCAAAAGCATTGAGAAAATTAAAACACCCAAGCAGATCCAAACAACTTAAAAGCTTCCTTGAAAGTTAAAATATTTTTTAATTAGTGTATTATAATGTTATTTCTTAATATTACAAAATTATAAGATATGAATATAGGTATAATTTTTGATGCTCCCAAAAGTTCAGGAGGTGGTTTTTTCCAATCACTATCATCAGCTATCATTTTAAATAAAATTAAAGATCCTAGGTTTAATTTTTTTTATATTGTTTTTTCTGATGAAGTAGAAAAAACTCTTTTATCAAAAGGTCTAAAAACAATAAATTTTAAAAAAAATTTATTTTTTAACATATATAAAAAAATTATTAAAATTAGTTTTTTTTCAACGTTATTCAATAGATTAAAATATAAAAATTTATTTTATAAATTATTAAAAAAAAGCAAAATAAATTTTGTAGTTTTTTTAGGACCATCTAATTTAACAAATTTTTTAGAAGATATTAACTTTAGCTATAGTATTTATGACGTACAACACAAATCTCATTCATTTTTTCCAGAATATAGATCTAAAAATTATTTTTCAGATAGAGAGAATTTATTACAAAAATCCATCGATAGATCTTTTAAAATTTTTGTAGACACCGACACAACTAAAAAAGATGTTGTCTTTTATTATAATTGCAAGCCAGAAAAAATTATTGTGCAATCATTCATACCTTTTTTGCCGAAAATTTTTGATGAAAAAAAAAAATATGAATTAAGTGTAAAAATTAAAAATAGAATTAATTTAAAAAATAATGAAAAATACTTTTTTTATCCGGCTCAATTTTGGGCACATAAAAATCACAGATATATAGTTGACTTTTTAAAGTTATTGAAAAAAAATAGCAATAAGACTTATAAGGTTGTGTGTTGTGGTTCTGAAAAAGGCAATAGGAATTACATAGAAAAAATTATAAAAGAAAATAATCTTACAGAGAAATTTATTGTATTTAATTATTTGTCAAATGACGAAGTAATTGAATTATACCTAAACTCTTTTGCTTTAATTATGCCAACTTATGTTGCGAGGTCAACATTACCTTTATATGAAAGCTTTTTCTTTAAAAAACCAGTTTTTTATTCTAATGATATATTAGATGAAAAATTGTATCAATTTGTAATAGGTTTCAATTCACAAAATCCTGAAGATTTGCTAAATAAATTAAAAAATATAGAGAATGGAAAAATAGATTTGAATAAATTAACTAATTCAGCTTTTGAACATTATAAAGGCACATGCAGTGATGAAGTTTTTGTAAATAATTATAAAAAAGTGCTTGATGAATACGATTATTTAAGAAATAGATGGGAAGATTAAAAGTATTCAATTCATATAAAGATAGTTAGATTTAATTTAATAGGAAAATAAAATGAAAAAAAAAATAGATAATTTACTTAAAAAATTTGATGATTTTTCATCCAAAAATAAGTCAAAACATTTTTACCCTTTGCTTGAAGATGCATTTTTCAAGGAAGATATTTATGCAGGGATTCAGGTATTGCTGTCTAAAAAACTTACTATGGGTAAAATTACAGAAAAATTTGAAAAAGAATTTGCAAAATTTATAGGATCTAAGTATGCGGTAATGGTAAACTCTGGATCATCTGCAAATTTATTGTCAATGTTTGCTTCCATAAACCCAATGAGAAAAAATAGAGCAAAATTTGGCGATGAGGCATTGATACCTAGTTTATGCTGGTCGACATCATTATGGCCAATAGTACAAGCAGGACTTAAACCAAAGTTTGTTGATATTGATTTTAAATCTCTAAATGTTAGTGCCGACCAGTTTATAAAGAATATAAATAAAAAAACAAAAGTCATCATGGGAGTTCACGTTCTTGGCAATTCAGGAGAAATTGACAAAATACGGAACATTTGCACAAAGAAAAAAATAATTTTGATAGAAGACACATGTGAATCCTTGGGATCAAAGTATAAGTATCAAAATCTCGGAACTTTTGGGGATTTTGGGACTTTTTCATTTTATTATTCTCACCAAATGACCTCGGGAGAAGGAGGAATGGTGATTTGTAAAACAAAAGAAGATTATGATATTTTAAGAATGCTAAGATCTCATGGGTGGTCAAGAGGCGTAGACAAAAAGAAGAAAAATAATTTTAATTTCATTAACTCAGGATTCAATCTTAGGCCAACAGATATTGTTGCTTCAATTGGATTGAGTCAATTAAAAAAAATTAAAGATTTAATAAGACTAAGATCAGATAATAGACGTAAAATTATTTCAGCAATTGAAAAATCTAAAAATTGGAAAAATCAGTTTACCTTTATAGCTCCTGCAAAAAATATAACGCCCAGTTGGTTTGGACTGCCAATTATTCTTGATCCAAAATATAAAAATAAGAAAAAAAATTATTTAAAATTTTTAAATAAAAATGGCGTTGAAACTAGACCGATTATAAGTGGAAATTTTTTAAATCAACCTTCAATTAAATTATATGGCTTAAATAAGAATGTTAAGACTTATAGGAATGCACAAAAAATTGAAGAACTTGGCTTTTTTATTGGGTTACATATAAAGCCTCTTGAAAAAAAAAATATAGAAAAATTAATAAAATTACTTTTAAAAATATAAAGCAGATAGTGTAGAAATGAATTGTGGAATTACAGGTCATACAGGGGCATTGGGTCAAGAATTTATTAAAAATAATAAAAATATTAAATTTATCAAGTTTAATGGTGATTTAACTAAAAAAAATGAAGTAGAATCATGGGTGAAAAAAAACACATTTAATATTTTTTTGCACTTTGCGGCGATAGTTCCTACAAAATTTGTTAATGAAAATTACTTATACACAAAAAAAGTTAATATTGATGGATCTAAAAATTTAATAAACTCTTTACAAAAATATAATAAAGAAAAATTAGAATGGTTTTTTTTTTCCTCAACATCACATGTATATAATTTTAAGAAAAAAAAAATTTCAGAAAAAGAGAAAGTTTTACCAATAAGTAAATATGGAAAAACTAAATTATTAGCAGAAAAAATATTATTAACAAAAAAATTAAATGTGTGTGTGGGGAGAATATTTAGCTTCACTCATGAATCACAGAATGATCAATATTTGGTTCCATCTTTGTATAAAAAAATTAATAATTCAAAACAGAAAAAAATTAAATTTAATAATCTTAATCACAATAGAGATTTTTTAGACATATCAGATATTTGTTCTGCAATAAAAATCTTAATGAAAAAAAGAAAAGTTGGAATTTACAATATATGCTCTTCCAAAAAAACTAATTTAAAAGATATTGCGATACATATAGCTAGAAAAAAAAATTTTTTATGTGAATTTAATGACAAAAAATTTAAGGCTACCAATCACATTGGTGATAATAAAAAACTATTACACATTGGCTGGAAACCAAAAAAAAAATCAGGGAATTTTTATAAATTTATTTTAAAGGGACTTTAGCTCAGAAGTAGAGTGTCGCATTGACATTAAAGAAGTCACAACTAATTAACCTTTAACAATAATCATTATAGCACAACAATAGATTAAGTTCAACAAATGTATAATAGTTGACCCA
>Ga0209709_10002025_pt1 | contig 18099 bp, 20 predicted proteins | sample ArcticOcean_MG_C_2_FD_187435 | JGI IMG/M metagenome (GOLD analysis project Ga0209709, IMG submission 187435) | Marine microbial communities from western Arctic Ocean - ArcticOcean_MG_CB4_136 (SPAdes) (version 2) | ecosystem: Environmental > Aquatic > Marine > Oceanic | place: Arctic Ocean... | reverse complement strand
AAGATAAAGAAAAAGATGTATTCGTTCACGTTTCAGCTGTAAGAGATGCTGGCATGAATGGTTTAGATGAAGGTCAAGCTTTGACTTTTGATGTTGAAGATGGTCCAAAAGGTCCTTCAGCAGTAAATTTAAAAACTGCATAATATTCACACTTTTTATTGGCTGCAATTTTTTAATTAAATCATTTTTTAATTATTTAGCTAAATATTTCAGCCAATACCACTCAAAAAGTTTTAAGAAACTCTACCACTACACTATTAAATTCTTCTGGCTTCTCTAAATGAACATTATGAGAGCAGCCCTTAATTATCTTTAAATCACTATTAGGAATATTATCATTCAAGGTTTCTACTTGATTAAAGTTATAAGCTTTGTCTTGATCTCCCCAAACTATCAATGTTTCATTTTTAATATTTTTTAAATTATCAACTCCATTCCAATTTTTCATGGCAATCAATCCATTGTCTGCAGCTTCTATTGACGTTTGCTTTCCTGCCTCTTCACAAAGGTAAAAATATTTTGCTTTTTCTTTCTCTATGAACCAAGTTTTTGCTATTCTATAAGCGGTATTTTTCAGTCCATTAATTTTTAATTTTTTTCTAGATTGATCTATAGTTTCAAATCTTCCTGGCATATTACCTCGTGGGCCAGTGCCATAACAAATTAATTTTAAAATCTTATCGGTTGCTATTTTTGCTATTTCTTGCACAATCATTCCACCCATTGAATGTCCTAATAAATTAAAATTTTTTATTTTTTTCTTTTCTAATAAATCGAGTATTGCTTTAGCCATACATTCAATTGATTTACATGAGTTAATGTCACCACTACGTCCAAAACCTGGGAGTGACGGAGCAATAACTCTAAAATTATCTTTGAAAAAATTTATTTGTGGGCCCCACATATCTGATGAGCCTAAAAATCCATGAACCATAACTAAAGGAATTCCACTACCTGTATCTTCGGTAAATATATCTTGCATATTTAATAATTATTAATAATCATTGAATATATCAATTATGAATAAAAGAAAAATAACTAATCTATATAATGTTGATTTAATTCCATTTGATAATTATGGTTCTCCAGTACCTGGTATGAATTGGCACAAAATTAGTTATGATAAAAAAAATGGTGGACAAGGCACTTATCTTTTAAAAATGGACCCAAATACAAAAAGTCTACCTCATGTGCATACTGGCTTTGAAGAGTTTTTAATGCTGGAGGGAGAATTAATTGATCCTGATAACAAGACTTTTAAAAAAGGTGATTTTGTAACATTTGAACCTGGCTCTACTCATTCATCCTACACTAAAGAAGGTTGCTTAATTTTAGTTTTTATGAGAGGTATCAATCAACCCTTGTAATCAGAACAATAAACAAACTTTAAACAAAATTTAGAAGTATTAAAAATTATGATTGGAATTTTAGGTGGAATGGGAACGCAGGCAGGTTTAGATTTTTGTAATAAGCTAGCCATGCTAAATAGGGGAAGGATTGATCAAGAATATCCTTTATTCATGCTTTATAATAAATCAAATATACCAGGGAGGCCAGAGTCAATAGGTATTCAAACTAAAACTTTATCTGTACTCCCAAGAAATATAAAAAATACCACTAAATATAATAAAGTTTTTGAAAGTCTGCTTGAAGGTTGCCGATCACTGGAAAAAAGTGGATGTAAGTTTATTGTCATACCATGCAATACTGCACATTACTGGTATGAAGATCTAAAAAAAAAAATTAAAATTCCAATAATAAATATGCCTAAGGAGGTTTTTTTACATACAAGAAAAATGTGTAGAAAAAACTCAAAAATTGGTCTTCTTGCAACAGAAGGTACTTTAAAAACACAAATTTATGAAAAACTATTTAGAAGTAAATATGAATTAATTAAACCTCTAGATAGTTTACAAGTCAAATCGGTCAATAAAACTATTAAACATGTAAAAATGGGAAATATAAAGTTGGCAGAGAAATCTATTAAACCAGCAATAAATTATTTGATTAAAAAAAAATGTAAGAAAATTATATTAGGTTGTACAGAATTACCCATAGCAATTTTTGCATTTAAATCATTAAAGAATGTAAAAATATCTAAACTATATTTAGATCCAAATTTAATATTAGCCAACTCTTCTATGGCAAGATATAAAAAGTAAAAATGCTCTCTAAAACTAAAAAACCATACGTTATATATATAGCTGAAGTCATATACTCTTATGTTTCAATTATTAAAAAAAAAAATTCTGGTATAGAGACAAAAGAAGCTATTAATAAATTCATGGAAACTGATCAATTTAAAAAATTAAGTGATGGAACTCTTCATGATGATTGGTTTATTGAATTAAAAAAAAATAATTATTTAGATAAAGAAACGGGTGCAAGAATTCCTCAAGAGACAATTAAACTTTTAGAAATTCAACGTGACATCACTATAAAACAACTAATTAAGATACCAAAGCTTTATGAGGCAAAAAATAATACGTTAGTTAAAGCCTCTAATCGTGCTTACAATTTTTTATGGCGCATGTGTGAAAGTTATGAACTTTGGTGTAACGAAACAAATCAGTCAGAACAATTGTTGCTAAAGATTATTGATTAGCCAAGGTTTTAACACTGCTGTTTGTATTTATCTTTTTAACCATTTCAAAAAAATTATTGGCATTTCCACTGTCATCATTTTCATTATTCTTTAAAAAAATCTTTACATTTTCTGCTGGAGTTTTTCCTGTAATTTTAATAATGGCTTTGCTAGAAGCATAGGATAATCCAGCCTGGTATACACTTCCTGTACTAGCAACAGTTACTGCTGGTCCAAAAAACGCAGTGCTTTGCACGCAACCATTTAAAAATGATAATATAAATATTGCAAAAATTATTTTCATTACTTAAGAATCCCTGCATATCTTTTATGCTTTTTAGCAATTAACTCAATGATCAAAGTTCTTCTTTTAGGTTATTATCTTTTTTCTAGTGGAGGTTTTAATTAGTAAGATTTAATTTTTCTCTAGTTTTTTTTATTTGTCTTTTAACTAGTTTGTCAAATTCAGAATCCTCTTTTTTTATTTCTAATAAATCTTTGATGTTTTCTCCTGGAGATTTTCCCGTAAGGGTTGTAATTGCTTTGTCAGAACCATAACTGAGACCTGCTTGATAAACATTACCAGTCGTAGTAAAACTGTAGATTGGTCCTAAAAAAGCGGTTTGGGCACATCCACTAAGAAAGGCAATACAAAGTGTTCCTAAAATTATTTTGATCATCATAAACTCCTATAATTACATTACAGATTTTTATATACAACTCAAGGTAGTATATATCTACTCTAGACTGAAAAATGACTGATATTACTATAAAAACTACCCTATAAAATAATGATGATTAAAATTTTTCCATTTATCTTTATTGTTTTATGGTCTTCCGCCTTTGTAACTACAAAGCCAATAATAGATAATAGTGATCCTTTTACAGCACTAGCTGTCAGATTTTTTTTTGTGGCCCTAGGTTTTTTAATTTTTGCATTTTTAACAAAACAAAAAATTTTAACCAGCAGTAAAAATTTACTTCAATCAATTTTTAGTGGTGTTCTATTTCATGGGTTTTATTTAGGTGGAGTCTTTTATTCAGTTTCAATTGGTATGCCTACTGGCATTGCAGCTTTAATTGTAACTTTACAACCCATATTAACTAATGTTTTAGCAGTTAAGTTTTTAGGTGAAGAAGTTTCTTTCAAACAGTGGATTGGTGTAATGCTTGGTTTTTTTGGTGCAGCATTAGTTTTAGGTTTTGATATTGGTACAAGTCTTCCTGTTGTTGGGGTTGTGGCTTCTTTTATAGCATTGTTAGCAATCACGACCTCTACTTTATGGCAGAAAAAAATAAGTAACAGTTTACCTTTATCTGTAAGTAACATGTACCAAGCTATAGGTGGATGTCTTTTTCATATAATAATTATTACTATTTTTATAGATCCTTATATTAATTTTACTTCTACTTTTTTGATAGCCATGAGTCATCAAATATTTTTAGTCTCGTTTGGTGCATTTACTATATTAATGTTTTTAATTAAGAATAACTCTGCAAGTAAAACTGTATCTATATTTTTTTTGATACCTCCAACTACAGCTATAATGGCATGGTTCTTTTTAAACGAAGTGTTAACTAATTTAGATTTAATTGGTTTTGTTATAGCTACTCTTGGTGTTTATATTGCTACAAGAAAAAATAAGGTTTAAATACTTTCGTAACCAAACTCCAAACAACTATCTGTAATTGAGTGATATAGAGATTCACCAAAACTTCTTAAAGTAAATATTCTTATTTTATTTGGATTGTTATCTAATAAATCAATTGTAACAGACATACCATTAAAAGTTGAATTTAGAGAGTTATCTTTTTTTAATTCATTAAAATTATAAGGACATCCTTTTTTTAGTACTTCTTTTGCATTTTCACCAACAAGCTCCATAATTGCCCTTGAATGAGATAAGTTAGTAACTGCAAAATTAACTTCATCAAATTTTTCTAATATTTCTTTTAAGAGTTTCTTTTTATTTGAAACTAAAAGCCAGTTATTTGGTCCATTCCACAAAATTCTTGTATCATTATTACACGATACATTAAGAGATACATTCTTCAAATTTAGATTATCAATTTTTAAACTCTCTATTGGAGTTGAAGAATTTTTATATTGAACTATTTGAACAATTAATAAATCTCTATTTTCTGAAACTTTTAATAAATCTTTTTCATTCTTACCCTCATAATCTCCATAAAGACCTTTCAAATGAATTTTTTCTAGAGCTGAAATAGAAGTCATGACCTTACTCTTTTACCTTTTGGATCTACATAGTGAGATGAGACTATCTCAATGGGTATTGTTATATTTTTTAATGGTGACATTGCAAATAGTTTTTGACCAATCATATTTTTTCCATCTTTAAGAATAGCTAAAGAAAATGGATTATTGTGCTCTACACTCCAGCATGATGCGGAGATATATCCCAATTTAGGATTTGGAAGTTTTGCATTAGCATCTTTTACTAAGTGTGACCCTTCTGGAATACTGGTTTTTTTATCTAATGGAACAACACCTACAACTTTTTGTCTATCTTCTGCTACAAAAGCTTTTCTATTCAATGATCTTTTTCCAATAAAATCTTTCTTTTTACTGACTAATCCTTCTAAAGCATTGTCATATGGAGTCGTTCTACCGTCTAACTCTGAACCAGCTACATGCCCCATCTCAATTCTTAATGTTGATAAGGCCTCAGTTCCATAAGGTTGAATTTCAAATTCTTTTCCAACTTCTATAATTTTTTCCCACATGTAATTTCCATTATCCGATTCTACATTAACTTCATATGCAAGTTCTCCTGAAAATGAAATTCTAAAAATTCTTGCTTGAACACCGAACAACTTTGCTTCTAAATAGCCCATAAATGGCAAACCTTCATTTGACGCATTTATATTTGGAAATAACTTCTGTAATAAATCTCTAGATTTAGGCCCCGCTATTGCTGCTCCCGCCCATTGTTCGGTTGAAGAAACTACATTTACATTTAACTCTGGCCATACAAGTTGTAAATAATACTCAAGGTGCGATAAAACATTAGCAGCTTGAGCGGTAGTTGTTGTCATGTGGTAATGGTTGTCTGAAATTCTAGTAGTAGTTCCATCATCCATTACAATTCCATCTTCTCTCAACATTACACCGTATCTTGCTTTACCAACTGGTAGTTTTAGCCAAGCGTTTGTATACACTCTATTTAATAATTCTGCTGCATCAGTTCCTTTAATATCAATTTTACCTAAGGTGGTAACATCACAGACACCAACATTTGCTCTAACATTTTTCGCTTCTCTCTTTGATCCTTCAAATAATGTTTCATTTCCTTGTTTATAGTATCTTGGTCTCAACCAAACACCCGCATCAACAAATACTGCATTATTTTTTTCATGCCAAAAATGCATGGGTGATTTTCTTGTTGGTCTAGAATGCTTTCCTACTTCTCTTCCCACAATTGCACCAATAGTAACTGGCGTATATGGAGGTCTAAAAGTAGTATGTCCTACCTCTGGTACAATTTTATTTTCTATATTTGAAACTAACTGCAAACCATTAAGATTGCTTGTTTTTCCTTGATCTGTTGCCATACCAAGCGTTGTGTATCTTTTAACATGTTCAATGGATCGATAACCCTCTTTTAGTGCAATCTCAATATCTGAAACAGCTACATCATTTTGAAAATCTAAAAACCTCTTGTAAGTTTTTCCTTTTGGTAGAGGTACACACCAGAATTTATCATGAGTTGTTTTATTTTTTTCAACGACTTTGGGGTATGAAATTTTATTATCATTATTGGTTATTTTTTTTGATAAATCATAACCTGCATCAAATGATTCTTTTAAGGTTTCTTCAAGAGTAAATTTACCATTTGCAGCTCCTAACGTAGTTTCATTTTGTTTGGATATACCTGGTACAAAAGCATCTATGTCTTTATCAAATTTAGTTTTATTACCTGATTGAGATGCCAAATGTATTGTTGGTGTCCAAAAACCAGATACACAAATACAATCACAATTAATATTTTCTATAACTCCTAAGTCATTTTTATTATCCGAAATTTTAGCAATTTCTGCAGCGTTAACTTTTTTATAACCCTTTGCAGCTACAACTACGTATGAGAATTTTATTTTTATACCTAGATTTTTTGCTTCTTCTATTATTTCTGAGTTAGGTTCTTTTCTTGTGTCTAATATGATTGGCTCAACTCCATTTTTTTTAAACTCAATTGCAGCTTCATACCCACTGTCATTGTTTGTAAATATTAACGGTTTTTTTCCAACTAGTACACCGTACACTTTTAAATATTCTTTTGCTGCTGATGACAACATTACACCTGGTGTATCATTGTTTCCAAAAACTAATGGTCTTTCAATTGATCCTGATGAAATTAAAACTTCTTTTGCTCTAATATACCAAAGCCTTTGTTTTGGATGATATTTTTTTGTTTTAGGTAAATGATCACTTATCTTTTCTGACATAACCAACATGTTATGATCATAATAACCAAAAACTTGTGATCTATTTCTCACTGTAACATTGGGCATTTCTTTAAGTTCAGCAATTATATTTTCTGCCCATTCCTTTCCTGTTTGGTTTCCAATATTAACTTCACTAGTTAACAATGTTCCTCCAAACCTAGGTTTGTCTTCTGCTAATATAACTCTTGCTCCATTTTTAGCTGCAGCATACGCGCTGGCTAGACCTGCTGGACCAGATCCTGCAATTAATAAATCACAGTACTCATATTTATGTTCGTATCTTTCTTTATCATGTTTAATCGATGCAACACCAAGACCAGCTGCCTTCCTAATAAGTGGTTCATAAACTTTATACCAAAAACTTTTTGGCCACATAAATGTTTTGTAATAAAATCCCGCTGGAAGAAATACTTTTAAAAAATTATTAATTGCTCCAATATCAAAATTTACACTAGGCCAACAATTAATGCTTGTTGCTTTTAACCCTTCAAAAAGCTCTTGTTCTGTTGCTTTTACGTTGGGTTCTGTCTCATTATTTCTATATAACTGAACAATCGCATAAGGTTCATCGACTCCAGCACCAAAAAAGCCTCTAGGTCTATGGTATTTAAAGCTTCTTCCAACTAAATGAACTCCATTAGCAAGTAGTGCAGATGCTAATGTATCGCCTTCATACCCAAAGTAAATTTTTCCATTGAATTTAAATGATAATTTCTTATCTCTATTTATTAATCCAACATTATCTAATCTAAAATTTTGCATTATTTTTTAAATATTTTCGTTAGCTTTTAATGTTTTAAATATTTCATGAGTTGCAGTGTCTCTTTCCACTTTAATCCACTGCCTACAGCCTGATAGATGCTGCCAAAGTTCAAGGTGCTTACCTCTCAAACTTTTTCTGTTATAAACAAAATTATCCCAGTCCTGGTCTGAAATTTCTTTATTTAGTTCAGGTCTTTTAACTGTTGCATCACCTCCATAAGAGAATTCATTTTGTGATCTCATTCCACAATGTGGGCATTTAATATGTAACATTTATGAAATCCAAGTTTTCGTTCCAAGTCCTTTTTCATCAAGTAAGTGACCTGTATTAAATCTACTTAAGCTGTAACCTTCATTTAATTTATGAACTCTATCTTGTGCAATTGTATGAGCAAAAGTCCATCCAGATGCTGGCGTTGCTTTAAATCCGCCATAGCACCAACCACAATTTAAATACAATCCTTCAATATGAGTTTTGTCTATTATGGGTGAACCATCCATAGACATATCCATAATCCCACCCCATGTTCTAAGCATTTTTAATTTACTTAGAAATGGCATCATTGCAATTCCTTCTGTTAGTACATGTTGGAGTGTTGGTAAATTTCCTCTTTGGGCATAACTATTGTATCCATCCAGATCCCCTCCCATTACCATTTCACCTTTATCAGATTGACTAATATAAAAATGTCCCGCTCCAAAAGTAACCACACTATCTAGCACAGGTTTTACAGGTTCTGTAACACACGCTTGAAGAAGATGAGTTTCTACTGGTATTGTCATATTTAATTTTTCAGCTAAAATATTTGTACTGCCTGCAACACATAAGCCAATTTTTTTAACCTTAATATCTCCTCTAGAAGTTCTCACACCATTAATTTTTCCTCCCGAAACATCAAATCCAGTTACTTCACAATTTTGAATTATATCCACCCCCATTGAGTCTGCTTGACGTGCATAACCCCAAGCTACAGCATCATGTCTTGCTGTTCCTGCGCTTGGCTGCATCAATCCACCAAATATAGGAAATCGCACATTTTTTGAAAAATCTGCCATTGGAATAATTTTTTTTACTTCTTCTCTGTTTAAAAGAACTGCGTCAATACCATTTAAACGCATTGAGTTTCCTCTTCTTGCAAAAACATTCATTTGAGCATCTGAGTGTGCAAGATTAATTATTCCTCTTGGAGAAAACATTACGTTGTAATTTAAATCCTGACTCATTTTTCTCCATAGATCCATTCCAAACTCACTAAACAATGCATTATCATCGTGCATATAGTTTGATCTTATAATTGTAGTATTTCTTCCCATATTTCCACCACCAAGCCATCCTTTTTCAATGATAGCTACATTCGTAATATTGTGTTCTTTGGCTAGATAATATGCGGTAGCTAAACCATGGCCTCCACCACCAATAATAACAACGTCATATTCTTTTTTTGGAGTTGCGTCTTTCCAGGCTAGCTCCCAATTTTGATGACCAGAAAAGGCATTCTTTATTAGGTTAAGTATTGAATATTTTTGCATTAAATAATTTTATACAAAGGAATATAAATAGTTCTTATTTTTTTTATATATATTTTTTAGAAGTTTCGATGGATATGAAATAGGATAACAATTGAGCAATTAAAATTAATTTTATAGGAGTTTTAGATGAGCGAAGTTAAGTCAGATATTCAGATAGCTAGAGAAGCTAAAATGCAACCTATAAATGATATTTTAGCAAAAATAAATGTACCTGATGTAAGTACAGCCTTTAGCCCAATGGGCAGGCATATAGCAAAAATCAACTTAGAATATTTAAATACTTTAAAAGACAAGCCAGATGGAAAACTTATTTTAGTAACTGCCATCACGCCTACTCCAGCTGGTGAAGGTAAAACTACAACTTCAGTTGGCTTAAGTGATGGATTAAATAAAATTGGAAAAAAATCTATTGTCTGCTTAAGAGAACCAAGTCTTGGACCTTCTTTTGGAATGAAAGGTGGTGCGGCAGGTGGTGGTTATGCGCAAGTAGTACCCATGGAACAAATTAATTTACACTTTACTGGAGATTTTCATGCAATAACCTCTGCACACAATTTACTATCAGCTTTAATTGATAATCATATCTATTGGGGAAATAAACTAGACATAGATGTTAGAAGAATAGTTTGGAAAAGAGTGATGGATATGAATGATCGTTCTTTAAGATCAATAAATATAAACCTAGGTGGTGTAGCGAATGGTTTTCCAAGAGAAGATGGTTTTGATATAACAGTTGCTTCAGAAATCATGGCAATATTTTGCCTATCTAATGATTTAGAAGATTTAGAAAAAAGAATAGGAAATATTACAATTGCCTATACTAGAGGTAAAAAACCTATTTATGCTAAAGATTTAAAAGCCCATGGTCCAATGACTGTATTATTAAAAGATGCAATCAGACCTAATGTAACTCAAACATTAGAAAACAACCCTGCAATTATTCACGGTGGCCCCTTTGCAAATATAGCACATGGATGTAACTCTGTAATCGCAACTAAAACTGGATTAAAACTTGCAGACTACGTTGTTACAGAAGCAGGCTTTGGTGCTGATTTGGGTGCTGAAAAATTTCTTGATATTAAATGTAGAAAATCGAATTTAAAACCAAGCTGTGTTGTTATTGTAGCAACTATAAGAGCTTTGAAAATGCATGGTGGTATAGCTAAAGATGATCTTAAAACAGAAAATGTGGAAGCTTTAAAAAAAGGTTTAGTTAACCTTCAAAGACATATTGAAAATGTTAAAAAATTCAACTTACCTGTTGCAGTTGCAGTTAATCATTTTATCAAGGATACTGACAATGAAGTGAAAGCTTTAATAGAATTTTGTAATAAAATTGGAGTTAAAGTAAGTCTTTGTACACACTGGGCAAATGGTGGAGAAGGAACAAAAGAACTAGCAAATCATGTTGTGGAGTTGTGTGAAAAAAATGATGATAAATTCAAATTCCTATATGAAAGTAAAACTCCTCTATTCAAAAAAATAGAGACAATTGCAAAAGAGATTTATAGAGCAGATGAAGTTATTGCTGATACAAAAATTAGAGATCAGTTAAAGAACTTTGAAGAAGAAGGATATGGGGATTTTCCTATTTGTATCGCAAAAACTCAATACAGTTTTTCAACCGATCCAAGCTTAAAGGGTGCTCCTACAGGACATGCTTTACCTATAAGAGAGATTAGACTTTCTTCAGGTGCTGAATTTATTGTTGTAGTATGTGGAGCGGTTATGACTATGCCAGGACTACCAAGAGTTCCAGCAGCGGACTCTATTAAACTTAATAAAGATGGCGAAATAGAGGGTTTGTTTTAATAGTTAATTAATTAGATTTAACCAATTTCTTAACTCTAACATCCTAGAATCTTTTTTTGAAATTTTAATCTCTTCTTCAATGAAGTTAATATGATTATTGATTTCTTCTTCATTTTTAAATCTGTTTCTTTTTTCAATTAATGCATCTTTTCTGAATTTAATAATATCAATCATCTTTTTATAAGTAATCTCTGGGTGATATTGCAAACCCCAAATTTCACTAACTCCAGTTTTGAAATTAAGACCTTGGATCTTATTAATTTTATTTGATGCTAAATGTATTGTGTCAGGAGGTGTTGTGACAACTTCATCAAAATTAAAAGCTGGTGTATTAAATTTATTCTTTTTATCTTTATAGAGTAAATTATTTAAACCATCGGCGGTTAATTCAATATCATTTGCAATTCCTATATGTGAGCCATTAATTCCTTTTTTAACCTCTCCACCGGCAGCCGTTACAGCAACTTGCATTCCCCAGCAGATTGCTAATATTTTTTTTACATTTTTAAAACATTTTTTCATGAAAGATATTTGTCTTCTTATTTCAGGTGTGTTATTATAGATATTTAAACTACTTCCACCCCAAATTAATCCATCATATTTTTTTAATTTAGGAACAATTTCATTTAGATCTAATTCTAAACAAGGATTCAAAACATCTATTTTCAAATTTTGATTATAGTAAATTAGACTTTCTTTTAAACTTTCTGTGTGCGTGGGTATGCCAACGTCTTGAAAAATCCTTCCTTCTTCAGGAGTGTTTCCTTCACAAATTAAAAGGCTTAAGTTCCTCATTTACCAATCAATTTCTAATTTTTTATTCTCACAGATTGTTTTTAACATACTAAACATTAATGGAAAATGTTTTGGATTAAGGTCTTGTAAAATTTTTGGACCAATTTCTAAAGCAAGCTGTGCACCTTCAACAGTAACACTTTTCATAAATTTTTCTTTAGCATCTTTATACAGATACCCTTCTCCCAGATATTTACCCATCAGGCTATTTCTGCCACCTATTGCACTGACATACAAATCTCCTAATCCTGCTAAGCCATAAACCGTTTCTGCTCTACCTCCATAATGAGATACAAATTCAACCATTTCCGAAATTGATCTATGAATTAGTGAGGCCGATGTATTTAAATAATATTTAGATTGAATTTCTTTGGATGCTTTAGAATTACTTAATCCCTCAGATGCTCCAATTAACATTGAATAAATATTTTTGATTGCACCAGCTAATTCAATACCTGTTAAATCGTCTGATATTTCTGTTGAATAATAATCTGTAGTTATTATTTTTTTTAATAACTCAGTTTCTTTGATGTCTGGATTTGCGATAACTGTTCCAGTTCTCATTTTATTTGCGAGACCAGCTGCTAAACAAGGGCCTTTAATTGCTGAAATATTTACCACCGTATGCCCTTTTTCTTTGAGAAGTTTTTTAATTTTATCTGAAAGTGTTATTATTTCATTTTCATCAATTGCTAACCCTTTGGTTAATAAAACAATTGGTAAATTTTTTTTATAATCTTTTGATATTTTTTCAACAAACCAGTCAATACCTATAGAGCTTACCCCGGCAACAATAATATCAACTTTTTGCTTAAAGATAGAGTTTAGTTTTTCTATTTTTTCTATTCTTAATTCGTCTGGTAACTTTGTGTTTAATGCAGGGTGAATATTATTATTAGATTTGATTTTTTCTATTAAATCATTCTCTAAATGAGTACCAATTAAGGTAACTTCATTTTTATTCTCTATGCAAGGTACGGCAAATGCGGCACCCATAGCACCAGCTCCAATAATTATTATTTTAACCATAAATTATGATTTAATAATATTATGTTCTGGTCCAAAAGGAAACTTACTAATATTTTCAACAGTATCTTTTCCTATAACTAAGATATCATGCTCTCTATACCCTCCAGCTCCTGGTTTTCCTTCTGGTATCATTATCATTGGCTCCATAGAAACAACCATATTTTCCTCTAAAACAGTATCAATATCTTCACGTAACTCTAATCCTGATTCCCTTCCATAGAAATGAGATAAAACTCCAAATGAATGACCATAACCAAATGTTCGGTAATGAAGATAACCAAGTTCAGCAAAAAGTTCATTTAATTCATGACAAATAGCTGAACATTTTACACCTGGTTTAATTAACTCTAATCCTCTTTTATGAACCTTAATATTTGCTTCCCACGCTTTTAAAGAAGCATCATCAATTTTATCTATAAAAAGAGTTCTCTCGAGAGCCGTGTAATATCCAGAAATCATAGGAAAAGTATTTAAAGAAAGAATATCTCCTGATTTTAACTTTCTATTAGTTTTTGGGTTATGTGCGCCATCCGTATTCAATCCTGATTGAAACCAAACCCAAGTATCCATATATTCTGCATCAGGGTAAGTTTTTACAATTTCACGTTCCATTCTATCTCTACCAGCTATTGCAATTTCAAGCTCACTTTCTCCAACTTTAATATTCTTCACTATCTCTTCACCGCCGAGATCAGCAATTCTTGCACCATTTTTAATAATTTCTATTTCTTCAGTAGACTTAATCATTCTAAGCTGCATCAAATCTTTTGATACATCGCTGAAGACCGAAAAGATAAAAATTGATGCAAGTTTTTCTTTAACATCCAAAGTTACGTGATCATTTTCAATACCAATATTCTTAGGCGGCTCGTCTCTTCCAATAATTGAAGTTATTGCCTTTAAAAAATTATTTCTTTTCCAGTCAGTAAAGATTACATTATCACAATGAGATCTTCTCCATGGTTGACTTGCGTCTATATTTGCTGAAATTGTTGAAATTTTATTAGCTGTCACAACACAACCATAAGGTCTTCCAAAAGAACAATAGATAAAACCTGTGTAGTAAGCAATATTGTGCATTGAAGTTAAAATAATCATATCAAGATTATTTTTACTCATTGTAGTTCTTAAATTAATTAATCGTCTCTCATACTCTTGGTTGGTAAAAGGAAGTTTTGCTTTCTCACCATTTTTTAGAGTAAAAAAATCTGGTCTTTCCATTTTAATTAGTTTAGAGCAATAAATCTTCTATTGGTTTTAATCGTAAGACTATAATAAATAATAGACATAAAAAGAAAAAAGCCACCTATAATAGTATTAGTTGACGGTATTTCATTTATACCTAAAATAGGTATCCATACCCAAAAAATTCCTCCTATTACTTCCATTAATGAAAGCAAAGTAAGCTCAGCTGCAGGTATAACTTTTGACCCAATAGAATATAAAATTAACCCCATGCAAACTAAGGTGCCATGTAAAGAGAATAAAACTCCATTATAACTTGTAGATAAAAAAACCATATCATTGGTTAAAATAACTATTGTCGCAATCACAAAACAAAAAAGGCCAGCAAAAGCAGCAGTTGTAAATTTTGGTGTTTCTTTTCTCCATCTTAAACTAACCGAAAAGACTGAGAAACCAATTGAGGAAACTATTCCAAATATAAGACCTAATAAAGAACCTTTTTCTGTATTACCTAGGGCAATTATTATTATTCCAAAAGTCGCAAGAACAATGGCCACCCAAACGTTAATGGATACTCTTTCTTTTAAAAATAAAAAACCTAATAATGCAGTGAAAAATGGCATTGCCGCCAAACAAAGTAAAGTAATGGCCGCACTTGTATTTGTAATTGAATATATAAATGTAATCATGGCAATACCAAGTCCCATACCACCAACAATACCTGACACTCCCATCTTTAAATAATTTTTATAAAAATTTTTCCCTTCTTCAAAAAAAAGATACAGATTGATTACTAAAAAAATTGTTAATCCACGAGCAAAAATATACTGCCAAGGAACTAAATTTGGCTCATTCATGTACCTCACTACTAAAGGGCCAAAAGACCATATTAGGCCTGCCAACAAAACAAGGGGAATGGCTATTTTTTCATTTTTTATCTCAATCATTAATGGATATCTAATGGTTATTATTTTGTACTACAATAAAAATGAGATTTATTTGAAAATATTTATATTTGAGCCAATTGGAGAATAACAATCAATTAACTCTCCTTTTTTAAAATTTGACTGACCATACTTGAATAGCCCCCAAACATTAGATTCAACTAAAGACTTAATTCTGAAGGATTCCTGACCTTTTAAGACTTGAATTTCAATTTTTCCATCATTAGTTGAAGTTAGTCTTGCTTTTAAGAATCTAATAATTTTTTTACTCTTAGAATAATTATTTTTTAATTTAGCTTTAAAAGGTTTTTCACTCTTAATACCAAGAATATTTAAAAGATATGGATAAACAAAAAATCTAAAGCATGCTGACGATGAAATGGGATTACCAGGAAGACCAAATATTGCTTTTTCAGCATTTTTAAATTTAGCAAATAAAATTGGTTTACCTGGTCTAATCGAAACTCCTTTAAAAAAATTAGATAGAATAAATTTTTTTACAGTAAAAGGAACGAAGTCATGTTTTCCAGCAGAAACAGCTCCAGAAGTAATTATAATATCAATTTTTGATTTAATGCTTTTTTCTAATTTTTTTTTAAAAAGTTTTTCATCTTTGTCTCTTAAGATTCCACCATCTATAAAGTTAAATAAAAAATTATTTGATAAAGATTTTATATAATGACTATTTGAGTTTCTTACTTTCCAATTAACAATATCTTTTTTATTAGAAATTTCATTTCCAGTTGAAAAAAATAAGATATTAGGTACCTTTTTAACTTTAATCATTGCAATTCCTAATGTTTTAAATGCTAAGACATGGGATGGTTGAATAATAGTTCCTTTCTTAACAATCAAATCTTTTTTTTTATAATCAGATCCTGCATATCTTATGTGTTGGTTTTTTTTTATTTTACTACTAATGCTTATGTATTTATTGTTTGAATGAAAAATAATTTTTTCTATGGGAATAATTGTATCAAAACCTTTAGGTATAAGTGCACCCGTCATCACTTCAACTGTTTCATATTTTTTTATTTTATTTAATTTTGGGTTATCCCCTGCTGATATAGTTTTTAAAATTTTAAAGTTTTGTGAATTATCTTTATTAAGTTTATTTGTATTTTTTGAATTTATAGCAAAGCCATCAAATGCAGCGTTAGTGCCCGCTGGGTAGTTTACATCACAATAAATATCTAATACATTAATTCTATTTATTGACTTTGATGAATCTATCAATTCGTCTTTAATTTTAATCTTTGATTTTATTAAGATTTTTTTAGCTTGTTTATAATTAATCATTCTAATTTTTGTTTAGTATTTCTTTTGCTTTTTCAAAATCTTCTTTAGTATTTATATTAAAAAATGGGTCAAATTCATTTACTTCAATATCAATTGTTTTTACTCCTATTTTATCAGCCCAATCTTCAACTTTTCTAAAATTATTATTTTTCAGATCATCTTCCAGTACATCTAATAAATTAATTGACCATAATCCAAAAATATTATGCCTCTTATTATTTGATTTTATAAAATATAATGAACTATCATTTACGTTAATTCTTTTTTTATATTCCTCAATTATTGATATATCGAAAAAAGGTGTGTCAGATGGAAATGTAGCGACCCAATTATACTGTTTTTTATTTTCTTTAACCCACTTCATTGAACTTAACACTCCAGCTAACGGACCAAAGTCATCAAAACAATCTGGGATTATAGTGATATTTTCTGTTTTTTTTATTTCTAGATTGTGACTTGATACAATAAGTATCTCTTCAAATTTATTGTTAATTTTAGATAAAACATGTTCTAACAGTGTTTTATCTCCAAGTTTAATCTGGTTTTTATCTTCACCAAATCTCTTTGATTTTCCACCTGCTAATACTACCGCTAAAATATTGTTATCTTCCATAAATCAAAATATAAAACATTACACTTTTAATTAAAGAATTATAATGAATTTAAAAATTTTAGAAATTGCATCAAATACCGAAAATCACAAAGTGATTAAAAATCATACCCATCAATCGAAGAATAAGAACCCTTTGTGTGGTGATGAAATGGAGATTAGTTTAATAGTTAAAGACAATATAATTGAGGATATCGGATACCAATGCAAATCATGCATTTACTGCCAAGCTTCAGTAAGTTTACTTTCAAGGTGGGTTGTTCAATTGCCGATAGAAAAAATTTCAGATTTTGTCACTAAAGCTGAGTTTTTCTTTGATAAAAATTTTGATCAATCAAAAAAATTTAACATAAAAGGTCTGAAAGATTTTAAAAAAATAATGAATCCAGAAAACATTTCTAGAAAAGAATGTTTATTGCTTCCTTTTAAAACTCTTTCAAAGGCTCTAAACCTTTAAACTAACAATAACATTAAAGATAAAAATATGATAAATACAATAAAAGAGAATTTTAATAGAGCTCTATATGCTTTAATATTTTCAATAATTACAATTGGTACTCTTTCATTTTTGGAATTTGAAACTCCTTATGGATTGTTTCTGGCTGGATCTTTTGGATCTTCTATGGTTCTGCTTTTTGGATATCCTGAAAGCCCTTTTGCGCAACCTAAAAATGTTTTCTTTGGACACTTGGTGACATCTATAGTGGGTGTATTAATTTTAAAATTTCTTCCTATAGATCAGTTTTTACAAATTGCTATAGCTGTTGGCCTAGGTATTTTTGTAATGATAATACTTGGCGTAACTCATCCACCAGCAGGGGGAAATCCTATTGTTATAATAGTTGGCGCATATTCTTATGACTTTTTATTAAACCCGATTATTTTTGGTTCAATAATAATCATTGTTTATGCCATTATTCTAAATCGTTTCATTTTGAAGAAAAACTATCCCAGTAGTTGGAAAAGTTAATTTTTTCGTTGTTTCAAATCTAGCCAGTTTAAATATACTGGCTAAATGAATTCTAATTATAAAGTCATAAAATTTAGATCCAATAATTCAAAAGAAGTTGATGATCAAGTATCCA
>Ga0209709_10002023_pt1 | contig 18115 bp, 17 predicted proteins | sample ArcticOcean_MG_C_2_FD_187435 | JGI IMG/M metagenome (GOLD analysis project Ga0209709, IMG submission 187435) | Marine microbial communities from western Arctic Ocean - ArcticOcean_MG_CB4_136 (SPAdes) (version 2) | ecosystem: Environmental > Aquatic > Marine > Oceanic | place: Arctic Ocean... | reverse complement strand
CTGGCTCTGGCTCTGGTTCTGGTTCTGGTTCTGGTTCCGGTTCTTGACCCGGTTCCGGTTCTTGACCCGGTTCTGGTTCTTGACCCGGTTCCGGTTCTTGACCCGGTTCTGGCTCTGGCTCTGGTCCCGGATTTTGACCCGGTTCTGGTTCTGGTTCCGGTTCTGGTTCTGGCGCTAATCCAATATGTCCCTTACTCGTCAAATTTTTAATTGAAAAAGATTTACCTTTTTTAAATAATTCTAATACATTAACCGTATTTCCGTCTTTATATTTATTAACCCAACCCTCATCCGACAATCCAAATTCGGATTTAAAGCCTGTAATATTTAACCATATATATCGCTGATTTATATAATTCGAATCTGGTTTAACAATATTAATTATAACGGTACCGATGTTAATGGTAGGGAATACATAGGTTCCGTCAAATATCCCATCAACTTTTTTAAGTTCAGTCTTAATTGTGTCTACATGAGATAATGTTGTTTGCATTAATTCTGCCATCTTTTCATTAAAATTTTTATTAACATTATCTCTAATAACATCAAGATCCGCATTTGTTTTTTTAACAAAATCAGATACATTATCTTTTTTATTCCATAAAAATGAAGAGTTCCCACCTATAATACGCGTCTCTATTTTTGCTGCAATTTCACCTATTTTATCTTTATCATTAAAATTAAATTCGCCAATCGTGGTGTTTTTGAATGTTTTTACCATATCTCCAAATATTTTATCTCTATCAACATAAGTTAGATCACTTGGAGACAATGCGGTATCTTCTTCTAAAGAGGTAGTCAATGCATTAACAGTATTTTGTATTTGAAGTGCTTTTGTTGCCAATTTGGCATCTTCTGTTGCTATAAAATCATTATCTATTTTGGCCGTATCAATGCCAAACAATCTGCCCATGCTAGTTTTAGATTCAGTAATTTTATCAGACCAATTTCTTCCTGCAGTAGTATCCTGTTTTGCTAATTCCGCTTTAGTGTGAGTAAGAGGTGTAACATTTAATATTCTATTAATTATATCGTCTTTCTTACCAATATTTGATAGTGTTGTTTTAATAATTTCTCCAGTAGAAATATCTGTTCCATCCTTAAATCTTATTTCAAAAAAGTTTGGTAACGCCTTCTGTATAGTATATTTACCTAATTCATCTGTTGTGAAAGTTTCTATCACAACTTCATTAATCGTATTATAATCAGCATGTTCAACATTATATAATTTACCAGTTGCTCCACTAATATAACCATCTGCTAATATACCAGTTAATGATGCCACACCCGGTTCCGGTTCTGGCTCTGGAGCCACCGGTTCTGGTTCTGGTTCTGGCTCTGGTTCTGGCTCTGGTTCTGGTTCTGGTTCTGGCTCTGGTTCTGGCTCTGGAGCCACCGGTTCTGGTTCTGGCTCTGGTTCTGGCTCTGGAGCCACCGGTTCTGGCTCTGGTTCTGGTTCTGGTTCTGGCTCTGGAGCCACCGGTTCTGGCTCTGGTTCTGGCTCTGGTTCTGGCTCCGGCTCTGGCTCCGGCTCCGGTTCAGGCTCTGTCTGTTCAAGACCTGTAATTGTAACAGGAATACTACTTCCAGAATATGTAACGTTGGCTAGAGTTAGACTTGTTAGATCAACGTCTTGAAATGTAAAAATTAATGTTGGTTGTTTATTTACTAAACTTGTAGGATCGGCATATGTACCAAGAGTTGCTTTATAACCAAAACTGGTTGAAATCGCAAGGTAGTTCACATAGTATGGTCCGCCACCAGAGTCCCCTGAATTTATGGTGACATCGCCACTGGTCTGGTTGAATACACTGCTAACACCATATGCGTCAACAAAATTAAATATAATTTGTTGAGGTGTTCCGTCAAAAACTTGGTCATCCGACCCTAATAAGTGTACCTCTTTAGTTATTGTATTAATGTTTATACCTACTTCAAGAGACACAGGCTCCGGCTCCGGTTCTGGTTCTGGTTCTGGCTCTGGAGCCACCGGCTCCGGTTCTGGTTCTGGTTCTGGCTCTGGAGCCACCGGTTCTGGCTCTGGAGCCACCGGTTCTGGCTCTGGAGCCACCGGTTCTGGTTCTGGCTCTGGAGCCACCGGTTCTGGCTCTGGCTCTGGAGCCACCGGTTCTGGCTCTGGTTCTGGCTCTGGTTCTGGCTCTGGTTCTGGCTCTGGAGCCACCGGTTCTGGTTCTGGCTCTGGAGCCACCGGTTCTGCTTCAAAACTCCACGCTCCCAGTCCTTCTAAAATAATCCAACTACTACCATCTCCTAAAAGAGAAACTCTATCTCCCTTCTTAGAACTTGATCCTAATATTAATTCCATATTATTTTCACCTTCTCCATTATTTGCAGCAGTAATAACTGTTCCACTGGAGACTATTATACTTCCCATAATTTTGTTATTATTGGTTGGTGAAATTATAAATGATCCATTTGCAACACCTGTCCAAATAAAGGTAAATATTATTCCAATAGTAGATGCTGGTAAATTAATAGTAGAATTATCTTGTGATTGTAAAATAGTTGATCCAGATTGATCATTTGTTAGAGTGGTTATTGTTGTACCTGATAATGTTTTTTTTGTAAAAAAAGGTTCTGTTAGAGTTTTATTACTAAGAGTATCAGTTGTATTGTGTCCTACTAATGTGGTTGCGGAGAGTGGCATAGTTATTATGTTGTTTTTTGATTTTATTTTTACGACACCCTTTCCTTTTGCTTCAAGGTTTAAATTTACATCATCATCGCCCCCCTGTGCTGCAATAGTAGGTCCAAGTCCAGTTGCTGCATTAGTTATTTTAATCTCATTTACAGCACTTGTTGTTGTTCCAAATACTATTTCTTCATTACCATTTATGTCTACAATATTACCCGTCACATCACCTGTGAATATAGCAGCAGCATTGCTTCCTACATTAGCATTTAAAATAGTTCTTACTGTTGAACTCACATCTGTTGTTTTAATATTACCTGTCACATCACCTGTCATATTACCTGTCATATTACCTGTCATATTACCTGTCATATTACCTGTCATATTACCTGTCACATCACCTGTCACATCACCTGTCACATCACCTGTCACATCACCTGTCACATTACCTGTCACATCACCTGTCACATCACCTGTCATATTACCTGTCATATTACCTGTCACATTACCTGTCATATTACCCGTCACATCACCTGTCACATCACCTGTCATATTACCCTGAAAATTCGGACATATCAATGTGGCATCAATAAATTTTAAGTTGTTGGAGAAAGATGTATTCTCCGTACCCGATTGGAAAGGAATTTGTCCAAAATTTTGGTAATTGACTTGTAGTGGTTCAACATTTAATTTTAAATTTTTTGCTGTAATTTGACCACTAACACCAATTTTAGAAATTTCTGATAAAACCCACTCTTTGGTTGTTTCAATAACATCGGATGGCTTGCCATCATCGCCAACTATAAACATTGTTGGGTTACCAGTATGATTTGCAATAAAAAATCCACCGGGTGGAAGGTTTAGAGTAGATGGATTTGGATCTGTTCGCCATACTTTATAAGCCAAATTTTGACCATCACCCGTCTGATTAGTTGTAGAATTGTCAAAATCAGGAATAAAACTTATAAACCCATCTACTCTAGCACTACTATTCACATCTAACTTAATTTCTGGTTTTATTTCATATATATCATTTGATCCAACTATATTTCTAGGTGGTGTTCCAATTGTTACACAGTCTTGACTATCTATATAAACGGTGCATTCCTTTGGATCAGGCGAGACAGTTGAACTATTAACAGATATTCCAATTCCAGTATTTGTGATGGTGGTGGTTCTTATCGTTTTCTGATTAAGTCCTTCTAAATATGTAAATCCATGTAAATTTTTACCATCTGATTTTTCTTGCAAAGCAATTGTATTTGTTTCACCTGAAAATAAAGTGCTGTTAAGAGTACTTACATTAGAAGCAGTTTGTCCCGAATTATCTCCTAAAGATAATTTGCTAAATGGCTGGTCTGTACTAATACCAACAACTACATTTTGGTTATCTAATTTTTGTACTACTTTCTTAATAGTTTTTTTCACTGATAGGGAATTAGTCTGTTCAGTATTTACATTTTTCCATTTACCACTCTCATAATTTAATTTATCTATTTTAACATTCGTAAATGTTTTAGTTTGATTTGATTTTTTCCAACTTGGATCACTCATTATATATATTATAACTTATTTTTCAATCAAATTAAACAAGTTCTCTACATAATTAAATTTATTAAATTTTAATTAAAAACTTTATTTACATATATCAAAATGGGATATATGATAGAATTATCTGTAAGTTTAAAACAATCGGTAAATCTACATAAAATAAAAACCAGTTTATTGGCAAAGGCAAAAGAGTGTCGTTATATTGATTTTTATGATAGTTTCAATATAGAAGGGCGAGGTAGAACAATCGTTAAAAATCAATGTATATTGACATTTATTTTTGAGGAACATGATGAATTGTTTGCTGATTTTATTAAATATTCCAAACAAATTTATAGAGTAAATGTTGATTTGGTAGCCATTGACGAACCCAAATTTGAAATGCTATATGCATCTCATAGTTATCTAAATAGTATGGACAAAAATTTAGCACAAAAATTTATTGAAAAACGCAAAAAAAAATTATTACCAAAACAAGACTCAATTATTTTAACTGTTTTAAGAAAAAAATATTAATTGTCTAATTATTAAAATAATTTCATAAATCTATCAAATTATTTATATTAACGTTTTTAAAAAGTTAGTTTCCAATGGCATTTTATTTGTTTTTTTAATTGATCTCTTCGATTTTCTATTTGTTTTTTTCAATGATTTTCTCTTGGATTTTCTCTTTTTTTGTGTGGATTTTCTCTTTTTTTGTGTAGATTTTCTATTTTTTTGTGTGGATTTTCTATTTTTTTGTGTAGATTTTCTAATTGATTTTTTAGGGGATTTAGTTATAGGTGAATCATTTCTTTCTTGAAAACTCTTACTTTTTATAGAAGGTTTCATTGATTTTTTACGAGTTTTGCTCTTTCGAGATTTATTATCATTTAATAAATCTTTTAATTTATTCTCGATATTTTGAGAATTTCCATCGTGATTTTTCTTAAATATCTTTTCAAAATCCCCATCATCTAGTTCAACATAATATGAATCTTTATTGTTTTGAACAACACCTTTACCTATGTTCCCATCATATTCAAATTTATATGAGTTATCATCTATTACCTCATTATTAACAGTAGTTTTCATACTTCCTTCACTATATAAAAAATTGTTCATTATATAAATATTTTATATATTTTATTTATAAAATATGAATACTTTAAAATCTAAATTGCCCACTATAGAAATCAACAAAAACGACTATGTTAAAAATGATACAAGTAATCAAACTGTTGAAAAAAAGAAAAAAAAATATTTAGATAATTTGCTTTCTAAAGAATTTATTAATAACTATTTTTCTAAAAAATCTAATATTAAAAATTGAATAAAAAAATGAGTTAAATAATTTAACTATTATAATAAAATATGGATCTTAAATCAAAATTTACCGATGTACTTGAAAAACTTGAAAAACTTATGTATCGAAAGGGTGAACATTTCAGAGCCCGGGCATATTCAAAGGCAAAGGATGCACTTGTTCTTCATAATGAGCCAGTCGTAAATAAAGAAGATTTAAAGGGTATCAAGGGGATCGGTAATACTATCATTGGAAAATTTCAAGAATTTAAAGAAACAGGTACATTAAATGCCTTGGAAAAAGAGAAAAACAATCCAATGTTTATTTTTACAGATGTCTATGGAATAGGTCCAAAAAAGGCAAAAGAACTTGTTCAAAAACATAAAATAACAAGTATTAAGCAACTTAGAGATCAACAAAATGAAGTATTGAATGATGTTCAGAAAAAAGGTCTAAAATACTATGAGGATATTTTAGAAAGAATTCCGAGGTCTGAAATAGTAAAATATGAAAAATCTCTTAAAAAACACTTTAATAAAGTAAAAAATTCGACTTCAAGGTTTGAGATTGTTGGATCATATCGCAGAGGGAAGCAAGAATCCGGTGATATAGACATTATCGTTACTGGTGATGACACTGTATTTATTAATTTTATTGATGAACTTATTCGCAAAAAAATTATGATAGAAGTACTTTCTAGAGGTTCTGTCAAATGTTTAGGAATTTCTAAACTAAAGAATAAATCTGCGAGACGAATCGACTTTATGTTTACACCAAAAGATCAGTTTGCTTTTGCAATACTGTACTTTACCGGGAGCAAAGAATTCAATACAGTTATGAGGCAACGTGCATTAGATTTAGGATATTCTATGAATGAACATGGATTTACGAAAATGGTAGATGGTAAGAAAACAACAAAACTTAATAAACATTTCCCCGACGAACAGTCTATATTTAAGTTTTTAGGAATGATCTACAAAGAACCTACAGAGAGATTGGATGGAAATGCGGTTGAATTAATTCAAAAACCAACCAAAGGTGTTAATACGAAACTTGACAAAAAACTTGCCAAAAAAAACATCAAAAAGAGAACTAAAAAAAAAACACTAACTCTAAAAAAAAAGCATTCTATTAAACATTATGTGAAGGAGTATAAAAAACATGGACAACCTATATTGGAGGCTATGATTGAATCAGATTTAAGTGCTGTGATAAGATATGCGAATGAAAAGTATTATTGTAATAATAAGTCTGTTATGACAGATGAGCAATATGATATTTTGAAAGATTATATTGAAGAAAAATATCCAGATAATACTGCTGCAAATGAAGGACATACAACGTGTTCAGTAGAAAAAAAAAAGGCTAAGTTGCCATATGAAATGTGGTCAATGGATAAAATTAAACCAGATAGCAATGCGGTTGTAAATTGGTTAAAAAAGTATAAAGGGCCTTTTGTACTAAGTGCTAAGTTAGATGGTATTTCAGCATTGTATAGTACAGAAGGAAAAGAGCCCAAACTCTATACGCGAGGAAATGGGAAAGTTGGTCAGGATATTAGCCATGCCATTGAATATTTGGATCTACCCACGAAAAAGGGTATTACTATTCGCGGTGAATTATTAATGAAAAAGGATACGTTTAAAAAAAATTGGGATGATAAATTTGTAAATGTTAGAAATATGATTGCTGGGACTGCAAATGCAAAAACAAGTTTATCAGAACGATGGTTGGATATTGATTTTGTAGCATACGAAGTGATTCAACCTGAACTTATTCCAAGTAAACAATTTAAATTCCTAAAAAATGTAATGAAGAATGTAGTTATTCATAAAAAGAAGACGAGTATTTCTAATGAAGAGTTGTCAAAGTATTTGATGAGATGGCGTGATGATTATGAATATGATATAGATGGTGTTATTGTGGTAGATAATCATCAATATCCTAGGACTTCTAAAAATCCAAAACATGCTTTTGCATTTAAAATGGTTCTGAGTGATCAAATGGTCGAATCAAAAGTAGTTGATGTTATATGGACTCCTAGTAAATCAGGGTATCTAAAACCTCGTATTCAAATTCAACCTGTCAAAATAGGCGGAGCAACTATTACTTATGCTACTGCTCATAATGCAGATTTTATTGTAAAAAACAAAATAGGTATTGGATCTGTTATTCTACTTATTCGAAGTGGAGATGTCATACCTAAAGTAGAAAAAGTAATTAAACCAGCGGAAGAACCCAAACTTCCCGATGAAGATATTGAATATCAATGGAATGAAACCAAAAAGGATTTCATTTTAACAAATTTTGGCGATAATGTCATTGTAAATCTTAAAATAATAGAAGATTTCTTTACAAAGATTGAGGTCGTCGGATTAGGACGAGGAAATGTGAAAAGAATTATGAATGCTGGATTTGATACTATTCTAAAAATTATTAATATGACTGTGGAAAATTTCTTAATGGTAGAAGGTTTTAAACAAAAAATGGCTAATAAAGTTCATAATTCTATACATGAAAAACTAGGATCTGCGTCAATAGAAGATTTGATGGTTGCATCCAATATATTTCAACGTGGATTAGGTAAAAGACGTGTTATTCAAATTCTTAAACGGTATCCCGATATTTTGATTTCAAAGGAAAGTAATGAGGAAAAAATGGAAAAGATTATTGGATTGGAGGGATTTAAAACAAAAACTGCTCAAATGTTTGTTCCGTACATAGATAATTTTAAAGATTTCTTGAAGTCCATTGATCTCGAACATAAATTAAATGTACAAAAACAATCAAAAAAAGATCAATCTCACCCATTGTATGAGAAGAAAATTGTTATGACTGGATTTAGAGATAAAGAATTGACTGCTATATTGGAAGAAGTTGGTGTTGAACTATCTGGAAGTGTAAGTAAAAATACATTTATGGTGGTTGTTAAAGATATAGACGATGATACTGGTAAGGCAGATAAGGCTAGAAAAATGAAGGTTCCGATGATGAATGTAGTTTCTTTTAAAGAAAAATATAACTTTATTTAATCTCTTGGAAAATTATCTTACAACATATTTGTAAGGAAAACAATGATTGAGTTCATGTTCCTCGTCACCTATAATTCCATCTTTTAGATCTCCAATAAAAGAACTATGACTTACAACACAAATATTTTTTTCATCGCGTTTTTTGATCCAATCTATAAACTTATTTTGTCTACTATGCAATTCATCAATGCTTTCTTTTTCATAATTCCATGGTAATTTTTCATCTTTTAAATTAGAAAAATCGACTTGTGGGTATAAAGATTTGAGTACAGATATATCTTTTCGTCTGTTACATTCTTCATTTCCCTGTGGATATTCTAGTATAGGGTCCAATGCTATTATTTGGTGCCCCTCGAATATTAGGAGAGCCGTGTCTAGTGTTCGAATACTTGGAGAACACACAACCAATTCAATATCCTTTTTTTCTTCCCATGTATTGTGTAAATTAGTAGCCTGTTCTACACCTTTTTGCAATAATTGTGTATCTCTTATATCATACGCATCATCGCCTATTTTCCAATATAAAAAATTATGTAGAGCATACCCATGTCGTATTAAATATAAGTTTTTCATTTATATACTAAATTTATATTTATTTAAGTCGTTTAGATCTATTTTTAAAAGATTTATGATTTCCAATTTTAATTTATTTTTAATACTTTCTTTTTTTTTCGAGTGAATAATAAACAGTTTTTCATTATTTTCTAGATGTTTTATTGAACATAATGTGTTTTCATCTAATGTTTTTTCATATTCAATATTATGTCTTAATAATTGCAAATTTATTTCATCTAATAACATCTTTATGTGGTCTGCTGTTGCTTTAATCCATTGATTTTCATATATATATATTGTTTTTTTTACATGATTAAAACAAAATATAGGTATAATTTCTTTATCCATTGCTTGAATATGCTTTAATAAAACCGAAATAGAGTCTGAAAATGTATTTCGCATGATATATTTCATATTAGATGCGGTTATCGATATGTGGCGTTTGATCCATGTAGAATAATTGATATTTCGCGATACATTAGTATTTAACCAATCATTCATATCTATGGTTTTTATATCTTTATTGACTATTTTTTTTAGTTTTTCTATGTCTTCCTTTTGTTGTGCTAATTGTTTTTGCTGTTTTAAGATAATATACCACATTTGATCTAAACTAGGACGAGTATTTTTCGGTTTTTGTTGGCAACTACCTTCATGTCTGATAAATGGTTTCTCTCTCTTATAAATTTTATTGCATTTATGACATTTGAACATTGAATAATGATATTTTTGTTTTGTAAAATATTCATATCAATTTTATGATATTAATTTTATGATATTAATTTTAGTAAAATTAATTATATATTTATTTTATATAATGTCATGTGGATGTGCTAATCAATCAAACTCTCCAGCCAGTCATTTTGTATGTTCTACGGATTATACTCATAGAAGGATTGCTCCTATGATTGTTAATAATGTCGTTGCTTATGATACTAAACCATTTATTACAGACGCCCCAATATCAATACCCATACCAGAGAGAAGTAGTCGGATAGGTATGATTTTTAATAATAAAATGTATAAACTTACTTCATCGCAAGGAATAGATAATCAAAAACAAATGAAATTTGATCATGCAGTAAAAGATACTACAAGTAATAATAATGTAATCACAAATATACCTTTAGCAAACTTGGGTATCTTTAATAAATCAAGGTTACGTTATAAACAGAATTCTCAAATTATAGATACACGATATGGTAAAAATTTCTCACAAGAAAGATATTTAATGAAAAAAAAACAGGCTAATTTTAAGTGTCAAAATACAAAGTTTATATGTTAGAGATCTGATGTTTATATGTTAATATTATATATATGAACATATTTCCAACTAGAAAGACAAGTATCGATACTTATTATATTGACAATGATTTTAAAAATTATAAAAAATCATCCGAAAATACTGTTACACAATTTCCTAATCCTAAAACATACATGTCATTAAATGAACAATTATTAAAAAGTTATTTAAAAATAAATAAACGAACCATTATTGAGAAAAAAGTTGAACAACATGTTGAGAAAAAAGTTGAACAACATGTTGAGAAAAAAGTTGAACAACATGTTGAGAAAAAAGTTGAACAACATGTTGAGAAAAAAGTTGAACAACATGTTGAGAAAAAAGTTGAAAAAAATACCAGATCCGTTTTTCAATTAGAGAATGATATCCATAACCTGAATACTTCTATTCATATTAATAATAAATCGTATAACTTATTTATTTTTGAGGTGGATCAATCAAAATCTTTGAATGAGCATCTTGATTATATACATAATAAAAATTTTCATCTTATTTTTGATTTATTTAATTCGGAATATATGAAAGAAATAGTTAATGTTAATAAGATAGGTGAGATGCATATTAAAGAAATTATTAAATTAATTTTTTTAAATTTCATGGATGTTCAACTTATACCTAATTTTTGTAATCTTTGGATATTTGGACAACAGGATTCTATTATATGTCAAGGAATATATTTGCCTGTATCAGAAGAAAGTTATAGTGATGAAGATTATTTAGATTTAATTGTAAATAATGTTACCAGTCCTTATTTGAAAATGGATGAAAAATCTATTTATGATGCTATAAATACAAATAAATCAAATGAACAATTATATTTTTTAGCATTCAAATAATTAAATTAAATAATTAAATTTAATTTATAATTAAATTATATAATATGAGTAATTTTAATCGTAAGGGTACATCTATAAGCAAAATGATGACTTATGATCAATATATTGCGAAAAAAATATTTACAAGAATAGGGTGTGGTAATCCAGTTGAACCGTGTAGAGAACCAGAACCTGAACCTGAACCTGAACCGGAACCAGAACCGGAACCAGAACCGGGTCAAGAGGATTCGACATAGTTGATCCAATATAAAGAAAATGGGTTTTTTCCGTTGTTAAGGATTCAACTTGTGAATAAAAAATACATACTCGCTCCCCTTGGCTTTAAAATAATTGTAATCTTGCTCTTTTAATTTTTTGGATATTGTAGAACTATCAACGCTAATAGCATCTTGTATATTTCTCAATGAACTAAATAATTCTATCTTTTTATCTGGGAAAATAACCAAATAACTATTTTTTTGAATATGATCTTTTACTTGATTTTCATTCGTAAACATATATGTATATTATTTACAATTACTTTTATATAAGTTCAAGTATATAGTACTTTTATTTATAAAAAATCAATATAAACCTTTGATCCATAATTTATTTTATTAACGAAATAAATTATGTTCCAATATATTCATATGTATAATGATATAATTTCGGGAGCAGTCGCTGGTGTTGTATCTAGAACAATGGTAGCACCAATTGAACTATATCGCGTTCAACGACAAAACTCCTTTGTCCCAAATTCCACTATACGGGATGTTATGAACCGAGAAGGTATTCGTCACTTATGGAAAGGTAATGGTACAAATTGTATACGAATTGTTCCGCAATTATCTATAAATTGGGCCCTTTATCAGAAACTTAACCCCATTAACGAATCCATGTTTGAAAATAAAAAAGTGGCCAATTTTGTTTCAGGTGTTGAAACTGGTGTAACATCAATGTTTTTGACATATCCGTTGGAAATTTCCAGAACTTATCTCTCCCTTCAATCAAATAAAAATAAATATACTGGGATTGTAGATATTATTCGTAAGAATTCTATTAAACAATTATATCAAGGTGTTCAGGCATCTTTAATTGGGTACGGTCTCCTTACAGGATTGCAATTCTCATCCTATGGATACATCAATAATCTAATTAAAGATACCGCATTTGATACAAAATTATTGAGTGGTGGCATATGTGGCGTTTTTTCTGTTTCTATTATGTATCCCGGAGATCTCATCCGCAGACGCCTCCAATTACAGAATTTTGACCCATTAGTTCCCAAATATAATGGCATTACTGATTGCGTTCGCAAGATTGTCCGATCAGAAGGAGTTCCCGGATTATATAGAGGATTACTTGCAAATTACGCCAAAACCTTCCCAACATTCGCTATACAGTTTTATATCCTCGATAAAATGAAAAATTTATTAGAAAATGAAAACTAACACTACTATATATGGATGAAATTATAGATTTTAATATATATAACTACTCCATCAATGAAATGGAGAAATTATGTGAATTAAAAGAAAAATATATCTTTAGCGATATCTCTTCACAATCATTAAAAACCAAAAACTATGTTATAACAAACTTCAAAATATCTCCCATAAAAATATTAGAAATAGATGTATTTTTCCAGAATATATGTGGCAGATTGGAGAGAAATCTAATTAATAAAAAATTAAATGAAATTATAAACAATCAAACAGAATTTAAAAAACTAATAAAAAATCTTGAAATAACCAAATCTTGAAATAACCAAGTCTTGAATTTCCAATGATTTAGTCGTTCATATTGTATAGATTTACTCTTTCTATACAATAATATGTCCATTCAGGGATCTACTATTATAAATTATAAACAAGACTTTAATGTTGAAAAACAATATAAATCTATGTATGGTGAAGTAAGAACTGATTTCAAACTGATAGAAAAAATGTTTAATTTGCTTCCTAAAAATCTATTGGGAAATCCACGTCTAACTTGGTGTGATCCCTGTTGTGGAAATGGTTACTTTTCTATATATCTGTATCACCAACTCTTTAAAAACCTGACTGAAATAAAGGAACTAAAAAAAAGACACCATTGTATTATGCAAATGTTAACAATGATAGAATTAAATCCTTTTCATATTCCGGTTTTGAAAAATATTTTTGGAGAGAAATCTAAAATATACCAAAAAAGTTTTTTGGAGACAAATAAAAAATATGATATTATTGTGGGAAATCCCCCATTTAATAGCCAGGGTTTAAAAAAGGTACCTACTCAAACAAAAAAATCAAAGAAAAATGACGGTAAAACTGCATGGATCCCCTTTTTAAAACATAGTATAAATTGTTTGAATGATAATGGTTTTTTGCTTTTTATCACTCCTTCCATCTGGATGAAAGAAGATCATTCTTGTTTCCAATACATAACTCGTTATAAAATACATAAATTACATACTATGACAAATACAGAAACCAACCATATTTTCCATAAACAGGCTCAAACGCCAACATGTTATTTTTTATTGCAAAAAACCATTCCCACAATCGCCAGTATTTTAATATATGAAGAATATCTCTCCAGTTATACTAATTATATAATATCGGCAAAAAGTATTCCATTGGTTGCTATTTCTATATTTAATAAACTCATACCATTTGTTAAAAAATACGGTCATATAAAAGTTAACAAAACAAGTATTCGTCCTTCATATAAATCATTCATGTTGAATGATCAAAAAACGAAAGAGTTTCCATATCCAAATATATCAACTTGTCGATTAAATAAAGGTTCTCCCTATTTAGTAGTTAAGTACTCTGATAAGGCTTTAATATATCATAAACAACCTAAGTTAGTTCTGGCACACAAAATGTATGGATTTCCATACCTGGATACAAATGGGGAATATGGTATATGTAATAGAGACAATTATGTTATTTTTGATAATCTTCAAAATTTATTACAATTACAACAATTTCTCTCCACAACATTTATAATGAACCTTTTTGAGGGAACAAGATATCGTATGAAATATTTAGAACGCTATATATTCCAACACATTCCAAATATCAACAATATATCTGATTTCCCTCAAACTATAAACAATCAGACTATCTCAGATTACTTTGGATTAAATGATGAGGAGAGAAAAATGATAAATAATAGATATAAGAAAAAGTATACATTTTTTAAAGTATAATAATAAATTAAATGTTAAAATCACAAAATAGAAGATCATAAATTGAAATTGGAGAGATATTTATAATAACATAATTATTACAAATGCAACAATTATATAAAAAAAGACCATTTCATATAGGAACAGCAAGATTTAATAATAAAACATATGTAGAAAATCAAAAATGGAAAGAGAGAAAGGAATGTGGAGGATGTATATATGGATTTGATAAAAAAATACCTACAAATATCAATACTAATGATTATATCTTTATTATTGAAATGAATAATGACCAAAATAAAATAATGGGGATAGGTATAATTCAAAATATATATATTCCCAGTAATCGCACACGAATTTATAATCAAGAAACATGGAATAGATATGTGTATAAGGGTGAACATCATATTTCAAGAGATGATTTATTAAAAAAAGACCCAACCGTTATAAAACTACTTGAAACTATACTGTTTTATGGTTATAATCATTTAAAACGTGGTCAAGGTTGTAGTATTTTGAGTTTTGATCGAATTGCCACGTGTCAGAGCGTCAGGAAACCAGAAAAGAGAGATTATAGATGTCTTAAATGCGGATTGCCAAAAAAGGGACATACATGTGGTAATCAGGTGATTAAAAAGATAAGAGAAAATAAGAAGTGTCTGCAATGTGGAAAATCAAAGAAGGGGCATATTTGCAATACGATGAAAAAAGATTTTCAATTATTGGATATTGTTTGTAAATTCTTTACTAGTTTATATATCTAATACTATAACACCGTGATTATCTAACACTTCATTATCTAACACTTCATTATCTAATACTACAACATCTAATCCGTTGTATAAAGAGCGACGAGATCGGTGATTTCTACCTTTTGTAATTCTAAGTTTCCCATCATCATTACGCATAGGGACAAAGGTATAATTGTCGAGTTTCATTATTTTTTTACATTCTTGCTGTTTCAATCTAGGAGTATGAAATATATCATCGATTACTTCAACAACCTGTTTATAGGTTATTGAAACTCTTACTAGTTCTTTGTTACAATAACGACGAACCTTATCTAAATTTTGTTTCATTTTTTTAAATTCTTCTATAAAAATACCTGTACATTCCAATGCAGGATACATTATTTCCGTTTTCATGTGTTTACAAAATTCAACTGTTAAATTATAAATAGATATAGTTGTTTCTATAAATACATTTCCCATAAGTTCATACACATGAAGCATTGCTTGTTTTTTTTCAAACGCGTTATCACGTTTTATCAAATTTGTTTTAAATTGTTCTTCTTTAATTTCATTCATAATAAATTTAACTCTCAAATCTTCATTATCATTATTTCGTTGAATATCTCTCCTAATAGGATCAAGAATAATATGTTGAAAATGAGTTGCACCGCGATGAATCATCGCTAGATAATTGCTAGCATCATTCAACCAATCTTGTTCATTAAGATCCTTTATTGTATTAGCAATATTTTCAAGTTTTCTTGTTACTCTTGTCATATGATTATGATAAGGAAGTCCTCCACAGTTAACAGCACCCGGATTCTGAACAGCATTTCCTCCATTCTGTCTCATAAACTCATAATAATGCGGATTATGAATTGTTCCTGTTACTTTCATACCCGTTCTCCAACTAAATGCAATATTACAACACGTACACCACATTTGATCACATCCATTAATTTTAAAGATAGGAGCAGCACATTGAGGACAGGGTTTTGTCTCTTGTTTAATTAAGAGAGCAGAAGCAACCATATTTGGATCACATTCATGATCATCTTTACAATTAGGCGTGTATCCCATCGTTTCATCGCATTTAGAACAGACACGTACTTCACATATACCACATTTATATCCGGTTGAAAGAAATCCATTACATTCATCTGCTGGACATTTTTTAATGAATACTTTTACAGGTCCTTTATTAAAAGCATTATTATATTTAATAGCATTTATAGTACCTCTCATTGTATTCATTTCTTCTTTTTTCTTTTGCCATTCAAGAAGTAGACGTTGTTCTTCCTTTTTCATTTCTTCAAACTCTGTTTCATGTTTCCGAATTTGCACAACGAGTTCAACTTTATTCATTGATTCGGGAAATCGTGCCTTTTCAGTTTCAAAAAGCATATCTTTGCGATGATTTTTCCAACCTTTGTTAAAATAACTTTTAGTCAATGCATCTTGCATAAACTTTCTATCCCATGGTTTATTGCACCCCATACAATTTGCCATATCTGTTTTTGAGGTTAAATAATATTTTACACATTCACGACATGCTGATAAATCACAAAACTCACATGTAACAATTTTTCTAGAAGAGTTATCAAAATCCTCACAACAGATACCACAAGACTTATCAGTTTTTGTTTCACCGGATGATTGTTTTGAAGACATTTAGTATTTTTTGTATTTTATTTGTATTTAATTTGTATTTTTACTTGATAATTTCTACGATTGATTTATTCAATTTTCATCATTATTAATTCTAAAATTAAGTATAAGTTCTATATTAGAAATTGTAGGATGATCATTCATTATCGTAATAGAAAGATGAATAAGATTACCTTTTATTAATTTTGGCGTTTTCAAGATTTTAATTAATTCGGGATAATCGAGTGACTTAAGGATTACATGATCAGTGTTTGATACCCAACCGTTTATTTTTTGCAATTCATTGTATAATCGCTTATTATTTATATGATCCCAATCACATATGTTAATATCTAAATCTTTTTGCCATGAAATTAAAACAGTATTGATAAAATCAAAAAAATAGGGCGGTTTGATTATTTCACCTACATTTGTAGAACTACACCATTGATCTAAATAGCAAAAATCTCCTAAAATATCAGTACCATTTGCTATAGTAGGCATATTAAATTTAGTATTTGTAAAAAAAAGTTGTTTGAATTCATCTCCAGAGACATCTAAATATTTAGTTACTTTGTCTTCAGAATCAAATAACTTTATTTGTTTTGTTGGTAAACCTGTTTTAATGGTGGAAATATTAGCACGAATTTGGGCAAAAACTATACCTTTCATATATATTAAAAACAGTTCATTTTAATTTTAGTTAAATAACATTTCAATTAAAATATTCTAATTCTTTGGGTCTATGTCCTCCATAATCACCCATTTGTTGCAAATAATAAAAGAGATGTTTATTTTTATAACAATTATCATAATGTACATGCCAACCATTTTCATATAAGTGCCAATCTATCATTAAATTTTCTACTGCTTTCAAATTAGTCTCGTCTACAATTGACTTCAATAATTCTGTTTTATCTAATTTTTCACCCAAATAAGACATTGGTACTCCACTTTGCCAATCATGATAGACCTTGCGACCCTTAAAGTTAATCTCACTACTGCATCCGTTTTTTGCTGCTCTAAGCATAATAGTATAATAATACTAATTTGATAGTAGTAGTCATATCTTCAATTTTATTATTAAAATATATAAGATAACGTGCATTTAATTTCAAGTTAAAAGAATTCAAAAACTTAAAAATTAAACACAATTATATATATATGATGGATGAAATAGATTTTAATGTTGATAATTATGATATAGATGAATTAGTTCAACTTCTTAATTTTGATACAACACCGACAAATGAGGATATGATATTGCATAAAATTACATTTTTAACGAAAAGATATAAGGAAAAGCCTAAATATATTAAATTTTTTAATGAAATAGGTAAAAAACTCATATTAAATTTTGAACAATTC
>Ga0209709_10002022_pt1 | contig 18127 bp, 22 predicted proteins | sample ArcticOcean_MG_C_2_FD_187435 | JGI IMG/M metagenome (GOLD analysis project Ga0209709, IMG submission 187435) | Marine microbial communities from western Arctic Ocean - ArcticOcean_MG_CB4_136 (SPAdes) (version 2) | ecosystem: Environmental > Aquatic > Marine > Oceanic | place: Arctic Ocean... | reverse complement strand
TTTAAGAACTATTGGTGTATTACATCAAAAACTATATAATTTTTTTTTTTTGTGATATACGAAATTAATATTGGGGCATAGCCAAGCGGTAAGGCACTGGTTTTTGGTACCGGCATCCTAGGTTCGAATCCTAGTGCCCCAGCCATATATGAATAATTTATTAGAAAAAATTTTTGTTAAGTCTCAAAATCTTAATTACATAAATTTAGGTTTTAGAAATATTAAAAAAACAACGGATGTAGAGCAAATATTTATTGCTATACATTCCTTTTCTGTGAATAGTGAAATACGGTATGTTGGTGGATGCGTTAGAAAAATTATTAACAGGGAAAAGGTTGATGACATAGATTTAGCTGTAAACTTAAAACCAACTGATGTTTGTGAGGCACTCAACAAAAAAAATATTAAATATTATGAAAGCGGTTTAGAACATGGAACAATCACCGCATTAATTAACAATAATAAATTTGAAATAACCTCATTAAGAAAAGATATCGATACAGACGGAAGACATGCAATAGTAGAATTTACAAACAACTGGAAAGAGGATGCGTCTAGAAGAGATTTCACAATTAATTCTATTTACGCAGATTTAGATGGCAATCTATTTGACCCTTTTGATGGAAAAAAAGATTTATTAAATGGAGTGGTTACCTTTATAGGAGATGCTGAAACGAGAATAAAAGAAGATTATCTTAGAATATTAAGGTATATTAGATTTTATCTTAATTATTCTAAAGACAATCATAACACTAAAATTATTAAAATAATTAAAAAAAATTTGAATGCACTTTCAAAAATTTCTTCAGAGAGGTTATTGAACGAGTTCCAAAAATTAGTTAGATCGAAAGAATTTTTTAAATTATCAAAAGATCAAGATTGCTTAGAAATTATTAGTCTTATTTTTCCACAATTTAAAAATATTTCCTTATTTAAAAGATTAAATAATTTTTCTAAAAAAAATTTTCCTAATGTAGATTTTATTTTTTTGCTATCATTAATGGTGATAGATGGAACAGACAATGTTGATTATTTTATTTATAAATTTAACCTCTCTAAAAAAGACCAAAAAAGACTTCTATTTTTAAAAAATTTTAATTCCCAGAAAATTACCAATAAGACTTTCTATGAAAAAAATTTAAATAAAATATTTTATTTTAATGGTAAAGAAGCACTAATGGATGTTATTTATTTTAAAATTTTTAAATCAAATAAAGTTCCTAATAAATTAATAAAAATAATTGAAAACTTTAAAGATAAAAAACCTCCTTTAATGCCACTTAAGGCAAATACCCTGATGACAAAATATAATATTCCAGAAGGTAAGGAGTTAGGCAAAAAACTGAAAGTGATAGAGGAAGTTTGGGTTAATAATAATTTTCAAATTTCGGAAAAGGAAGTCCAAAAAATAGTTAATAGCTAAACGTATTTAACATCTTTAATTTCAAAGTTTTTAACTCCTGCTGGAGTAGCAATTTCAACTAAATCATCTTTATTTTTACCAATTAGGCCCTTACCTATAGGGGATTGAAAGTAGATCAGTTTTTTCTTTAAATCTGCTTCGTCCTTTCCTACAATCTTATAATTAATCTTTTCATTTGTTCCCAAATTTTCCAAATATACTGTTGAACCAAAGATAACTTTGCCATCATTTGTCATTTTTGTAATATCAATTACATTTGCACGGGCAATAATATCATTGATCTCAGTTACCCTTCCCTCGTTGTGAGACTGTTCTTCTTTGGCAGCATGATATTCTGCATTTTCTTTTAAATCTCCATGTGATCTTGCTTCAGCGATAGCCGCAACTATTTGAGGACGTTTTTTTTCTTTTAAAAAGACTAGTTCTTTTTTTAGTTTTTCTAAACTTTCAAGTGTAATCGGTTCTTTATCCATATTAATTCCATTTTGCTACTGGAGGCAATGACATTAAAATGCCTTCTGTATTACCACCTGTTTGTAGCCCAAATTTAGTCCCTCTATCATAAAGTAAATTGAACTCGGCATATCTTCCTCTTTTAATATACTGTAATTCTTTTTCTTTCATAGTCCATTTATTTTTTTGTTTTTTTTTTATTATTGAATTAAAAATATCCTTAAAAGTAAGACCAATATTTTTTACAAAAGTAAAATCTTTTTCCCAATTATTTTTTTTATAATCAAAAAAAATTCCTCCAATTCCCCTCATTTCATTTCTATGAGGAATATAAAAATATTCATCACACCATTTTTTATATTTTTTGTAGTAATTTTTATTATGTTTGTTGCATGTTTTTTTTAACTCTTCATGATACCACTTTTTTTCTTCAGCATCTTTGATACAAGGTGTTATATCCATTCCACCACCAAACCAACCGAACGATGTATAAATATATCTTGTATTAAAATGCATAGCTGGGATGTGAGGGTTTTTCATATGCATTACAACAGATATGCCTGATGCCCAAAAATTAGTATTTAAATTTGATCCTGGAATTTTTTTACTTATTTCCTTTGGCAACTTTCCATAAACTTCAGAAAAATTTACTCCAACTTTTTCAAATATTTTCCCATTTTTTAAAATTCTATATTCTCCACCACCTTCATCTTTGCTGAGATTTCTGTTCCAGTTAGTTGTAATAAATTTATTAGAAGTATTTTCAAGATCTTCTATTTCGTTGCAAATTACTTCTTGTAATATTTTAAACCAATTTCTTGCCAGCTTTTTTTTAATTTCACTATCCATGATTGATAAATTTATTTTGTTTTAAGTTTTCTGCAAGTATTATTGCAACTGAAGAAGAAATATTTAGAGATCTTTTATTATCCATCATGGGTATACTTAATCTTTCATTTACAAGGTCGTGAACCTTTTCTGGAACACCGGCACTTTCCCTTCCAAACAATATAGTATCGTCAATTCTAAAATTAAAAGTAGCATATGAAGAAGAACTCTTTGTAGTCATTAATACCACTCTCTGATTTTTTTTTGCATAAAAAAATTCATCATAACTTTGATAAAATTTGATTGCTTTTTCATCCATGTAATCCATGGCAACTCTTTTAAATCTTTTATCGCTAAGTAGAAATCCACAGGGTTCAATAATCTCTAAATCGGCCCCAAGGCAAGAGCAAGTTCTAATAATCGCAGCAGTATTTTGAGGAATATCGGGTTCGTATAAGGCTATTTTAGGTCTTAAATTCATTGTTTCTGTGTCATTGTTTCAGTAGAAAAAAAACTATTTTCTTATATGAAATCATATAATAGATAATAATAAACATAAAAATTAATAGATGTCTGAAAAAAAACCTGAAAGAAGAGAATTTTTGTTTACAGCTTCGTATGCTGTTGGAGCTGTTGGAGTAGCAGCTGTTATTTGGCCATTAGTTGACCAAATGAATCCAGATGCTTCAGTTAAAGCGTTGGCTAGTACAGAGGTTGATGTTAGCGCAGTTGAACCTGGAAAAGCAATTACTGTGCTTTGGAGGGGGAAACCAGTTTTTATCAAAAGAAGAACACCTGAAGAGATAGCTGAAGCAAGAGCTGTTAAAATGGAAGATTTAAAAGATCCACAAAAAGATGAAGATAGGGCGAAAAATCCTGAATGGTTGGTGATGGTAGGAGTTTGTACACACTTAGGATGCGTCCCTTTGAATGATAAAGGTGATTACAATGGATGGTTTTGTCCATGTCATGGGTCACATTATGATACATCTGGAAGAATAAGAAAAGGTCCAGCTCCACTAAACATGGAAGTTCCAAAATATGAATTCGTCAACAGTAATACAATAAAAATTGGATAAAAAATAGATTATGAGTGATCACGAGTACGTCCCAAAATCAAAATTTGGAAAATGGTTTAATGATAGGCTTCCACTTTTATCACTTGCCAGTCATTTAGCAGATTATCCAACACCTAAAAATTTAAATTACTGGTGGACATTTGGGGGAATATTAACTTTCTGTTTAATTACACAAATCGTTACTGGTTTAACTTTAGCAATGCATTACATCGCTCATGCTGATTTGGCTTTTGAAAGTGTTGAGCATATTATGAGAGATGTAAATTATGGATGGCTTATAAGATATATTCATTCAAATGGTGCATCGATGTTTTTCTTAGCAGTATATATCCATATATTTAGATCTTTATTTTATGGATCATATAAATCTCCAAGAGAAATAATTTGGATTATTGGAATAATAATTTACCTTCTAATGATGGCAGCTGCATTTATGGGGTATGTTCTTCCATGGGGACAAATGAGCTTTTGGGGGGCAACAGTTATTACGAATCTTTTTAGTGCCATACCTTTTGTTGGAGAGGGAATAGTGAATTGGTTATGGGGAGGTTACTCTGTAGACAATCCTACTTTAACAAGATTTTTTACACTACATTACCTAATACCATTTTTGATTGTAGGTTTAGTAGTGCTTCATATTTGGGCATTACATATTCCTGGAAACAATAATCCTGTGGGAATTGATATTAAAAAACCTTCTAAGGACACAGTACCGTTTCATCCGTACATAGTTATTAAAGATGGTTTTGCCTTACTAATGTTTATGATTATTTTTGCATTTTTTGTCTTTTACTCACCAAACATTTTAGGACATGCTGATAATTATATAGAAGCAAATCCAATGGTAACGCCAGCCCACATAGTGCCTGAATGGTACTTGTTACCTTTTTATGCAATATTAAGATCTGTACCAGATAAATTAATGGGCGTTGTGGCAATGTTATCTGCAATTTTAATTTTAGCAGCACTTCCATGGCTGGACACTTCAAAAATTAGATCAGCTGTATTTAGGCCACTTTACAAGCAGTTTTATTGGATTTTAGTAGCTGACGTATTAATACTTGGTTATGTTGGAGCAATGCCAGCGGAAGGCCTTTACTTGCTGATTGCGAGAGTTGCCACGGCTTATTATTTTATACACTTTTTAATGATTCTTCCAATTCTTGGATTTAAAGAAAAAACTATACCCTTACCTTTGAGCATTACAGAACCTGTCCTTGGCGGATTTCCAAATGCTGCAATTATTAAAAAGAAAGAAAGTTTAGATTAATCTAGTGAAAAATATTTTTAAAATATCATATCTAATAATACTTTTATTAGTTGGAACCAATCAGGTTATTGCTGAGGAAAAAGTAAAACTTCTAAAAACAGACTGGAGTTTCAAGGGCTTATTTGGGAAATTTGATAGAGGATCATTACAAAGAGGCTATCAGGTTTACACAGAAGTTTGTGCGTCATGTCACTCAATGAAATATGTTAGTTATAGAAATTTATCTGAGTCAGGTGGACCAGAATTTACAGAAGAGCAAGTAAAAGCTATAGCAGCAAATTTTGAAGTTACAGATGGACCCAATAGTGATGGAGAGATGTTTGTGCGACCAGCGAAACTGTCAGATAAGTTTGTTATGCCTTTTGCAAATGTAAAAGCAGCACAAGCAGCAAATGGTGGAGCTTATCCACCAGATATGTCAGTACTTGCAAAAGCCAGAAGTGGTGGGGTAGATTATATTTATTCAGTACTTTTAGGTTATGAAAATCCACCCAGTGGAGTAACGCTAGAGGATGGTGTTTATTACAATAAATATATGTATGGAAATAATATTAAAATGTCAGAACCACTATCAGACGGTTTAGTCGACTATAGTGATGGAACGACTGCATCAAAAGAACAAATGGCTAAAGATGTAACAACATTTTTAATGTGGACTGCAGAACCTCATTTAGAAGCTCGGCACAAAATGGGCTTCAAGGCTATCTTATATTTAATTATTTTAACTATTTTAGTTTACTTCAGTATGAAGAAAATCTGGTCACGTATTGAATCTGAAGTTTAAGATATCGCCGTCTTTGACAATATAATCTTTTCCCTCAAGTCTCATTTTCCCACTGGTCTTTGAATTGACCCAACCATTATTAGTAATAAAATCTTCATAAGCAATTGTTTCAGCTCTTATAAAGCCTTTCTCAAAATCAGTATGGATTTCTCCGGCTGCTTTAGGAGCGGTACAATTTTTTTGAATTGTCCACGCTCTAGTTTCCTCAGGTCCTGATGTAAAATAAGTATCAAGCTCTAAAACATTATAGCCTTTTTGAATCAACATATTCAAACCAGTTCGTTTTAATCCAATCATTTCCATATAATTTTTTTTTTCTTCACTGTCTAACTGATTTATTTGATTTTCAATATCAGCTGAAACTATTAGAGTATTTTTTTCTCCAAATTTTTTAATGAAAGCTTCTGTGTATTGATTGCCATTTTGAACACTTGCCTCATCAACATTACAAACATAAATTTTAGGTTTTAAGGAGAGTAAACCACTTTTATTTAGTATTTTTTTTTCAAACTGGTCATAAAGGATTTGAGTATTTTTTGAATTATTTATGCAATCTGAGGCAATTTCTAGTATTTTTAACTGTTCTTCATCTACATTTTTTTTATTATTTTTCTCTAGTCGTTTTTGAATAGACTCTAAGTCTGCTAACATCATTTCTGTTTCAATGATCTCTAAATCTCTTATCGGATCCACGGTAGGGTTTACATTTTGAATGTCATCAGAATCAAAGCATCTAATCATGTGAATTATTGCATCAACTTCTCTTATATGAGATAAAAATTTATTTCCTAGGCCCTCACCTTTTGAGGCGCCTTTTACTAAACCAGCAATATCTACAAATTCAATAGTAGTATTTATTTTCTTTTTGGATTTTGAAATTTCTACTAATTTATCTAACCTTTCGTCTGGAACAGGAACAACACCAATATTTGGTTCAATTGTACAAAAAGGGAAATTTGCAGCTTGAGCTTTACTAGAGTTTGTAAGAGCGTTAAATAATGTTGATTTACCAACATTGGGTAAGCCAACAATTCCACACTTGAAGCTCATTATTTATTATTTATCGTACTTGAGAAAAGATCTAATTTTTTATCAATTAAAATTGATAATGAATTAACTATATTCGTAGTAATTTTTTCTAACTCTATTTTTTCCTCATCATCAAAATCTTTTAAAACATGATCTGCTACAGCATCTTTAGCTTTTGGTATTTTAGGTTTACCAATGCCTATTCTTACTCTTGAATATTCTTTACCAATAAATTTATCTATTGACTCAATTCCATTGTGTCCAGCACTTGAGCCTCCAAATTTTGTTTTAATTTTTCCAAAATCTATATCAAGGTCATCATGAAAAACTATTACATCTTCAGCGCTCATCTTAAAATATTCTATTAATTCGCGGATACATATTCCAGAGTTGTTCATAAACGTCAAAGGCTTGATTGCATAAACTTTTTTATCATTAATATTACCTGTAGTAAGCAATCCTTTAAATTTTGGCTTTTGTTTTGAAAGGCCAAATTTTTTATTTATTGCATCAATCATTTTAAAACCAATATTATGTCTATTATTTTCACTGTTGGGTGTTGGATTACCTAGGCCTACGAATAAAAGCATAATTTTTTAAGATCTTGACTGGAAATTTTCACTGTTATTGATTATTTTTTTTCTGTAGGTGTTTTTTTTGCATCACTATCTTTGGTGTCACCCTCTTTTTTATCACTATCTCCACCTTTACCTTCTCCTTCAGCGCCTGGTGCAACTTCAGCACCCTCTGCTTCTGCATCAGCTGCAGCTGGTTTTTCTGGTTCTTTCATTACTGTTGGTGCAGCAAGTGTAGCAACAACAAAGTCTCTTCCCTGAATTGTGGGAGTCACATTTTCAGGTAAATTAATAGATGATATTTTAAAGCTTTCACCGATATCAACTCCATCAAGATCCACAATTAATTCAGTGGGAATATTTTCTGTTGGACATTTAAGCTCTACTTTTCTTCTAACAATATTTAAAACGCCACCTCTTTTTAAACCTGGAGATTTTTCGTTATTAATAAATTTCACGGGGATTTCCAAAACTATTTTAGCACCCTTAATGACTCTTAAAAAATCAATATGAATTGGTTCATCTGAAATTACGTCAAAAGTAATTTCTCTTGGCAGAACATTTTGAGATTTTCCATCAATACTTAGCGTTAAAATATTGGATAAGAATCCTTCATGACCTAACAAAGATTTAATTATTTTTTTAGAAACAGAAACTTTTTCATTTTGTTCAGTTCCACCGTAAATTATTGCTGGAACATTACCATTCAATCTAAGAGTATTTACATCACTTTTAGTTTTTGTATTTCTAATGCTTGCATCAATTGTATTCATAAAACAAGGTTTTTTAGCTTAAGTTTCTCAATAACTCAAGTTAATTATTTGAATAGATCAGATACTGAAGTAGAATTAGAAATTCTCTTAATTGCTTCACCCATTAAGTTAGATATTGGTAAAACTTCTATATTCTTTGCTTTCTTAACTTTTTCATCATTATCAATTGTATCAGTTATAATTAATTTATTTATTACTGATTTTTGAATTTTTTGAACGGCGTCTCCTGATAATACTCCATGGGTTATATAAACGTACACATCTTTTGCGCCTCTATCTTTAAGAGCTTTTGCTGCATTAACAATTGTGCCACCAGAGTCAATAATGTCATCAACGATAATACAAGTTTTTCCCACAACATCACCGATAACATTCATTACCTTAGATTGTCCAGGCTTGGGTCTTCTTTTGTCAACAATAGCCAATCCAACATTTAATAATTTACCTAGTGCCCTAGCTCTTTCAGTTCCACCAACATCTGGAGCCACACAAATCATATTTTTACTTTTTATATTTTTTTTAACGTGTCTTGCAAATATTGGGGTAGCAAATAAATTATCTACAGGAATATCAAAAAAACCTTGAATCTGACCTGCGTGTAAATCAACTGTAACAACTCTATCGGCACCTGCTTTCGTAATTAAATTAGAAACTAGTTTGGCAGAAATTGAGGTTCTTGGAACTACTTTTCGATCTTGCCTTGCATAGCCAAAATAAGGAATTACAGCTGTTATATTTTTTGCAGAAGATCTTTTTAAGGCATCTATACAAAGTAACAATTCCATTAAATTATCATTTGCTGGCGAAGAAATTGACTGAATAATGAAAATACTGTTTCCTCTAATATTTTCATTTATCTCTATATAAATTTCTCCATCTGCAAATTTTCTTATACTTGAATTTACAAGTTTGGATTTTAAAAATTTTGCAATTTTTTTACTTAATGTTTTGTTGCTGTTACCAGTTAATAATTTCATTGAGATTACCTAATTAATCATAATTATTGAAATATTTCTACCATAATCCTTACTTTTATTTTGAATTGATTTTCTTGCACTAAAAAAATTATTTTTGGTATCAAAAGTATCTTTTTTAATTATTTCTAGGTTTCTAATACCCATTTCTTTTAATTGATAATAAACATAATTATTTAGGCTAAAATATGTTTTATTTTTCCTTAAAACAAAAAATTTTTTGTTTATTTTATTTTTTTTAATAAATTTTTTGATGAAATCTCTCTGAACTTCATAGTTTTTTTTTGAGATGCATGGACCCACTGAAGCAACCAAATCTTTAGGCCTGCATCCTTTTTTAATTAAGAATTTAACAACTTTTTTGATTATATCTTTATATGCTCCCTTCCAGCCCGCATGAATTGCAGAGATGATCTTTTTATTTTTATCAAATATTAATATAGGAACACAATCTGCAGTTAAAATACCAAGAGCAATATTTTTTGCATTTGTTACAAGGGCATCACCCTTGAATCTCTTTTTTTTAAGCTTATGTCTATTTGAAATAAAGTGAAATTTGTTACTGTGAGTTTGGTTGAGAAGCACAAGTGCTTTGTCGGATGCTCCAATTTTTTTGCAAACGATTTTAATATTTTTTTTTACACTAACCTTTTTATCTGAAGAACCAATCCCACAATTTAAGCTATTAAATATGCCCTTAGAACATCCACCTTTTCTATTAAAAAAAGCATGACTTAAATCAGAGAATTTTGATAAGTTTTTTGATTTTATCAATTTTTAAATCCTATTTGAAATTTTATATTTTTTTTTGTTGCAAAAATTACTTTAAATAATTGTCCCATTAAATTCTTATCAATTAATCTTTTTATTCTGTAATAAATATCGGCTTTTTTAGAAAATGGGAGGGTTTTAGAAATAATTTCTGCTCTTTTTAAAATTCCAAGATTTTGAAGAAAATCTCCTTGATTTATTTTTCCATTAATTTTTAAGTTAAATTTCTGCAGTATTTTAATTAAAAGTTTAAAGCTAATGTTATGCGTTATGTCTGCTTTTCCAAAATTAGTTAAAATATCATTAAATTTATGTTTATATATTGACTTAATTGTATCTTTCATTTTGCTGTCCCAATATCCATAATCAATAATTAAAATACCCCCACTGTTATTATTAATTTTTTTTGAAATTATCTTTAAATAATCCAGCGCTAGTGGAGAAAATTCTACAAAATCTTGTTTGTAGGAGATATTGAAGTCAATTTTTTTCTCTAACTTCTTCATGTCAGCTAAAATATCCAAATAACTAGGTTTGGAGAATGCATTATATTTAATTTTTTTTTCAAACCATACATTATTTTTTTTAATAAATTGTTTAATTGGCAAAGCATCAAAGAATTCATTCGCAATAAATATATTTGGAATATTTGATATTTCATTCAAATTTTTAAGCCATTTAATATCATAGTCTTTTAACTTTTTATTTTGAATTTTTTTTAAATAGTTACTTTTCTCTAAAATATTTATTTTACAAGCTTTTCTAAAATCAGGAAATTTTTCAAAAGTTTTTATTATTTGATTCATCATCTCACCATTACCTGCACCCAGCTCAATTAAATTAAATTTTTTTGGATATCTTAAATTTTCCCAAAAAGAAATTATCCATATTGCAATCATTTCTGAAAATATTATAGAAATATTTGGAGATGTTATGTAATCACCTTTTTCTCCAAAAGGATTACTATTCATATAATAACCTGATTTTTTATTATATAGCGCCTCGTTGATATATTGGTCTAGTCCCAAAATATTATTTTTATTATTTTTCATTTCTTTTTAATAAGTATAAGAACACTCCTAGAAAAAAAAATACTATTCCAATAAATTGCCCAAGTGTTAGGTGATAAGAAAGATAACCAATATGACTATCTGGCTCTCTAAAAAACTCCATATTAAACCTTAAAAAGGAGTAGAATATTAAAAATAGAGATGAAATTATTCCAGGGTTTTTAAACTTATCTTTTTTACTAAAAAAATTTAATAAGAAAAAAAGAATTATTCCTTCAAAAATTGCCTCATATATCTGTGATGGGTGTCTAGATAGATTATCAATTGTAATAAATTTTACCGCCCACACAACATCACTTTCCCTCCCGTATAGTTCTGAATTAATAAAGTTAGCAACCCTTCCAAGAAAAAGACCGATAGGAGCGACTAAAGCAATTAAATCTAAAAAAATATATGGATTAATTTGATGTTTTTTTCCAAACATTACGGCAACAAAAATAACTCCTATTAAACCACCATGAAAAGACATTCCTCCATTCCAAACCATTACTATTTCAAATAAATTTTTGATATAATATTCAGGGTTATAAAAAAGAACATAACCTAAGCGTCCTCCTAGGATTATACCAATTATCAAATATCCTATGAGATCATCAAATAAAAGGAGTAATTTTTGATCATTCTTTAATTTTCTCTTAATATAAAACCACCCTAATACAATTCCAAGAATGTAAGCAAGTGAATACCACCTTATTTCTAGTGAAAATATTTGAAAAGCGACTGGGTCAAAATTGTTAATAAACATTTTTAAATTTTAAGTGTAGAGTATATTAATTTTATAGATGATTATATGTCAAAATCAAAATTCGTGATTGATAAATTAGGTAAGTTATTTGAAAAAGGGTTTGTAACTTATAAAGATTTAACTTCAGAACTTTTAAATATTCTAAAATCAAAAAGAGATGAAGTGATACTTAAAATGAAAATAACCAGCAAAGAAGAAACCGAAATTATTATTAAAAGAATTGAAAATTTAGAAAAAAAAATTATTAAATTAGAAAAAAAGGATAAAAATAAAACACTAAAAAGGAAAAAAAATTTTAATTCTTAAACCTTTTTCTGGAGATTTTTCTAATTTAATATTACCCCCATGCGACCTAATAACATCTGAGGCTATGGATAAACCAAGTCCTACACTAGATTTAGAATCACCTCTACTTTTGTTAATTTTATAAAATGGCTTGAAGACATTATTGTATTCATCTTCAGGAATTCCTGGACCATCATCATCAAGCATAATAATAATATTATTTTCACTCTTATTTAATTGAACATGAAGTTTTGTTGCATATTTAATTGCATTATCAATTAGATTATTTAAGCATCTTTGAATTAAATTTTTTCTACCATTTATGTATATTCCTTTAGATAACTCAGCTGTTATATTTTGATTATCATATTTTTTTAGAGTCTCCTCAACTAATTCAGTTATATTAATTGTTTCAGTTTTCTCTACAGAGCGAGAGTTTGCAAATTGCAAATATTCATTCAACATTTTTTCCATTTCTTGTACATCACCAGATAACTTTTTTGCTATATTTTGATCTTTGATGAATGTTATTTGTAATTTTATTCTTGTTAATGGAGTCCTCAAGTCATGGCTAATACCTGATAACATTTCAGATCTTTGGTTTAAGTGTCGAATTATTCTTTTTCTCATTCTTTCAAATTCATATCCAGCCTGTCTGATTTCTAATGCTCCTGATGGACGAAATTCATCTACATTTTCACCTCTACCAAACCTTGCGGAAGCTTTTGCAAGATTTGTAATGGGTCTTGTCTGGTTCTTTAAAAAAATAATTGCTATTGATATTAGTAAAAAGGCAGGGAGAGTTATCCACAAAGCAAACATTCTTGCTGAACTACTAGCCACCCTCACTTTAGGTATATAAAACTGAAAATATCCATCTAAATAGGCAATTCTCAAATCAATTAAATCTTTATAAGTGGTTGTATCAAACCAGTATTTTAAATTTTTGGATTTTAATTCTCTTCTGAGTGATCTATCAATTGGACTAAACCATCTTTCAAAATCTTGGCCAGTAATTAATTTAGACTTTTTGTATGTAACATTAAAGTTTAAATGTTCTTTAAAAAGATTGGTGAGTAAATCTTTATTATATTGTTCTGTATCATACACATCTATAAAGGTTTTGATTTCACCAACCAGTGCTCTCGTCATGCCTTTATTTGTTTTTATCCATAGACTGTCAAAAAAAACTATTGAAATAGTTATTTGTAAAATAATTATAGGAGCCGCAACAATTAATAAAGCTCTGTAAAATAATTGTTTTGGAAGTAATTTTTTAATAAATTTATTCAATCCATAAAACATAGCCAGCTCCTCTTATCGTTTGTAAATATTTTGGGTTTTTTGGATCGACCTCTATTTTTTTTCTTAACCTTGTAATTATCACATCAATAGATCTTTCTTTATCAACATTCGCAAGTCTTCCTATGGATTCTCTAGAAAATGTTTGACCTGGAGCATTGATCATTTTTTCAAGTATTATTTTTTCTGTATTATTAATTTTAAATCTTTTTTCATTTTGAAGAATAGTAAGTTTATTCAAATCTATTCTAATATTATCAAAGTTAATAATTCTTTTTTGGTTTGTGTTCTTAGTTTTGTTTAAAATATTTCTAATTCTTAATACTAGCTCCTTGGGTTCAAATGGTTTTGGTAAATAATCGTCCGCACCAATTTCCAAACCTTCTATTCGTTCATTTGGCTCTGCTTTTGCAGTCAAAAGAATAATTGGAGTATTTATTTTTTCTCTGTTTTCAGCAGTAAACTCTAAGCCTGTTTTACCTGGCATCATTATATCCAGAACAATTAAATCAAATTTAATTATAGAAACTTTTTCTTTTGCTTCTTCTGCATTTCTTGCTGTAGTGATTAAAAATTTTTTATCAGTCAAGTATTGTTTTATCAAATCCCTGATTCCATCATCGTCATCTACTACAAGGATATGTGCATCATATTTATTCATATATAATTTTATTTAACACATTGTTAAAAAATAAAACTTCCTCTGAAGAGGAAAGAAGTAAAGCATTGTATATTCTTTTTTTTTGAATAGAAAATATTTCATTAAATAGCAACTTACCTTTTTCATTTAAGTAAATATGTTTTAGTCTTGAGTCTTTTTCATCTTTTTTAAAAGATATTGCATCCATCTTTATAAGATCTTTCAAAACTCTATTTAAACTCTGTTTTGTAATTTTTAATTTTTTTAAGAGTTCTGAGATCGTTATGCCTGTATAAATAGATAATAAGTGAATTACCTTGTGGTGAGCGATGCCTATAGAGTGTTTATCTAATGTTTTCTTTGCATCCCCAAAGGACTCTCTATAGCCCATGAAAAGCTTTTCAATAAGCTCTTTTAATTGATCATCTTTTAAATATAAAAGTTCTTTCATTATTGGTAAGTTATATTGACATATTATAGATACAAAGATATTTTTTAATAAAAATTAAATTATTTCACACATGATACCTTACGATAAAAGATCAGGCAAAATTTGGTATAATAACGAGCTCGTTAATTGGGCTGATGCAAAAATACACATTTTAAACCATGGGCTTCATTATGCCAGTTGTGTTTTTGAAGGTGAACGAGTTTATGATGGTTCCATATTTAAACTAGAAGAACACACTACAAGACTTTTCTACTCAGCTAAAAGAATGGGAATTACAATTCCATACTCAGAAACAGAAATAAATAATGCATGTAAGAAAATTATTTCAGTTCAAAATATAAAAGATGGCTATGTAAGACCAATGGCCTGGAGGGGAAGTGAGATGATGGCTATCTCTGCGCAACAAACAAAAATTCATGTTGCTGTAGCAACTTGGGATTGGGGATCATATTTTGATCCAAAATTAAAAATTAATGGGATTAGATTAAATATTTCAAATTGGAGAAAACCACCACCGAATTCAATACCCTGGGATACAAAAGCATCAGGTCTTTATATGATTAATACCCTGTCAAAGCATGAGGCAGAACAACAAGGATATACAGATTCTTTAATGTTAGATCATGAGGGAAATGTAGCAGAGGCAACTGGTGCAAACATTTTTTTTAAAGATCAAAAAGGTGAAATACACACTCCAATTCCAGATTCTTTTTTAGATGGAATTACGAGAAGAACAGTTATCGATATTGCACAATCAAAAGATATTAAAGTAAATCAAAGAAAAATTGCACCTTCAGAATTATCAAATTTTGCTGGTTGTTTTTTGACTGGGACTGCAGCTGAAGTTACACCCGTATCATGTATTGCTGATAATAAGTTTAAAGTATGTGAGACTATAATTGATTTAAATGAAAGCTATCAAGCTTTAGTTAGAAAAAAATAAATAATTTATTTTTTATTGTCTTCGGACATAGCATGGTCGATGCCTTTTCTTAAATATTCATAACCAGTATATAAAGTTAAAAAAGCTGAAAGCCAAAGGAGAATTATACCAATAGTTTGAGCATTATAATCTTGAAAGTTAAGAATTTTGTTACCAGTTTCACCAGTAAGCAGAAGCGCTATAGCCAGCATTTGTAAAAAAGTTTTTAATTTTGCTAAATTAGTTACTGGTAATTTTATTTGTCCTCTTGCTAAAAATTCTCTTAAACCTGATATCAATATTTCTCTTGTAAGTATTATAATTGCAGCAATTACTTCATAATGTCTAATTGTACCACTCATAACAAGCAATAAAAGCGCAGTGGCAACAATAATTTTGTCTGCTATAGGATCGAGTAATTCACCTAATTTAGATTCTTCCCCCATCATTCTTGCCAACATACCATCTAAGAAGTCTGTGAATGATGCAACTACAAACAAAGCAAATGCAGTTAAGTCACCATAAAAACCTGGTAGATAAAATGATAGAACAAAAAAAGGTACAATTATTATTCTGCCGATTGTTAGAATATTTGGAATTTTTTTAAGCATAATTATTCGTGAAAAAAGTTATATATCTTTTTTGCAACTTTTTCCTCAACACCTTCAACTGTTTTAATTTCGTCAAAACTTGCAGATTCAACAGCTCTAGCAGAACCAAAATGGTTTAATAATGCTCTTTTTCTAATAGATCCAATGCCGTCTATTTGGTCTAGTAATGACTTTGTAATTCCTTTGGCTCTTTTAGCTCTGTGAGAGTTAATTGCAAACCTATGTGCCTCATCACGAAGTCGCTGCATAAAAAATAGGGTAGGGTCATTTTTTTCAAATTTAAAAGATGCACCTTTATAAAAAAATGTTTCATCACCACTATTTCTCAATTTACCTTTTGCAATAGCAATCATGGGTAGATCATGTAAACCAAACTCATCTAACACTTCTTTTGCAGATGAATACTGGCCTTTACCACCATCAATTAGTATCAAATCTGGTAAAGTTAAATAGTTTCCCTTTTCAAGCATTGCTCTCTTAAATCTTCTAGTAAGAACCTCTTTTAACATTGCAAAGTCATCTTGTTCTGCACCTTTTGTTTTAATATCAAATTTTCTATATCTTTTTTTAATAAATCCATCGTTTCCAAAGGTTATCATTGCTCCAACACTATTTGTTCCAGAGATATGACTGTTATCATAAACCTCAACTAAACTTATGCCATTTTTGAGGTTAAATTTTTTAGCCACACCTTCAAATAAATTTTTATTATTGTTTGTTTCGTAAATTTTTCTATCCAATGATTCTTTGGCATTTTTTTCTGCCATTGCAATAACTTTAGCCTTTGTTCCCTTTTTAGCCACGTTAATAGAGATAGTGTTATTTTCTTTTTTACTTAAAGTCTCTTCAATTAATTTTTTATCTTTAATATCTGAATTAATGATTATTAGTTTTGGAACATTTTTATTTTCATAAAATTGCATTAAAAAAGAGGACATTATTTCATTAACTTCTTGATCAGGGTCGTGCTTTGGAAAATAAGCTTGATTGCCCCAGTTTTGTTTGGATCTATAGAAAAATACCTGAATGCAAGTTTTACCAGATTCTTTGTAAGCCGCTATCACATCTGCATCTACGAGATTAGCTTCATTAATTCTTTGTGAAGATTGGATTATATTCAATGATTTAATTCTATCCCTAAAAATAGTTGCCCTTTCAAAATCAAGTTTTTCACTAGCCTCTTCCATTTGTGAAGATAAGTTTTTTTGAATGTCTCTAGATTTACCAGAGACAAATAGGATTGCATGATCAACTGATTTTTTATAATCATCTTCATTAATGTAATCAACACATGGACCAGAGCATCTTTTTATCTGATATAGTATACAGGGTCTTTTTCTATTTTTAAAAGTGGAGTCATCGCAAACTCTTAATTGAAATATTTTTTGAAGCATTTTTATTGTCCAATTTGCTGTGCCAGCTGAAGCAAATGGTCCAAAATAAAAACCTTCTTTATCTTTTTTCCCCCTATGTTTTGTGACTTGAGCCCATTGATCCTTATTGCTTATAAAAACAAAGGGAAAAGATTTATCGTCTTTAAGTAGTATATTAAACTTAGGTTTATGTTTTTTAATTAAATTAGCCTCTAAAAGTAATGCCTCACTTTCATTTGCAGTAGTCGTGATCTCTAATTTAAAAGTTTGAGAAAGCATTCTTGCTGTTCTAATAATGTGGTTTTTTTCAGCTACATAGCTCTTTAATCTATTTGGAAGATTTTTTGCTTTTCCTACATACAAAATTACATCTTTGTGATCAAGCATCCGATAAACCCCAGGGCTCTTGGGAATTAAGGGTAGCTCTTTTCTAATTACGTCTTTGCCTAATTCAGAACTTTTCATGACTTCTTTTTTTGGTAATTTGGATACCAACAGAGGCACATTCTTTTATGATTTCTAATTTTTCAATTTGAAGCATTATTTTACCAATCCTCTTATCCTTAAATAGGACATCAAAAACATCTTCAGCAAGTGTTTCTAAAAAATTGTAATGTTTCTTTTTTGCAAGTTTTGCAATTAATTTTACGACTTGGCCATAATTAACAATAGATTTAATATCCTTGTCACTTGTAGGTTTTCTATCTTCATAATCAATTTCTAAACTAAATTTTACTTTTTGAGTTTTTTTTTTTTCAAAGTCATAATA
>Ga0209709_10002021_pt1 | contig 18134 bp, 15 predicted proteins | sample ArcticOcean_MG_C_2_FD_187435 | JGI IMG/M metagenome (GOLD analysis project Ga0209709, IMG submission 187435) | Marine microbial communities from western Arctic Ocean - ArcticOcean_MG_CB4_136 (SPAdes) (version 2) | ecosystem: Environmental > Aquatic > Marine > Oceanic | place: Arctic Ocean... | reverse complement strand
GTTAATTTTTAACCTTCTATCTATTTTGTGTTTAGAACTTATTCTTTTTGTCATTTGATAGTTGGGGTTATAAACTTACTCATTATTTTGTCAATCAACCTTTTTTGGCTAAACTAGCAAATACACTTGATAAAATACGTGTTTCTTTCTCAGATAGCTCCATTTTAGAAAAAATACTTCTTAAGTTTTCTAACATAATAGGTTTCTTTTCTTGAGGTTTAAAAAAACTCTTTTCTTCTAATTTTTTTATACATAAATTAGTCATTGCCTGGACATCTTGTTTACCAGCCAGAGACACTTTTTTTGATTTAGAATATTTAGCTCCTTTTAAACTAATAATATTTGCTACTGTATGTGCAATAATAATGACACTATGAGATAAGTTTAAAGATTTAAAATTAGGATTAGTTGGTATTTGCATTGTATAATTTGCATAACTAATTTCATTATTAGATAGTCCAGAGGCCTCAGAACCAAATAAAAATGCAACTTTCTTATTAAAGTTAATTTTCTTTAAATCATTCAATTTTATATGTTTAATATTTTTATTTCTAAATCTAGCTGATGTGGCAATAATATAATCTACTTTTTTAACTGCAGACTCTAATGTTTCATGAACCTTAGCATTTAAAATTAGATCTTTAGCACCAACAGATGTCGCTAAAATTTTATCATTTGGAAAAATTGGCTTGGGTTTTATGATAACTAATTTTTTAAAGTTGAAATTCTTTACTGCCCTAGCACAAGCACCTATATTTTCAGATAACTGAGGTTGATGTAAAATAAACGAAATATTATTAAATGACATTAAAGACTAGCAGGAGCATTGTCTTTGAACAATTTATAATCCAAACTATCAACTAGCGCTTTAAAGGAAGCATCAATAATATTTGCAGAAACACCTATAGTAAACCAATTCTTTCCTTTTGAATCTGTGCTTTCTATCGAAACTCTAGTCACAGCTTCAGTTCCAGTATTTAAAATTCTAACTTTATAGTCTACTAATTTAAGATCTTTTAAATATTTTGAATATTTATTTAATCGATCTACATTTTGTCTAATCGCATTATCTAAAGCATTTACTGGTCCATTACCCTTACCTTCACACATAATTTTTTCTCCATCAACTTCAAGTTGGGCTTTTGCTAATGAAATAATTTCACCAGTTGAGTTTTTTTTAACTGAAACATCATATTCTCGAATTAATATATACCTAGGTATTTCACCTATGATTCTTCTAGCTAATAACTCGAAAGAGGCGTCTGCACCATCATAGCTATATCCTATAAACTCTCGATCTTTTACTTCTTCTAAGAGTTTTTTAATCTTTGGATCATTCTCTTCTATCTCAATTCCAATAGTTTTTAACCTTGAAATGATATTGGATTTACCAGATTGATCTGAAACAACAATATTTCTAGAATTACCAACTTCTTCAGGATTTATATGTTCATATGTTTTTGGATTTTTCTGAACAGCAGAAACGTGCAGTCCTCCTTTATGAGAAAATGCAGCAGCACCAACGTACGGTAAATGTTTATTTGGTTTTCTATTTAAAATTTCATCTAAAAGTCTTGAGCACTGTGTTAAATTTTTAATGTTTTTTGGTTTAATTTGTATTTCAAATTTAGATGAGAAATCTTTCTTTAAAAAAAATGTAGGAATTAATGACATTAAATTAGCATTACCACATCTTTCACCTAAACCATTAATTGTACCCTGTATCTGTCTTACACCAGCCCAAACTGCTGCTAGTGTGTTTGCTACAGCATTTCCAGTATCATTATGAGCATGTATACCTAAGTTTTTTCCAGGTATAATCTTAGATGTTTCCAAAACTATATTCGTAATTTCATGGGGTAAGGTACCACCATTAGTATCACACAAAACTATCCATCGTGCGCCTTGATCAAAAGCTGCCTTAAGACAGGATAATGCATATTTTGGGTTAGCCTTATATCCATCAAAAAAATGTTCTGCATCAAATATAAATTCTTTTTTTTCTTTAACAAAATGTTTTGCACTTTCACTAATATTTTCTAAATTTTCCTCGTTAGAGATGCCCAATGCTATATCAACATGAAAATCCCAGGATTTACCAACTAGACAAACTGCTGGTGTATTTGAATTTAAAAGAGCAGACAATCCAGGATCATTATCAGCACTACGACCAGTTTTTTTAGTCATGCCAAATGAAGTTAGTTTAGCATTAACAAACTTATGTTTTTTTTGAAAAAACTCAGTGTCTGTTGGATTTGCTCCTGGCCAACCACCTTCAATATAATCTACACCTAGACTATCTAATGCAGATGCAATTTTCACTTTGTCATCTACTGAAAAATCAACTCCTTGAGTTTGTGCTCCATCTCTTAAAGTTGTGTCAAATATATAAAGTTTTTCTTTGCTCATTTTAATTTCCAAATGGTTTTACCATCTTTATTTTCAATTTCTATACCATTATCAGAAAGTTCTTTTCTAATTTTATCTGATTCTCCGTAGTCTTTATTTTCTCTTGCTTTATCCATTAATTTAATTCTTTCATCTATTATTTTGCTTTCTAAAGTCATTGATTTAAATCTTGTGTATAACCAATCTTCTTTAGATTCCAAAAGTAGACCTATAAAATTACAAGCAGAAATAAAAATTTTAATATCATTTTCATTGCCATTTGCTGTTTTTTCAAAAAGTTTGTGGAGATTTGCAATATAGCCTGGAGTGTTTAAATCATCGTATAATGGTTCTAAAATATTATCAGGAATTTTAACAGATTTTTCTAATAGCTTTTTTTGAATTGATTTAGGAGTAAAGTAATTTTTTTTATCTACTCCATCATACCATTTTTGAATTGTATTCTTTGAAGAGTAATAAAGATCTTCATTCCAATCTAATGGCTGTCTGTAATGAGAGCTCATCAAAGCTAATCTTAAAACTTGTCCTGCACCCCAATCTTTAATCTGATTTATTGATAAAATGTTACCTTGCGACTTAGCCATTTTTTCATTTGATAAAGTAATAAATCCATTATGAACCCAATAATTTGCAAACATTTTAGTATCATTTGCACATCTCGATTGTGCTATTTCATTTTCATGATGAGGAAAAATTAAATCTATACCACCTCCATGGATATCAAATTGATCTCCTAAATATTTTTTTGACATTGCTGAACATTCTAAATGCCAACCTGGTCTACCTTTCCCCCATGGTGAATCCCAAAATGGCTCATCATCTATTGATGGCTTCCATAAAACAAAATCTTCAGTGTTTCTTTTATTTTCAGAAACTTCTATTCTTGAACCAGTAATTAAATCCTCTAGATTTTTGTTCGATAATTTTCCATAATCTTTAAACTTTTTTACCTCAAAATATACATGTTTATTTTTTTCATAAGCAAAATCTTTTTTTATTAAATCAGAGATCATTTTAATCATTTCATCTATATGATCGGTAGCTTTGGGCTCTTTGCTTGGTGGCTCTAAATTTAAAAAATTACAATCATCTTTAAAATTTTTAATAATTTTATTTGTTAAATCTTGAATAGAAGTTTTATTTTTATTGGCTAACTTTATTATCTTGTCATCAATGTCAGTAATGTTTCTTACATATTTAACTGAGTCACTACCATACTTGTGTTTTAAAACTTTAAATAAAATATCAAAAATAACCAATGGTCTTGCATTTCCTATGTGAGGGTTATCATAGACTGTTGGACCACATACATACATTCCAATTTTTTTTTCATTTAAAGGAACAAATTTTTCTTTTTTGTTATTTAGGTTATTTGTTAAAAAAATATCTTTACTCATTACTTAAGGATTATACATTAATTGTAGATTTGTGAATCTATAAGATTAGTTGGGAATCTTACAAACTGGGATTGGTTCCATTTTATGTAAGTTCATCTTTCTTATTTTTTCATATTTTTCTCTATTTTTTGAATTTGTGTTATTCATTGCTTCTTCTAATTCTTTATATTTAAGTCCTAGTTGACCTTCATCTGTTCTTCCATCATCCCATAATCCGTCAGTAGGTGTAGCATCAATAATTTCCTTCAATATATTAAGCTCTCTACCCATCTCCCAAACTTCTGTTTTATTACAATCTGCAATTGGAGATATATCAACTCCACCATCACCATATTTTGTATAGAATCCAACTCCAAAATCCTCTACTTTATTTCCAGTTCCAATTACGATTCCTTTATTGGCAGCAGCTACCTGGTAAAGTGTTGTCATCCTAAGTCTTGCTCTTGAGTTTGCCATTCCTAGATCACTATCAAATTTAGATAAGTTATTTTCGAATGTTTCAAATAGTTTATCTAAATTCACTATATGTGCTTCAACATTATCAAATTTTTTAACTAACCACTCTTGATGTTTAATACTTAAGTCGTGTTGTGTAGACTTTTGTTTAATTGGCATGGATAAAACTATTGTTTTTAAACCTGTCATGGCACTTAGTGTACTTGAAACAGATGAGTCTATCCCTCCCGATATTCCAATTACTAAAGATTCTGCCTTACTTGGCATTATTTCAGTATAATTTTTAATCCAATTACTTATAAATTTTGCTTTTTCTAATGGTTTCATTTTTATAAAATCTAAACGAAATTGTATTTAATACAATCTATTAAGATGCCGCTTTAATATTTTTACTTGAATATGCGGTATTTTTTTTAATTTCATCAGAAATTAAAAATGCTAGCTCTAAAGCTTGATTAGCATTAAGTCTTGGGTCACAATGTGTATGGTATCTGTCAGATAAATCTTGATCTGATATTTTTTGAGCTCCACCTGTACATTCAGTTACATCCTGACCAGTCATTTCAATATGTAGGCCACCAGCATAACTTCCTTCACTTTGGTGACATTCAAAAACATTTTTAACTTCTTTAACCACATTGTTAAATGGACGAGTTTTATAACCAGATGTAGCTTTTATTGTATTTCCATGCATCGGGTCACATGACCAAATTACATTTAAGCCTTCTTTTTTTATAGATCTAATTAATTTCGGCAAATGTTTTTCAACATTATCACTACCAAATCTTGAAATTAATGTAATCTTGCCTTTTTCATTATTGGGATTAATTCTGTTACATAAATTAATTAAGTCTTCACTTTTTAAGGTTGGACCACATTTAATTCCAATAGGATTTTCAATACCACGGCAAAACTCAACATGTCCACCATCTAATTGTCTAGTTCTATCACCTATCCAAACAAAGTGAGCAGAAGTGGCATGATACTCACCAGTTGTAGAATCTACTCTTGTCATTGCTTGTTCAAATGGAAGTAGTAGAGCCTCGTGTGAGGTCCAAAAATTTACAGTCTTTAACCTTCTGTTAAAATCTGAGTTAATTCCACATGCATCCATAAATGCTAGTGCATCAGCAATTTTATCTTCTAATTCTTTAAATTTTTTCCCTGCAGGTGTTTTTTTAATAAAACCTAAATTCCAAGTATGAACTTTTTTTAGATCAGCAAATCCTCCATGGGAAAAGGCTCTTATAAGGTTAAGAGTTGAGGCTGATTGAGAGTATGCTTTAAATAACCTCTTTGGATCTGGTATTCTTGATTTTTCATTAAACTCCATACCATTAATATTGTCTCCTAAATAACTTGGTAATTCTACACCATCAACATTTTCAGCTGGTGAGCTTCTTGGTTTGGAAAATTGTCCAGCTATTCTTCCCAGTTTAATTACAGGAACAGATGCTGAGTAAGTAAGTACCAAAGACATTTGAAGTATTAATTTAAATGTATCTCTAATGTTATCCGGGTGAAACTCCGCAAAACTTTCTGCGCAGTCTCCTCCTTGTAATAAAAATGCTTTTCCATCAACAACTTGGGCAAGCTGTTCCTTTAAGTGCCTTGTCTCACCTGCAAAAACTAAAGGTGGAAAACCATTAATTTTATTAAGAACCCCGTCTAATTCTTTTTTATCCGGATACTCCGGAATATGCTTTACGGGATGATTTCTCCAACTATTTATTTTCCAATTTTTCATATTCAACCTATAAGTGTTCTAGCAGAGTTTAACAATTATTCAACTGTAACAGATTTTGCCAGATTTCTTGGTTTATCAATATCATATCCTTTTTTAAGCGCCGAATAGTAAGCTAGCTTTTGCAAAGGAATTGTTAATAAAAATGGTAGTAAGTCAGCATTAGTATTTTCAACCTCAATAGTTTCCCAAATATTCTCCGATACAACTTCGTCCTTACTTTTATTAGTAATTAATAAAACTTTTGCACCCCTTGCTATTACTTCCTGCATATTTGAAATTGTTTTTGGATAATAACTATCTCTTGGAGCTAAAACTACTACTGGCATTCCATCTTCTATTAAAGCTAGTGGGCCATGTTTCATTTCACCTGCTGGATACCCTTCCGCGTGAACATAGGCTAGTTCTTTTAATTTAAGAGCACCCTCTAAAGCTATAGGATAAGAAAATCCTCTACCTAAAAACATTGACCCTTTAGCATCAGTAAATGTGCTTGAAACTGTTTGAATCTTATTTTCAGTCAACAAAGTCTCTTCAACTAACTTTGGTAATAACTTTAAATCTTTAATTTTATTTACATACTTTTCTTCATTCAAATCTTTTCTTAAAGAGGCTAATTTTAATATCAAAATATACAGAACAAGCATTTGTCCTAAGAAGGCTTTTGTTGAGGCTACCCCTATTTCTGGGCCACAATGAATTGGTAATACAAAATTGGATTCTCTTGCTATCGAACTTTCAATAACATTAACCACACTACATGTTTTCATTCTATTCTTATTACATAAATCTAGGGCAGCATATGTATCTGCTGTTTCACCAGATTGAGAAACAAAAATATATAAATTATCTTTTTTAAATCTATTATTTCGATACCTAAATTCTGAAGCAATATCAATTGTAACATCTAATTTTGTCAGTTCTTCAAACCAGTATTTTGCTATTAAGCAAGAGTGGTATGCTGTCCCACATCCTATTAAAGTTATGGAAGAAATTTCTTTTAAATCCCATGGAAAATTATAAATATTAATATTGTTATTAATGGTATCAATGTATTCCTTGATGCAATTTTTTAAAGTAGTTGGCTGTTCTTCAATTTCTTTTGCCATAAAATGTTTGAAATCACCTTTTTCATAATTTTTTTCATCAGTAGATAGTTCTAAAACTTTTTTATTAACTTTTGATCCTTCTTCATCAAAAAACTCAACTTGATCTTTTTTAATAATACAAAACTCACCATCATTTAAGTATGAGATTTTATTCGTCATGGATTTTAAGGCATATGAATCTGAACCCAAGTAATTTTCATTAGGTCCATACCCCACAGCTAGTGGAGAGCCCCTTCTAGCACCAACAACTAGATCCGGTTGATCTTTAAAGATTATACCTAAAGCAAAACTTCCATGAAGTTTATTAAGCATTTTTAATATTGAATCTTTTAAATCATGTTCTTTCAAATATTCAGTAATCAAATGAACTATTACCTCTGTATCTGTTTGTGATTTAAATTTATGCCCCTTACCAATTAAATATTTCTTTAGAATTGTAGAATTTTCTATAATTCCATTATGAACAACAGAGACAGTTTCTGATGAATGAGGGTGTGCATTAACAGTATTAGGTATTCCATGAGTTGCCCACCTAACATGTCCTATACCAACGGAACCCAACATACCTTTAATAGCTAAATTTTTTTCTAAATTTTCAACTCTACCCTCAGATTTAACTTCATTAATTACCCCATCTGATAGGGTTGCAATTCCAGCAGAATCATAACCTCTATATTCTAATTTTCTAAGAGAATTTATAATTGCAGATGAAACTGGCTTACTACTAGTGATGCCTATAATTCCACACATTATTTTTTTTTCTTTCTTTTGTAATTTTTAACTTCTGTTTGCAAGGATCTAGTTAATGCTAAACTACCTTGTTTGACATTTTTTGTTATTACAGATCCAGCTCCAACAATACTATTTTTATTTATAGTCACGGGGGCAACTAATGATGAATTAGATCCAACAAAAACGTTGTCTTTAATTTTAGTTTTACTTTTTTTAATTCCATCATAATTACAAGTTATAGTTCCAGCTCCAATGTTAACACCATTACCTATTTCACTTTCTCCAATATAAGATAAATGACTAACCTTAGAGTTTTTCCCAATAGTACTTTTTTTAATTTCTACAAAATTACCGACTTTCGAATTTTCTCTCAATATAACACCAGGTCGTATTCTTGCATAAGGGCCTAAGTCTACTTTATTTTCTATTTTACAATCTTCTAAATGAGAAAAGGAATTTATTGTTACATTGTTTCCAATTCTTACTTTCTTGCCTATAACTACATAGGGATTAATCACAACATTATTGCCTATTTTAGTATCCACTGAAAAAAAAATTGTTTCTGGGCCAATCATTTTAACTCCAGATTTAATAAATTTATTACGCAACCTTATTTGAATTTTTTGTGAATTTATTTGTTTCATTATGAAAAATCTTTATAGTAAGAATTAAGTTATCTTAATTCACAAATTATTTCTTAAAAATACTTTATAAATGACTCAAAAATATACTATTTTATTTGATTTGGATGGAACTTTAGTTGATACAGCACCTGATTTAATGGGTGCCCACAATCATGTAATGAAAAAATATGGTTTTCCAACTAAATCAACAGAAGAAATCAGAAACCTGGTCGGTCAAGGTGCTGGTGCATTAATTGGCAGATCTATTTGGGGTCAAGCAAAAAAAGAGTATCAAAGCGTAACTGACCAAGAAATTAAAGATAAAATGTCTAAGGACTTTGTTGAATATTATGCAAAGAATATTGTTAAACAAAGTACTCTCATAAATGGAGTTAAAGAATTTTTACAATGGTGCAAAGAAAAAAATATTTCTATGGCTGTATGTACTAACAAGCAGGAACACTTGGCAATTGATCTTTTAAAAAAGATAGATATCTATGATTACTTTGAATATGTGGCTGGCTCTAATACTTTTGATTATTGTAAGCCAGACCCAAGACACATAACAAGTATTATTGAAATCTTAGGTGGAGATATTAAAAAATCTTTGATGATCGGGGATAGTGAAACTGACGCAAACGCTGCTAAAGCAGCTTCAGTTCCTGTGATTCTACTAGAAAATGGCTACACTGAAAAAAATTCTAATGAAATTTATCATAATCATCTAATAAAAGACTTCATTGGTGTTGAAAAAATCATTTCTACCTACTTAAAAGATTGATTTAGTTTTTTTTCTTATTATTAATACCCCATAGATAAATAAGGAGAAGTTCTGATTTCACATAAAGTTAAAGTTTACCCATCAAAAATTAATTTACCTAAAAAAAAACAATTAGCTTGGAAAATTGCTGAGATTGCTTCAGATAATGCCAAATTAGATAAAGGCTCAGTTGAGATGGTTATCAACAGAATAATTGATAATGCATCTGTAGCAATTGCTTCTTTAAATAGAAAAGCAGTTATCTCATCAAGAGAAATGGCCCTGAAACATCCTAGAAAAAATGGTGCGACTTTGTTTGGTATTGATTCAAGGTTAAAATTTGATTGTGAGTGGGCTGCTTGGTCTAATGGAACTGCTGTTAGAGAACTTGATTTTCATGACACTTTTTTGGCCGCAGATTACAGTCACCCTGGAGATAATATTCCACCGTTACTAAGTGTTGCCCAGCAAACTAAAAAAAGTGGTCTAGATCTTTTAAGGGGAATTATTACAGCTTATGAAGTTCAGGTAAATTTAGTAAAAGGTATTTGTCTTCATGAACATAGAATAGATCACATTGCTCACTTAGGTCCTAGTGTTGCTGCTGGAATAGGTGCTATGCTCAAATTAAATACTGAAACAATATTTCAATCTGTTCAACAAGCTTTACATACAACTATATCAACTAGGCAATCAAGAAAAGGTGAAATTTCTAGCTGGAAAGCTTTTGCCCCAGCTCATGCAGGTAAACTTGCTATTGAAGCAGTTGATAGATCAATGCGAGGTGAAGGTGCGCCAAGCCCTATCTATGAAGGGGAAGACAGTGTTATCGCTAGAATCTTGAATGGTAAAAAAGCTTTATACAACGTTCCATTACCTAAAAGGGGTGAAAGTAAAAAGGCTATTCTAGAAACTTATACTAAAGAATATTCTGCTGAGTACCAAGCTCAAGCACTAATTGATATTGCAAAAAAATTAAATAAAAAAATATCTAATCTTAATGTAATTAAAAAAATTGATTTATATACTAGTCATCATACCCATAATGTAATTGGTACAGGTGCAAATGACCCTCAAAAAATGGATCCAAACGCAAGTAGAGAAACTTTAGATCATTCTATTATGTATATTTTTGCTGTTGCTCTAGAGGATGCAAATTGGCATCATGTTAAATCTTATACAAGGCAAAGAGCTAACAAAAAAAGTACTATTAAGATCTGGAAATCAATTATAACTCATGAAGATAAAACATGGACTAGAAAGTATCATGACCCAAATCCAAAAAAAAAATCATTTGGTGCCAAAGTAGTTGTTACATTAAATAATGGTAAAAAAATTATAGAACAACTTGATAGAGCTGATGCACATCCTTATGGAGCTCGTCCATTTATAAGACAAAATTACATTAAAAAATTTTTAACACTTACAGATGGTATTTTGGATAAAAAAGAAAGTTCAAGATTTCTAAAAACTGTTCAAAATCTTAAGGATTTGAAATCTGGTGAACTAAATAAATTGAATATTAATGTAAAAAGAAGTCAAATAATGAAAAATACAAAAAAAGGAATTTTTTAGTGCATTTTGTCGATAAACAACCCAGTCAAAAAAGAGCTGACTTTGTAAATAAACTTAAAACAAATAAAATTTTAAGAGTTCCAGGTGCCTACAACCCTTTAACAGCTAAATTAATTGAGGAAATTGGTTATGATGCTATTTATGTGTCGGGTGGCGTTATGGCAAACGACTTAGGATTTCCTGATATAGGTTTAACAACGTTACAAGATGTTAGTACGAGATCTTACTTAATATCAAGAGTTACAAGTCTTCCAACAATTGTCGATATAGATACAGGGTTTAAATCTTGCGAAGAGACCATTAAAACTTTTGAAGAATTTGGAATAGCAGCTGTTCATTTAGAAGACCAAGTTGAGCGTAAAAGATGTGGTCACCTAGATAACAAAGAATTGATTTCAACAGAGGAAATGGTTAAAAAAATTAAAGAATGTGTAGCTGCTAAACAGGATGAAAATTTTAAAATTATAGCAAGATCTGATGCTAAAGGTGTTGAGGGTATAGATAAAATGATTGATAGATGTAAAGCTTATATTGACGCTGGAGCTGAAATTATTTTTCCAGAAGCGCTTCAGGATGAAAAAGATTTTGAAAAAGTTAGAAAAGAGCTTTCATGTTATTTGCTGGCTAATATGACTGAATTTGGAAAATCTAAACTATTTAATTATAAAGAATTAGAAAATCTTGGCTATAACATAGTAATTTATCCAGTAACTACACAAAGATTAGCCATGAAAAATGTAGAAGATGGACTAAGAGACATTTATACAAATGGACATCAGAATAATATTATTGATAAAATGCAAACCAGGAAAAGACTATATGAGTTAGTTGATTATGAAAAATACAACTCTTTAGATGAAAAAATTTATAACTTTAGTACAGAAGGGCATGAGTAATGAGTGAAGTTATCAAGAAAGGATTAATGGGTGTTACAGTTGATGAAACTGCAATTTCAAAAGTTATGCCAGAGATTAATTCTCTTACTTATAGAGGTTATGCTGCTCAAGACCTATGTGCAAAATGTCAATTTGAAGAAGTTGCTTATTTAATTTTAAATGGTGAGCTACCAAATAAAAAAGAATATAAAAAATTTCTTAAAGAAGAAATAAATGAAAGACCTCTTTCAAAAAATCTTATTAATATAATCAAACAAATGCCAAAAAAATCACATCCAATGGATGTTGCAAGAACAGCTGTTAGTTTTATGGGACTTGAGGATAGTGAGACTATTGATAATAGCCCAAAAGCTAATTTAAGAAAGTCAATGAGAATTTTTGCTAAAACACCTACTGCCCTTGCTGCATTTTACAGATTAAGAAAAAATAAAAAAATTATAGCTCCCAAAAAAAAACTTACTTTCTCAGAAAATTTTTTTCATATGTGTTTTGGAAAAGTTCCTAATAAAGATATTGTTAAGGCATTTGATGTCTCGCTAATATTATATGCCGAACACAGCTTCAACGTCTCAACATTTACTGCAAGAACTATTACTAGTAGCTTATCAGATATTCATGGTGCTATATCTGGTGCTATTGCAAGTTTAAAGGGGCCTCTACATGGTGGTGCAAATGAAGAAGTTATGCATATGATGAAAAAAATTAAAAAACCAGAAAATGCACTTAAGTGGATCAACAATACTTTAAAAAATAAAAATGTTGTGATGGGCTTTGGCCACAGAGTTTATAAAAGTGGGGACTCAAGAGTTCCTACAATGAGAGCGTATTTTGGTAAAGTTGCTAAAATTAAAAAAGATAAAACTTTAGAGAAAATATATGACATTATTGAAAAAGTCATGATTGAAAAAAAAAATATTTATCCAAATGTTGATTACCCGACAGGACCAACTTATCACCTAATGGGTTTCGATACCGACTTCTTTACTCCAATATTTGTAATTTCTAGAATTACTGGTTGGTCTGCACACATAATGGAGCAACATGCTGCCAATAAACTAATTAGGCCCTTGGCCAGTTATAATGGCAACAAGTATAGAAAAGTTATTTTATTAAATCACCGATAAAAATAGCAAAAATTTAATTTTGAGGTGTTATTTAAAAATTATATAAGCTGAAAAGCACAAGCCTAAAAGTATATAAACAATATAAGTGACGTTCTTCTTTTTTTCATCAATCTTATTTAACTTTACTCTGTTAAGTAATTTATTGATATCAACAACTGTTTTGGTATCTATATATTTTGCTTGAGATGGTTTTATTTGATCTAAACTTTCATACAATTGCTTATTGTTGTGAAAGTAATTTTTTTTCATGTTAAGATTTAATCACCAATTATTTAAATGCACAACTAAAATTATAAGAATATAGCTGTTTTATCTTTTAGGGAAGCCAGCTCTACATTAGCTGGGTATTTTTTTTTAGCTACCTCTATATATAGATTCATTTTCATTAATCTTTCATTATTATATTTTGATTTAATATATCCAAAAGATAAATTTTTATTATAATTAAATGAATAATTTCCAGAGGTTGTTCTTCCTATTATTTCATTACCTAAATAAATAGGTTCCTCATGTAATAATAAAGGGTGTCCTGGTTTACTGTTCTTTAATGAAAGTGTAATGAATCTTTTATTCTGTTTTTTTTCTTTAATTTTTAATAAAGCTTTTTTACCAATAAAACTGGTTTCTTTTTTGTAACTAATTGCAAAGTTTAATCCTGCTTCATATTGGTTTTCTTCTGGAGATATATCGTGCCCCCAATGTAAAAAGCCACTCTCCATCCTCATAGTATCCATCGCATGGGAACCACAATGAGACAGGTTATGCGTTTTTCCTTCCTCTATAATTAGTTGATAAATTTCTTTAGCATCTTCAATATCTAAATAGATTTCAAAACCTAATTCCCCAACATATGATAATCTTTGAGCCCAAACACTTTTAGAATTTATTTGAATAAATTTACCTGTACCAAATTTAAATGTTTCATTTGAAAAACTATTTTTTGATATTTTGGAAAGTAAAGCTCTACTTTTTGGACCAAAAATCCCCAAACAAATAAGTTCATCTGTTATGTCTTTAAATTCTAATTTATCTGATAAATGTTTTAAAATATGTGCTTTATCGTGTGTCCTTGTTGCAGCTGAACTTATTATTCTGAAATAGTTTTTTTCTATACAAGTAACTGTTAAATCTGTCTCAATACCACCTGTTTCATTAAGCATTTGAGTGTAAGTTGATCTGCCAATTTCATTTTTTATATTAGCGGTACATATTCTTTGTAATTCGCTATGAGCTAGTTCACCTTTTATTTCATATTTTGAAAATGGAGACAGTTCATACAAACCCACATTAGTCACAGTATTTTTAGTTTCAAATTCAACTGATTGATACCAGTTTTGATAATCAAAGCTGTATTTATATTCTGGTTTCTCTCCATTTAATGTATACCACATTGGTCTTTCATATTCACCCGATACACCAAAACATGCTCCTGCTTTTTTTAATTCTTCATGATAAGGTAATAGTCTTTGATCCCTAGAAGTTTTATGCTGTTTATAAGGCCAATGCATTCCATATAAATCACCAAGTGTTTCAGTAACTCTCTCCATAATAAATTTTTTAGATGAATGAAATTTTTGGAATCTTTTTATATCTAAGGAAAATAAATCTTCATTCATATATCCATTAATCATCCATTCAGCAGTAACTCTACCTGCGCCTCCTGAGCTTGCTATTCCAATACTGTTAAATCCACAGCAGGTAAAGAGATTGTTTACCTCTGGAGTTTCACCTAAAAGATATTGAGTATCCGGTGTAAACGATTCAGGTCCTGAAAAAAATTTCCTTATTCCAGCAGTTTCTAACATGGGAAGTCTTTTAAACGACTTTTCTAAATAAGGTTCAAAGTGATCAAAATCATCTGGAAATTCACCAAAAGAAAAATCTTCTGGAACCACACCATGTTTTTTAAAGGCAGGTTTTGCATTAGGTTCAAAAATTCCAACAAGCATTTTTCCAGCATCTTCTTTTAAATAAAGACAGGAATTGTAATCCCTTAGAACTGGTAAGTTTTTTGGTAATTTATCCAAAGCTTCTGTAATTATATAGAAATGTTCGTTAGGATATAAAGGTATGCTTACTCCAATATCTTCTCCTATCTGTCTTGACCACATCCCAGTTGCAAGCACAACATATTCGCAGTCAATTTTACCAAATTTAGTTTGAACACCAATAATTTTTTTATCTTTAACTAATATTTTTTCTACTGGAGTTTTTTCAAATATCTGGGCTCCTTCCATTTTAGCAGCTTTAGCTAAAACATTTGTTACACCCACTGGATCTGCCTGACCATCTTCAGGCATGTAAACACCTCCTAAAATATCCTCATTATTTATTACTGGGTAAAGATCCTTAATTCTTTCTTTGGTAACTGTTTCAACATTAACATTGAATAATTGTGCAGCGGTAGCCTGTCTTAATAATTCTTGTAATCTTTCTTTAGTAGTGGCAATAGTGATTGCACCATTCTGCTTTAGTCCTGTTGATAAGCCAGTTTTTTTTTCTAACTCTTTGTATAAATTTAATGAATATTTTCTAAGTTTTGTAATAGTTGCTGATGCTCCTAATTGACCAACAAGGCCTGCTGCATGCCAAGTTGTTCCTGAAGTAAGTTGATCTCTTTCTAATAAGATTATGTCTTTCCAACCAAATTTTGCTAAATGATAAGCAACAGAGCAACCTGCTATTCCTCCACCAATCACAACAACTTTTGCACTGGTTGGAATTTTTTTTTCCATTTTTGTATTAGCTTGTTATGGCTTTTTCTGGTGAAACAAATTCATGTCCAAATACATCTGCTACTGCTTTATAAGTAACCATTCCTTTATGAACATTTAATCCAGCTAAAAAATTTTTATCTTCTCCTAGAGCTTTTTCATAACCCTTGTTTGCAAGTTTGACTAAATAAGGAAGTGTTGCTGTATTTAGTGCAATAGTTGAAGTTCTTGGAACTCCACCCGGCATGTTTGCTACACAGTAATGAACCACATCATCAATAATATAAGTTGGATCCCCGTGAGTTGTTGGTTTACTTGACTCAACACAACCACCTTGATCAATTGCAACATCAACAATCACCGATCCTCTTTTCATTAATTTTAACATTGGTTTAGTAACTAACTTTGGTGCCTCCGCTCCTGGGATTAAAACACCTCCAATTAAAAGATCCGCTTCAGCTACTAATTTATTTAAATCTATCTTATCACTTTGTTCAGGAATAATTTTATCACCAAACATTTTAACTAGTTGTTTTAGTCTTGCTTCTGATTTATCTACGATATGAACTTTAGCACCCATACCAGTTGCAATTACTGCTGCATTTTCTCCAACAACACCACCTCCTAAAATTACTACAGTGCCTCCTTCAACTCCTGGGGCACCTCCTAATAGAAGACCTCTACCTTTTTGATTTTTTTCTAAACAATGAGCACCAGCTTGAACAGACATACGTCCAGCAACTGCACTCATGGGTGCAAGAAGGGGTAGTCTTCCATTGTCATCTGTTACCGTTTCATAGGCAATACAAACACCTTTAGATTTAATTAAGCCCTCAGTTAATTCTTTAGCTGCTGCTAAATGAAGATAAGTGTACACAATCTGATTTTCTTTAATCATTTTAACTTCCACAGATTGAGGTTCTTTTACTTTAACAATAATGTCTGCATCATTAAAAATATCATTAGCTTTATCAATTATTATTGCGCCAACACTAGTGTATTGATCATTTTCAAAGCCAGCTTCAAAACCACCATTGTTTTCAATTAGAACTTCATGTCCTTCTGATACTAGAGTTTTTACGCTATCAGGTGTTAAACCGATACGGTGTTCTTGAGGTTTAATTTCTTTGGGTACGCCAATTTTCATATCTTAATTTCCCTTTTACAAATACTCTAATTCAATAAAGTATTTTTAGTTTTTTTGATTTTTTTGATAATTAGTAATACCTGTTCTTAACTTATCAATAATCTCATCAATATGTTTTTCTTCACAGATAAATTGAGGAGCAATAATCAAACAGTCCCCTGTTGCTTTAAAGTTAACACCAGCTTCATAACATGCTTTAAAACATTCAAATCCTGCTTTACCAGGTTTTGTGTTTAGCTTCATGTCAATTCCACCCATCATTCCATATCCTCTAATATTATCTACAGATTCTAAATCTTGTAGAGAAAATAATCCTTTTTGGAAATAAGGGGCTAAGTTTTTTGCTCTATTAAAAATATCATCTTTTTCAAAAATATCCTGTACTGCTAATGCTGCAGCAACTGCCACTGGAATTCCTGAATAAGTATAACCATGAAACAATTCAACTGCACCCGTTGGTGAAGCATCCATTACTGCATCATAAATAAAATCATTACAAGCAACAACACCCATGGGTACAACACCGTTTGTTGTAGCTTTTGCCATTGTCATAATATCTGGTATTACACCAAATTCATCTGCACCAAATTTAGAGCCAGTTCTGCCCCAACCTGTAATTACTTCATCAAAAATTAAAAGTATTCCGTGTTTGTCACAGATCTGTCTTAGTTTTTGCAAATATCCTTTCGGTGGAACTAATGTTCCAGTTGATCCAGCAATTGGCTCAACAATACAAGCAGCGATATTTTCACCACCAAAGTTTGCACAGATCGTCTCTAAATCATTTGCTAAGTAATCACCTGTTTCTGGTTGACCGCTAATAAATTTATGTTCTGGTAAATGAGTATGTCTGATGTGTTGAACACCTGGCATTAAGACACTCGCGAATGTTTTAATGTTGTTCACCATTCCTCCCACAGAAATACATCCAATATTCATTCCATGATAACCACGTTCACGTCCAACAAATCTAAATCTTTCTGCATTTCCTTTTGCTCTATGATAAGCAACAGCAATTTTAATCGCAGTCTCTACCGCTGTAGATCCACAAATTGTAAAAAACATTTTGTTTAAATCACCTGGCGTATGTTTTGAAATTTTTGTAGCCAATTCAAATGATCCCCCAAAACCTTGTTGAAACGGTTGAGCATAATCCAATGTTTCTAATTGTTTTGTAACAGCTTCTGTAATTTCTCTTCTTCCATGACCTAGTGGATTACAAAATAAACCTGAGCTCGCATCTATTTGCGTTTTTCCATGGTGAGTTTTTAAGTAAACACCTTTTGCTTCTGTAATTAATCTGGGGTTTGCTTTAAAATCTTTATTAGATGTAAAAGGCATCCAATGTTCGTTTAGTGAATTAGGTACTGCAGTTCTATTTTCTGAGCTCATAAGTTTTATCTTAATTTAGTTATATTTCGATTCATAGACTAAATAATTCAATATAA
>Ga0209709_10002020_pt1 | contig 18142 bp, 17 predicted proteins | sample ArcticOcean_MG_C_2_FD_187435 | JGI IMG/M metagenome (GOLD analysis project Ga0209709, IMG submission 187435) | Marine microbial communities from western Arctic Ocean - ArcticOcean_MG_CB4_136 (SPAdes) (version 2) | ecosystem: Environmental > Aquatic > Marine > Oceanic | place: Arctic Ocean... | reverse complement strand
TGTCCATCGAAGAAGAAGCGGCCGCGCGATCCGAGATCGACCGTGTTGTGAAATTGTTCGGCTTCGAGACGGTCGGTCAGATCGGCTGGAAGGTCGTTCGCGCGATCAGCGGTGGTTGATGAAAATCGTTGAAGTCCTGTTTTCATGCCATTGTTTCATGATAGTCAATGTAGAAGACCCCAGGGTCACCCATCACCAGTTGATTCTGTGCGGGCCAGGTCGACAGAAGGTGACGTCGCATTGCATATGACCGAAGAAACATGGCATCGAAGGTCACGACGTTACGTACGTCCCATGTGTTCAGGTCTCCGGCAAACGAACGCGCATCCCAGAACATTCCCGACATGTTCCGTACCTTCGAGGTGTCCCATCTCGAAATGTCCCCGTTAAACGCACGACAGTGGGTGAACATTCTTTCCATCGATTCGACAGACGATGTATCCCAAGGCAAGTCGCGGTTGAAATTATCACAACCATAAAACAAGCCTTCCATTGTTGTCACTTTCGACACATCCCAAAGCTTCAAGTCGATTTTGAGGTCGTCCATGTTCAAAAACAATCTATTCATTTCGGTGATGTGGGAGACGTCCCAAAGCTCCAACGGCCCGTAGTCTGCCACGATTTGCAGCTTTTCCCTGCGTCCCCAGCGAAAGAACACAACGTCTCGGATGTTGGCCTGTGTTACCTGTAGCGCTGGTTGGCGCCTCTCTAGGTCAAACCGCGCAAGGACCGCGTCCCAGAGCGGCAGGAACGAAAACTCCTCTGGGTCCCGACCGTCCATAAACTTCATAGCTTCGTCATCGTCCAACCGTTCGATCTGCTCGAGACCACCTACCAGGCTTCTGCAAACATTGTAAAACGCCTCGCGACTAGTGTGACTGCCTATCGGCGCTGGCCAACCAAGTGCATTTAGAACGGCCGCGAAGAGGTCGTTGTCACAGCGAATGGTTCGACAAAACGATTGGACGGTCTGGCACGCTGCTTGTGCGCCGCCGAGGGCAACAGCTCGCAGGATTTGCTCAAGTGCATCGTTTGGCAGCTCGACGAGTGTTAGAGGCGGCTCTGGCGCTCGTGGAGTGAGTGAGCTGACTGACGCAGTCGGTGAATCCAACGGACGACGCAGTAGAGACATTCTCTCAATTTTTGAAAACGACCCGCAGTATCCGTAGAAGACACGCCTTGGGTTTGTCGCAACTTCGCCAGTCGCAACGAACCCGACCAAACGAAGCGCGAATCGCCAAATGTCGTCCTCGTTGCACATGCCCGTCGACGCACGGCAGAATTTGTCGATGGCCATGCACGGGTCGTCGCTCCCTTGCACAGCCAACTGGAGCAGTTGCCGGCGAACGTTCACCGGCAGAGCATCAATCTTATTTTCGTTGAAACGAGCGCGCTGCTCGAGCGCTGTTTCGTATATTTGTCGTTGCCGCATCTCACGTTGCTTCCCCGCGGTGGCCGCCACCCTCAATCGGAGATCCCGTTGTCGGCGCCGGTGCAGCATGAGCATACCCACAACCACTGCGAGGCTTGTGAGCACCGGTGATTTCCCAGTTCGTGTCGTCTCGTCGTATTCGACGCTCACCATTGCCATCGGATTCATCAACTGGCCACGCCCACCGTCCACGTAAGTTCCTTCGTATGCGATGTCACCGTTGGCGTCATACTCAGTTCCGTCTACCGGCTCACCACCTCGCCACTCACCCACGAATAGTAGTGGGCCACCAGTGTCCCACTCGGTCGGCCGTCTGTAGGCAACCCCAAATCCGTGTGGCTTGTCGCTTACGAACTCACCCTCGTATCGAAGTGCCATGCCACCGTCGTGGTACGAGGTGCCGAAACCGTCGCGTTTGCCATGAACGAATTCGCCTTCGTAGTAGTCGTAACCGACTAGAGCTCCCTGTCCGTTGGGCAGGCCCTGGTCGTCAAGCTGACCCGTGAAGGAAACGAACTCGTCTAGTTTCATACCATCGCCAAGCCGCCCCACCAGATCGTATGTATTACTGTCTTGCGAAAACGTGTCCCAGCGCACGCCTGGTGTGGTTATTGGTGTGATCACGAGTAACGGTGGCTGCGAGGGTATAACCGAATTTGTAAGTTGCGCCGCGAGCGAAAAGGTGGCAGTTGCCAGTCCATCGGTGGGCGGTGGCGGCTGCCGCATCCGTGCCGATGCGTTACCGGCAAGCAAAACATCTCGCAAGCAGTGTGTCGTCTGGAAGGTCTGAGAGCGTGCGTGGCGGTTGTTGTCTCCCGCGACAAGAACGCTCCGTAGACGAGACATTTGTGTATTAGTAACTCAGTTTTAAACGACATTGCTTATTGGTCAAGAGGGATTACATCCATACAGTAAGAGGTGAAGTGTTATGAGCCTTAACCGTGGCCGGCATCGCTCGACCCATCGCCTCCCAGCGCGAGAACAGAGCGAGAGTCGTCGCCGTTGCCGTGTGCGTGGTGTGGATGCAGTACCATCGAACAGTCGACGCCGAGCGACTCGGCGGTTAGTCTCACAGCCGTTTGTCGATCAAGCAACCCCGAAGCAAACGATTTTTGTATCAAATCCAAATCTTGGCATTTGGGATTGAACGGTATCAAGTGAACCGAGTCATTTGTGCCGAACGACGCGTTGTAGGACGCGGTTAACGCAATTTCAATACTGTTTCTCAATGTCCCCAGCATGCTCTTGAAAAGGGCGTCTTGTGGTCCTGCACCGCTCAAAGCGCTGCCTTGTCCGATTGTAAGCCCGCGTGGTACCGAGTACAGCGTCCCCAACTGTACAAAAAGCTGCTCGGACGCTGCTGTGAGTGCCTGGAGGCCGTCCGAAGTGGCGTAGCGTGCGTGGGTTGCTGATTCAAGTGCCTGTGGGACGATATGGAACTGGGGTTCGGTTCGGTCGACTTTCACTCCGTTCACGCTCGTTGACGTCTGCTCGACATCTCCGACGGTCGTCTGCATTTTGTTGATTTTTTTAACGAGTTCCACAAGTTGCACCTCACGATCTTCCTCTCCTTGTTGGTTGACTGCCATGGACTCGCGGTCGAAAAACAGACTGCCAATGTCCATCCCTCCATTCGCAGACCCCTGGCCAGGCCCGTGCCGCGTTTGTAGCAAGTTCCATGGGTGCGCATTCTCTTCTGCGACGCTCAAGTGCAGCGTTTGAAGTGCGCCGAAACGTGAAATTTCGTTTATTGCATCGGCTGTGGGTCCAGTAGCGCGCCCCGACGCGTCGGGTTGGTGCAGCACCGACACCATCAACGAGTCCAGCACTTGCGGGTCGATGCCGTCTGAGTTCAGTTCATATTCCCTGATTCCGTTATGCGTGTGTATTTCGATGCTGTGGTCCGAGTTTCCCAAGTCGATGAGGACGGGTGTGTCGACGCGAGAGGCTGGTGCTGCGACGCCCGATGCGGTCGCAGAGAAAGCAGCCCGTTCGAGCGCGCGCACGCCGCGTTTCTGCGACATCGGTGGCGGTGGAACCATGACGAGCGGAGCAAGTCCATAGACGAGCAGAGATCGACAAATCTGCCGTGCTAGTGGCGCGTACGTCTCAGTTACATAACGTTTAAACTCTGGTATTAGCTTTACAGGGATTTCGTGGCCTGACGCATCGGCTCTTGTAATAGAAATGGTCTCAAAAAGCTGGTTTGTGATGATTTGGATAAATACGCTGACGTGCATCGATCGACTCACGTGGGAGAGTGCCGCGAGATGTTCATGGTCGAGTGTCGCCGATCGGTCGGATTCGTCGTGTGCATTCTGCAAAAGTGTGGCAAATGGCGCCAGTGGTCCCGCAAGATACCTTTTGACCTGCTCATTTTGTTGCCGTACAGTGGCCCTCTTGCTTTTTGGCGTTGAGCCCACACGGTGGCTGGGGAGCGAGTCGCGAAAACGCTTCGCTTCTCGTCGATTTTTAAACATCCTTCTTCTCAGCAAATACACCGCGATACATACATTATCTTGTGCTAGCGCGCCGCGTCGATCGCCTGTGCGATCCTGGCGAGTGAGCGCTGTGCGAAATGATTGTTTATAGCATTGTCTTGAGATAGTATGGCTACAGACTCGGCTAAAATCTCCCTGTCTCTCCGCCCTTTGAGAAGTGAAATAAGCTCCTCGTCCCGCCCGGTCATGTCGACAATGGGTCGTGGTCTGGATATTGGAATTTGCTGATCGAATCGAAACTTGGGCGTGTCGGCAGCAGCGGGTGGACTGGGAGTCGGAGACACGATGGGCATCGTACCAGTGTGCGTGGCAGTCGCCATTGCCGATGAACGCCGGAATCCACCGATGGCTGCGCCGACACTCGATAGAACACGTGTAGATCCATCAAATGCGTTCAGGAGAGGCGTTGGTGGCGCAATATAGACACGATTCTCGTCACACCACGTTCCCACGAGTTTGAAGCGACGTAGACCAAGAATTGCCATCTGAAATGGAAAGATCGCAGGGACGAGAAGATGTGGTGCGAAAAGAATCCAGATCCCGCTTTGGATGGCCCTCGCCCGAATTCTCGCCTCTTCTTCCGTGTTGAATTCGCAGTCTGACTTGATCTCCGCAAACACATGTGCATGCACCGTAACCCAAAAAAGGACGAACCTAACAGATCGCCAAACGAGAATGTCGATCGTCGGGGCGTCCGTCAATGGGTTGGTTGCATGGTCGACACTCGAAAGCGGTCCATGGACGCATAGACTTGCGCCAATCCCAATCAAAAAGGCAAACGCGCCGACTGTGACATCCGGCCGACGTGGGTAAAAGACGTGCACGAGCGATGCACACAATAAAAAACCAGTCGATGCAAGCGATAATGGCCCGCGTACCGACTCCGCCAGTTCACTCGTGTCAGATTCAGACGCGCTTTCCATCTCAAGAATGGCGAGTTGTAGAAAAACGGTAGCATCAAGCTGCGTGAGTAAGTGTAGCAAACGCACCGTCCCATCGTCAACGACAGGTAACACTGGCGTTCTCGAGACCAGCCAAAGCACCAACACGCCAATGAAAAGCGATCGAAGGCAATAGCCAGGTATAAAAACGGACGCCATCGTAAGCGATACAAACCCAAGAACAGAAGCAACGAAGGCCTGGAAGCCAATTGACCAAGGCTCGATTTTAGTCAAATCGACGAATACTGGTGGCTTGTGAACCGCCTTTACTTCTTGTACTTTTATACACTCACTCGTGTTCTTTTCAGTGGCACACAAACATTGACCATGTTCTATGCACGCACTGGACCTGCATCTATTGCTCATTTTGCCCATCCTTTCGACCTTTTGTTAGTCTCAATTCAACGACACTATATGTAAATGCCCATTGCCAACCACACTACAATGTGTTTGAACGTACCCCTAACGCGTTGTTTTCAACAGCGTTCGTCTTACGGAGAGCGCCGCAGTAGTCGCAGCACTTTTGAGTATTTCTGTGAGCTGCACCTCGAATGCCGTTTTGAACTTTTCGAGTTCTTTTTGGAGGGCGTCTGCAACAATTGCATGAATTTCTGTTTTCAACGACTCGCTAAGACGCTTAGGCACCGACACGTGCGTTTTCTCAGCCTCTTCGAGCCACGAATCGAGCTCTGCATCTATCGCGTCGTTGGCTTCACCAACCATGTCTGCAAGTTTACAACGACCATGTCATGCACCATGCGGCAAACTAGCGCGGCGCTAAGGGCAAACCCGTGCTTGCATCATCGGCACATGCGAGGAATGCGGCGATACGACAAGTTTTATTTGGTCGCCTGTCCAGCCCATGGCGTGTACCCGCGCACAGCACGTGTCGACTGTTTTGCGGTGCACTTTGCACGCAAACTCATAGACGCCGTTCTGCAGAAAAAGCTCTTGGAAGACAGACTGGAGGCTCAAAAGGCGAGGGCAGTGATCGCAACCGATCGTCGAAAACAAGAGTTGCAGGACCTTGCCAAAAAACGCCGCGATGCCGTGACGGAGGCCAAGAAGGCGGGGAATTGCTGGAAATGCTTGGGCGACGGTGTTCTCTGGTGCAATGTGTGCAGCAAGAGCGGATACATCCACAGAATGGAGGGCCCGCATTGGGATCGAGAACGTGTAACAAGAAGATGCAAAAACTGCAATGGGTCTGGCATTTTTGGGACCTGTCACGCCTGCGAGGGCAGTGGGCATGGTAGCGGAAGCGGACGGAAGAAAACGGGACGCTAATCCCGTTGCATGAAACACGCGTGCATCACGCACATTTCCACCAAAATTAAGACGAGGCGCTAGGGAGTGCGCGCATCACGTGGTGCGGTGCTTGTGTGTGTGTGCATGAACGACCTCGTGGATGGAATCGTTGAGCAATTGGAGCCTTCACAGCCGCTGGGATACCGCCTCGTAATTTTAAGCATATGTCATGACTATGCGTTGATTTTTGAAGCAAAAGCAGTGCCGTTCAAGGGGGCTCTAGGTTTCATGGTGAGGCACGCGAAGAGTGTGGAATGGAACGAGTCATTACCTGCAATGTCCGAGCTCCAGCAAGCGTTTGCACCGTCTGAAGACGCCCTTAAACACATAATTCGATACGTGATGGACATGGGCGTGGTAGAAAAGGAAACGCGATTGGTACCGCCCGGTGAGACATGGGACGATGTTATGAAGACAGTGAGTGTTGACTTTGGGCACAGTGCGTGGCGAGTCGGCGACAAGGATTCACACACCGAGCGTGTGCTTCAGAGCGTGGTCGCGGCGCTGACCGTTATGGAGCTGCCGGTGGGGATCAAGGCATGGTGGCACTGATTGACAAGACGATACACTCCAAGGTCAGGTGGGAATTGAAGAGGCAGAATTTCTCGAACCGATGGCTGCGAATCGGCGACTGGGCATTTTTCTATCTGTGAACTCGAACGCAGTTGATTTTCCCATGCACCAACAGCTACGGTTTTATATACCCCTGTCTCCCCATTCAAAAACGGCCATGAAACCACGTCGCAATTTCGACATGTGAGTGTCTCGCACCGTCGCTTCTCGTTCAGTAGATCGGATTCGTACACTACCTCGAAAAGCTCGCATCGAACACATATTATGTGAAAGAGTGCACGGCCGCGATCATTCATATACGCACCGCTATTTCACATAATATGTGTTCGATGGTATGTTAGCGTTTGGGCGATGCCTACCCAGCGGCGTGCGCAGTCGTATGTGAGCCGGCGTTTAGAAATCACGGAAATGGAAGATTATTTGCTGATGAAACGTGTGGTCGATCGCCAATCTCGGCTTTTTGAACACATGGCCGATAAACGTGTGCGTGAGTTGATGTCAAACAGTTTCGGTCCCGAAATCATATGTAGGCTCTGTGACTCTAGTCGCAATTTTTCGACGTTCCATCCAATTTCGTACGAACTTCAATGGAGCGACGCACGACAATCGATTCCACGTGAGGTGTTGGATAGAATGGTGGTGGTCCACGAGCGCATCTTGAGACGGAGGCTACAATTGCAAACTGCAAAAGTTTGGCTCGTGACCAGTGAGCCAACAGAGTCGACAGAATTCGAGATTTTACACCCCGGAACGGTCAACGTAAGCCCGTCGGAAGTGAACGATGTGAAGAAACATGTAAGGACGTCCGTTTTCTTATACTGTCCTGGATGCGGTGAACTTGTCGAAGATTTTAAAAACGGCACACCGACCTCTCAAGCGTGTGCATGTGGAGCGATACGCTGCTGTTCGAACAAGACATGTCTACGGAAAGCTGCTCATCGTATACGACACGACTGCACTGCAACGGAAACCGTGGTCAAGATGACGTGTCTTGAGATTATCAGGACAAATCGCAATTTCCCATTTTGTGGCACGGTGATGCGTAATATGAACGACGAGTCTGTGTTCGGGTGCCCAATTGACATCGCAACGGCCATAAACGGCCTGGTTGCAATTCCAAGTGTGTGCTTAGTGGGGTTGACTGATGCACAGGTAGAAATTGTCCAACAGCATCCAAGCATCGTGGTAAAACTCGTCCTCAAAGCAGCGTTATCAGTTCGATCAAACAACACGTACCGTCATATAAGAGCCCCTTGCAACAAAAAGGACCTCGAAAGTCTTGCTTTTGGCCATGATTCGAGTCTGGTGATGGAAACCTCTGAAAAATTAATCGTCGTGTGACACCGCTATTGCACATTTGTACACCTACCAAAGCAACGAGTACGCGATGCCGCCGCGGTACACGAACGCCACACCAGAGTCGGAAGCTGCCGTCCAGTTAGTAGGTCGTGTACGCACAAGCCGGGTTGCCCTTTTGTCGATTATCGATCGCTTGTCCTCAAACCCGTCATCTTACGATTCGGAGCTCACGAGGCTTGAGCTAATGGAACTCGCGGATGTGCTGCGTATGCCAACGCTGGGCGAATGTGTGGAAAGCATACGCATGGCAAATACACAGGAAAACGGTGTCATTCTTGCACAACTTAAAGAATCGGCGCAGCCGCAGCACCTTTGACGATCGACGCAGCTGCACTTTTCATGAGAGGGTGTGTTTTTGCCGCATTCATCAGTGTTCGGTGCTCTGCTTCAGCATCGCGATCGTAGCATGCAACGAGCATCTCATGTGCATCACCTAACGTCGCCGTCTTCATACGCGGATCATTGAGCACCGGCACGTGCACGAGCAAAGCCTCGATTCGAGCTAAAGACTGCAGATGTGTTAGTGCGAGGTCCATCTTCGTCTCTAATAAATGTACCTTTTCCGTGAGTACCGTGTCAGCCGATGAAACACTTGAGTGTTCGCATTCTGCCTTCATTCGGAATGTAGCCGGCACATCTTTTGCAATTTCGTCTGACAGATCTAAATCATCGTTATCGTACTCACCGTCGGCAGCTGCATCCGTTGTCGGCGAAAACTCAGCTTCGGCCGCATCCGGCATCGCACCTAGCACGCAACTTGCAACTGCCGAGTCGGGCACATTGTTACCGACACCGCCAAACGCAGCATTGCACTTCTCGGCGGCAATCGTCTGGAAAGTGGTCAACAAGGAATGGTCGATCGATCCGTGGAGACCCGCCGAAATTTCAGCGAGAGCTTCTCGGGAATCGGTCGAGATATCCAGCTCACCAATCATGGCATCTACCGCCGACTCGATCGAGACGACGTCACTCAAAACATGCTCATCCATTATACAACTCACCCTGCTGACACACACAAGCACCGTCTTTATGACACGTACACTGTGTGGCTGCAGTCACGGTTTTCTTCCAGAGGTTTCACTAAACTAGGCGTCGCACGGTGAAACGGGCGCTCACAGTGAAAACACTGGCATGCCCAACATTTGTACTTCTGTTTGTGTCAGTTCGGACCTGTCGACGTCCAATAAAAGCGTGTTATAATCCACGTGCGCACATGATGCTAAATTTACACGCGTTCTAACCAGCAGGCTGACTGGTACAGCCGCGAGAGGCGTTGCATCTCGAACGCCTCGTACAGCCAATCTCCCAGGAGCAGTCGCCCTCCAGTGCACCATCACCTCATCGATCACACTCGCGGCTTCCACCGGCTGACCCACGCACTTTTCGAGGAGATCGGAGAGGGAGATGTTCAAAAATGCATTCCCAGCGAGTGCGATCGAGTCACTCGCAGTGTTGTGAAACGCTGCACGAACGGCACCCACACCGAATTTCGAGACCAACGACTGGCAAAAAATGCCATTGCAGTGATCAAGTGCATCAAACCCCAGCTCCGCAAACTTGAGTGGCGTGCTAACGCCATATGAAACGAGCTCACTTACCGTCACCTTACACGCGGTCAGCACCGCGATGCGCGTCTCAGCCGGAATCGCCATCAGCTCACCAACACCTGGGTATCTAGCCGCACGGGCATCCACATGACATCTTAGGTAGTGGCAGAGACACGCGGCAAATCGGTCCGATGTGCGCATCGCAGTGCTCGCTTCTCGCAACTCAATCTCTTGCATCGGTGATTTGAGGGACACTCATAGGTGCCCGCCGTGCGGCGAATAGCGCAGCAAAAAACGGAACATGCAACGATCGATGCACGTGGTTGACCCACTCACATGCAGCCCACTCGAATTGCGGCAAATCGGTGTGTACCCGCCCGCTAAGGAGGCTCGAAGGCAGCTTGCATGACAAAAGCACGACAAAAGAAGACATACGTCCATCCTTCACCAACTCGGAAGACTTTGCACCAGGTCGACAGCATGGCCATGGTAATCCACAGCGAAGCGGTGCAACCAGCAAAGTTTGACCCGATCATGACACCCGTTGGCGATTCAGAGGACACGCGGATTCTCAAGACAAGCGGCGGCCTCTTCGAACTCGACAGTGCCAAGCTCAAGCTTGCGGCCACAAACACACTCGAAGTCTCGCCCGAGCAGCTGTGGGCGGTCATGCGCGCACCGGACACAAGGCAGCGAGTTGGGCTGGATTGGCTCACCTTGGAGGGCATTGGCAGCTGCCTTGACATCGCTGCCGACCCATCGAAGAAGAGCGCACAGGTCTTTTTGCGCGCCAATGTGCACTCGTCGTTCGTCGGCAGTAAAACGCCCGCCGTGGCCATCGAGCACGACGGACGCCGTGCATGGCAGCTCACGTACAAATCGATCGTTGAAATCATCAGGTCCGACGCATGGCATCACGGAATTGCGAAAGACGCCAAAAAGGCGCTAAGGGAATTATTTAAGACGTACCCAGAGTCCGAGCCTGACTCGCTGGAAGATGTCCCGTTCATGCTCGATGCCACGTCGGAGACGGTCGACGGGATGAAGAAGTCCGAAATCAAGTACGTTAAAACGATGGCCAAAGGCTTCGATCGCATAGGTGCCAAAAAGCGCCGCCTTGAGGAGATCGAAGACGGCGACTTTCTGCGCAACACCTTTCTGAAAACGCAGCTGCCGGCAGGAAATCAAATCGTTTTTCAGATCAACGGCCTGGCGGGCCTCCACCTTGTCGGGAACACGCTGATCGGCACAAAGGTCGAGGAGGACGACGTGGTGGATGAGGAGTGAGTGAGGACACCGGTGCATGTTTTCGTGGCATCAGTCGACTTGAACGTCGTGGCAGATAAGGTGCACGTGTGCTCCGAAAGGTATTAAAGATTTGAGAGAATGGCGGACGTAGTCGTCTCGACCGAACTCGAAACCGTTGACGCAGACGTAGATTTGAGTGACGGTATATTCACTGGTGTATATCCCACCGAATCTAATTTTGGAGAAATCCAAACCGGCGTCATGCCAGTCGACACTGCTCTTTCCAAACTCCGCGAAAGTGTCGAAACGCTGAAGCGTGACCGTGCCACGATCGAAGAGGACCGTTCAAAATACAACAGGTCGACGCCACAGTTCCAGAGTGCCGATGATCGACTCGTGGTCGTGAATAGTGACCTTCGCAAGGCGGAGGTCGAATTGAACGGCAGAGAGCGCTCGTTGGAGCCCTACACTCGCGCGGATGCGCTGTTCCAGCGGGCAGAAAGGGACGAAGACATCACACGGATGCAAGTTGCACATGACAGTGTCGTGGCGTTCATGAAAGAAATGCGGGGACGTGACCAGTTTGACGACGCTCTATTGGCCGCTCGTTTCATCGTTCACATCGTTGAGGTCGTTCGCAAGACAGAGAACAAGCGTGCCACTGCACTCGACAAGGTCCGTGGTGAGCAGCTCGCCGCGGCCAACGAAGTGACTCGCGAGGTGGCCGATGCAAAGACCGCATTCGACGGTGCGATTTCTGAGCGCAGGCGCCTTGAAGCCGAACTAAAGACAGCACAGGAACGGCTCAAAGAGGTCGAAAAGAAGGAGGAGAGTGACATGGACTCAGCTACGGAGCGATACGAGTTGGCACTTCGCAAGGCAACCGAGCAAGCTCAAAAGAACGCTGTGGTTGCGAAGAAACCCACAGCACAAGTGGGATATAGAAATGGACTTGTCAACAACCAAGGTGGCCGGGCGACACAGCCACAGCCACAGACGCCAACGCCAACAGCGCCCACTCCGGTGCAGACGACACCATCGAAGGCAGTGCCATCGAAGCCAGTTCCACCGACACTGGTGCCCGTACAACCAACCGAAAGGCCGTTCCTCAGCATCGACAGCCCATACACCCGCACCGAAGTCAATGAGCTATGGGCAGAACTCAACACTACCGCAGGCAAGTCTAAGGCGAACAACACCTTTACCAAACAGGAGTTTGTGCAAATCGTACGTGCAAACGCACGGGTTCGCAATGTTTTTGGTCCACCAGCAGTCTCGGGTGAACATTTCACTAGGATGTCAGGGCGTGACACCGTTCTCACTCTCTCGGAACTGCGTCAGTATCTCTCTTTTCCGTCAGCTCGACGCAAGCCGATCGCCACACCTTCAACAGCCGCGGGTGTTTTCGACTCGATCATGAGCGGTGTCGACGGCTACGAAATTTCACATTAGGCATCCGGCAGAGAAACAGACAGAGTGGGGTGGCGAAGTATACGATTCAGTTGGTCTAGTGACGTCGCACTGTTGTTTAGCACTGTAGTTGCAAACGCGATCGAGTCCAAAACGCGCTCGGTTGCCATCTCGATGTTCAGCGCTGAGTGTGTCACCGACTCAATAATTGTTTGAACGCTGCGAAGATCTACATCTTTTATCTGCTTTGAAATCATCCAGCATCCGACAATGAATGAAATCGCAACGCTTACCGTCATCACTATTTGCATTGCGAGTGTTAAGACGAGCAAGCGGTTTAGCCAACCGCCACCGACATTGCGTTTGCTACTGTCGCTCAAACTCTCCATTTCAAGTGACCGTCTCAACATTTTTCTGTGCACACGTCGACCGCTGTCGGGTAGCAGTACGTACTAAGATAGCGAACATTTCACGTTATGTTGTACCAAAACAACTAATACTCGGATCAAACAGCCTTTCCAACAACAAGTCATACCACGATACTTATACCTTCCAAAGGAGACGCGGAGCAAAAAGGACACGTTTTCAACACATGTGCACAAGAGACACAAAGCCGAGCTGTTCTACAACACATTGGCAGAAACCGCTTGTTTTCCAATGGTTCGAGGCATACAGTGCATTCATCAACCAGCGGTTGTTGTGCTAGACGGACTTGAGCACATTCGGACACTGGCTCCACTTGAACGCCGCCGACCAGCTCACTCCGCAAGGTACTTGACGTCTCGAGGGCTGCATCGTCTTCTGGTGACCAGTCCTTGCACTGGTCTGAAAAGTCCAGGTCATCATCAAGCGATCTCTTGATCGCGAGATCTATCGCGTTCTGTTCGATGCTTTCTTCCACAACCTTCTCTTCGACAGATGCATTGATTACATCTCTACTCGCCTTCATCGCCATTCTCATAGTAACCGCATCATCTTCAGTCGGTGTGTTTTCGCCAATCTCTACCGATACTCGCAGCGCATATTCTAACGTCTGAGCCTCTTCTTCCTTGCGCGTGTCGATTTGGCGTCTAGCGTCCGCGATTGACTGTCGAATAGTCACACATTCGTCAAGTCGTGCTGTGAAGGCGTCTGCAAGACGCGGGTCTTTGTAAAAAGACAGGGCTCTTCGATAGCCTTCGTCCGAAAGATGCAAGAAGGTACACTTGTAAGCCTTGCACGTGCGACCCCGGTTGCACCGAGGTGGCAGCCTGAGATGAGAATCGTCGTGCGCGAAAATACACAAATCACTGCAACACGAGTACCTGCAACGAATATAGTGCACCGAGTGGTTGGCATACGACGATGGCAAACACGTTTTTGGAACCGTGACGGGTGGCAGTTCTACAAAGTCATCTTCGTCGCCACACTCGACATCGCCACACTCGTCGTCCGCTCGCACAGCAACGCTGACTTCCGAAACTGTAGAAATTGAGATCGACTGCTTCGAGACAGACCATTTAAGTGCACGTCTCTTCTTCTTTTCCCTTCGTCGCCGTTCCTTTGAAAGCGCTTCCTTGACGTTCGCGAGTGCAAGTTCCACACATCGAGTCACAGAAATCGGCACCGGTAGTGGTTGTGTCGATGACTGCAACGGCTCGTCGAATGTATCCAAAAGCGAACAGTCTATATTGTACTTGTCACACTCCGCACGGAAGGATGCACATATGCGCTGTTTGTATTTGATCGGCATGTACTCAATGTGGCGCCTGATGATGTCCTTGTCGACGCGACCAAGTCGACGGAGACCAGAGCTTAGAAAAAAAGGGTCCTTCATATGCGTCGATACCAACACGCCAATCGAGAGCACGCCCGCCATATCGAACATGTAACGATGTGAAGTATAGTTATCGGCGTCATGCCCGTTTGGAGCACTCGTCATGAGCTGCCTCACCAGACTTTGAATGCTCTCAAACCAAACCTCGTGAATTTCGTGGGATGTGCGTGTGCAACAAGCAGAGCAGCACTTGCGACTCGTCCAGGTCCGAGCGAACATCTCCAACAGTTCGATTACGAAGGCAACACTGTTATTACATGCATACTTGTACATCAGCGAAACGCTCGCAACTGCCTCTTTCATTGCATTTTGTTCTCTGTCAGATGGAAATTCGGTCAAAACGAGCTTGCCTATGTGCAAAGGCACAGTCTTGACACTGTTGCTCATGAAATCTACTGCAGCTTGGACTGTTGCCAGAAACACAAACGGTTTTGCCAACTTTTTCTTTTCACGAAGCCGTTGCAGCATCAGGGTCGTTCGAGCCTCTGCATGAATCAGACAGCCGTTCACACAGCACCCATCGATGTCTGTCTTCAGCAGCGTAATCTGTGACTCGACGTCACCTATGTACTTGTGAAACCCAACGTTCGCCGACGCACGCATAGAGCGTAGATAGCCATACCGTAGATAGCCATCGCTTGGGCGAACTTCGGCACGCTTTCCTTGTATATCCTCGTACAGCTGATCAAACGACAATTGAAGACCAATCGGGTCATTTATGGCGTGAGGTTCGTGCGCCAATGCGTTCGCACTGACGAGCGAACATGTATCGGCAAGATACGAAAACTCAAACTGAGTAGCAAACGTTAACAATAAGCGGAGGCGTGTCATTGAATCTAGCATGGACGATGTAATCAAGTATCGCTCTCTGACTACATAGTCGCTGATCTCATGCTCAACTTCGGCAGATTTCGATTTGTCAAACGTCGACAGTTCTGCAAGTTCCAGCAGACGGTGAGCTTCTTCGCAATCTGCGAAACACGCCATTTCGCAGCGCTAAGCCATTCGGGTACAAGCACGTCTCTTTTCTTAGCGATGTTGATGACCGGAGTGACGGCGGTTGATGCGGAACACAGCGCACTGGAATGCCCTGAATGTATGAGGACAATTTTGGTCGAAGGACCAGGAGTTCGAAAGTTGCAGAATAAGCGGTATTCGGTTCGTTCGAAACCGAACAAAAAAACGCGGTTTCGAAAGGTAACAAGTGACGACCTTAAAGCAGACGACGGTGTTACCGCGGTGCCGGACTATGACAGCAAGATGAAGAAGATTGTGAGAAAGCAAAAGAAGAGCAACGACAAGGAAAAGAATTGCGAAGTCGTTTTGACGGCAAGAATGGCAAAAAACATTAGAAAAAAGGCAATCGAGCTCGTTTGCCGAGGAAAGCGCGAGTCTTTCGAAAGGTTCATTCCGCTCCTCGCAGAGCTCTTCGAGAGAAGAAAGATGCCCAAACTCAGCGAGGTGCGCGAGATTCATGCTGGGAAGCACTTAAGAATTCCTGAAAAGCTGGCAGAGCGTGTCTTTGCAGTGTTTTGGCAAGGAAAATTGAAGTAATTTCATACAATAATAAATTGGTTTTGTTTCTCTTTACCAGCCGTCGACTCCGCACTGCCACACTCCACTCGAGCAGACGCTTTCGCCTGACCCTTTGGCTACCAAATGGTAATTGTTGCAGAGCCAGCATCCTTACTATGCACCGCCGATCTCGCGGCCGATGCGAATCAAGCTCAGTTTCGCCTCCGCGGCCGCCACGCGGGCTTCTTCGGCCAACTTGAGCTTCGACGCATGAACGAAGGTCGACTCAACGGCGGCTGCCTTTTTCGTGACCTGCTTGGCACGTGCGTGAGCGTCGAGTGGGCCATCGACAAGGTTCTTGGTCTTTTGCGGCGGATTGACGCCGTTGTTGAGCCTGGTGGGTTTGGACGCAGTGACACGCCGCTCTTTGCGATCCGCCTCGATCTTCGCGCGTGCGTCGCGCTCGGCCTCTGCACGCGCGGCCGATTCCGCCACCTCCCGCGCACGGTACGCGCGCATGTGCTCGGACTCGCCACCGCCGGGTCGCGGCGGCGAAAGCCGCTTCGACGTAGGCGGCTGGGTTGGGGTCACTGGCGGTGCGGTTGCAGTAGTCTCAGGATGCCGGAGATTTTCGACGAGCTTTTGGTTCGCCTCCACACGCTCAAGCTTGTCGGCAGCGCGCTTGAGGGTATGCTTCAAGCATCTATGGGCTGGCTCGCGCACAAAGAAATCATTCGGAAATAAAACCAACGGCTCCCAGCGGTAAAACATTTCTAGGATCAGTGGCTCGTCGTGCTTTGCGGCAAGGGCTCCCATGAATATTACGATGCCGTCGCGCCTTTCCTTCATGACGCCAAAATTTATCGGCGAGTTTAACAACCCACCGATAAAAGCCCACATGAACCCTTTGCTCGCACCGACTTGCTTTGAACGAATATCTGCACGCCATGCATGAGTCCCAATTGCAAGTGCGAGCTCCATTGTTATCTCCGTTTGTGATTCGATTAAGTTGCGCAGCTTTTGGGGTTCGTTTTGAATTATTGCTGCCACTGCAACAGATAGAATTGAAATATCGAATTGGTCTTCATGACCCAGCATCGTTCTGTACTTTGCACTTCAAATGCTTTCAGACACTGGTTGAGACGGAACGTGTCCGCCTTTTGCTTGCTATACACTGTTTGGGCCAATGTCAGAGCATTCTGTCCTTTCCTTTGTGCGGCACCCGTCGCGCTCACTTCCCCGTTTTGGGTTTTTTTTGTTTGCATCGCGGCTGGTGCAGTTCTTTCACCACCAAGGTTTGCACTCAGACGGCCAAAAGCGAGCATGCTGTTGAACAGATTTGTCTGTACTTGTTGTTTTTGTGTCGTTGCAGGCTTTTGTAGGGATGATGGCAGGCAGTGGGTGAACTTGTGGCTGTGACGACAGTTGAAAGCAATGACTGAACACTGGACAAACGAGTTGCCCCGCGACGTTATACTTGCAACACTCAAAACTAAAGGCTGGCCGTGGTACCCAAAGGCCGTCGTGAGCGGTTCATGGTTCCCGCCATCGTTTGCAGACGACCGCGAAGTTGAGTTTCTTGGAGACAAGGGCATCGCTTTGGCAGCGATGAAGACATGCGACATGCGAAAGTACGGCATCCATTCGTTCCATCCCCTCAAATTCGTCGACGCATCGCTCCGTTCCGATGTCGACGTCGTCACTACTGCCGTAGAGCGGTGGGGCGAGGCGCTCGAACACGCCTCTGTGGACCTGCGAGCGTCCTACGACGTCGTCCTCAAAGCTGTCACAAATGAAGGGCTTGCGCTTGAATTTGCGTCGGACGAGCTCCGTTCCGACCGTCGCATCGTCCTCGCATCCGTCAACCAAAATGGTGAAGCAATCTGCCACGCAGCCAGAAAGTTCAGACGTGACAAGGAGATGGTGTTGGCAGCGGTGACATCGAACACCTTTGCATTAGAGTATGCGAGCAAGAAGCTCCGGGCAAATCGGGCGGTCGTCTTCCACGCAGTCGTGCAAGGCGGCAACTGTATCGATTACGTCCATGGGCGGTTGCGCGAAAACCCGTTACTACAAAAGTTGGCAGATCTCCGAACGCGCCCCGCGAGGAACTGGCACATGTTCAAGGCCCGGTTCAAAGTGCAGAAGTTCACGGCGTGGCTGTGTGCCGTTTCGGCGAAGGACGAGGCGCACTTCGACGAGGATGGCATGGCTGTCCTGGTCGGCCGCGACGCGGTGTCGGCCAAGCGTGATTACGACAGTGCGTTCGCGCTGCCGAATGGTTGCGAATGAATGCGAGCGCTAGGTGGGTTTGTGCCTGGTAGAGCTTGGTGTGACACAATCGTCATGAACGAGGTGACGGAGACTCGGCGGTGTGCATGTCGTGTCTATTTCATCGTCTTGGACCAAGCAAGCAACAAGCAAAAACATTGCTACGGGTGCACGCACCCACTCGATGTACCACCAAAACGTGCCGTGTATCCGATTGCCAC
>Ga0209709_10002016_pt1 | contig 18160 bp, 18 predicted proteins | sample ArcticOcean_MG_C_2_FD_187435 | JGI IMG/M metagenome (GOLD analysis project Ga0209709, IMG submission 187435) | Marine microbial communities from western Arctic Ocean - ArcticOcean_MG_CB4_136 (SPAdes) (version 2) | ecosystem: Environmental > Aquatic > Marine > Oceanic | place: Arctic Ocean... | reverse complement strand
TGCACTTGCCGTAGGCTCACGCCTCCCAGGAGTTACCTGGCACTTTACTCTACGAAGTCCGGACTTTCCTCTAGCTAAAAGCTAGCGACCATCCGATCAACTCATATGCATTCTAATGCCATTAAGAAGAATTAGAAATGCTTAAAAGAAACTTATAAACATCTTGCTTAGAATGACTGGTTATTTTTGCAATTAACTTAGATGCATCTGAGGGTGACATATACTCAAGAAAAGGTTTGCAAAAGTCTTCCTCTAGGACATAACTACTTTGTGATTTTAAAGAAGATTGGATTACCATGACAAATTCACCCAACAAGGTAATTTCTGAATTCAATAACTGAGAATAAATTTCATCGAGAGAGCCACGATAGATAGACTCATACTCCTTAGTCATTTCTCTGCATATTGATACCTGAGTGTTTGCATCAAGAACCTCTAAAAATATTTCTAAGGTTTTAGGCAATCGTTTTGCTGATTCAAAAAATACATGGGAAATTCCACTTTTTTTAATCTCAGCCGCAACTTTTTTTCTTGAAAGAATGGGCCTTGGAATAAAACCACAAAAAGTAAATTGATGAGAAGGTATTCCTGATAAAAGAATGGCATTAATAACCGAAGAAGGTCCAGGTAAAACTGTAAATTCCAAATCAAGCTCGATACACTTTTGAATTAATGGATATCCAGGATCTGAAATGAGAGGAGCTCCAGCATCAGACATAATGGCTATATCCAGACCCTCTGATAAGGCTTTAGTTATCTCAGTAATTTGCTTAATTTCATTATGCTCATGAAACGGCACAGACTTCTTGGATATCTTAAAATGCTGAAATAGTTTCGCTGAAACTCTCGTATCTTCTGCATAAATGCAATCCACTTCTTTTAAGGTATTGATTGACCTCAAAGATAAATCATTTAAATTACCAATGGGTGTACAGATTAGATAAAGCATAATATTAAAAAGATGAGATTAAGAAAAAAAACTGTTATTACATTCATAAGCTCTATTGTCATCTTAGCATCATGCACTTCTGCAAACATTAATCATTCAGATGAAGATTTTATTTTAGAAAAAAGTCTTCTTGCTAAAGATGTAAACAAACATTTTGATTATAAGGACTTAAGCGCGAAAGCAGTAAGGGAGTTAGATTTATACATTAAAGATTCACAGTTAAACATCAATGAGCTTAATAATTTAAAAAAACTTCGAAGTAATATAAGAAAGATTGCATCAAAAGAAACTTTTATTATTAATGCAGGAAAATCAAACATCTATTCCTTTGAATTAATCCAATTAATTTATAATCTAGATTTACCTATACAGATTAAATGGGATCAATCTGATAAAAAATACATCTCACAGAATCTTTTATCTGAAGCGCCATTAGGTTTTTGCTCTAGTCTCTATGAAGATGCCTTAGACACTATTGCTACAGAAGTAAGTAATACCTCTAACTCTGCTCTTCTTGTTTATTCTGAAGCATTTTCTGAGGAGAAAAATTTTTTGGCTGACCAATTTCCTTCAATTAATAGCATTTTATTTAAAAAGGGTGACCCTCAACTGTTTGCTGCTGAAACACTTGGCATAAATAGTAGCAACAAAAGATTTAAAAGAATTTCCAGCCTAAACTCTAATCAAAAACTAAAGTTTTCAGCGCGACCCAGAGGTGATGCCCAGAAAATATTTCTTCTCCTAGAGCCTGATCAATTTCAATCTGTTTTGCCGGCTTTCAAATATCATGGAGGAAATAAATTTCAATATGTTAATTTTATTTCTAGCTTAGTGGCTTTAAACAATATCAACCAGTTACTAGATTTAGAAAATTCTTCAGTTCCACTTTCAGGCCGCTTATCTCAAGCCATTCGAAGCAAAGAAATTGTATCTCTTGAGAGCATGATGCAAAGATCTATGCTGCATGATTGGCTATTAATAGAAATAATTAAGCAGGCAGGTATTCGCTCTGCAGATATTGATGGGATGACAGGAACCCTAAAGTTTCAAAGAAATAGCTGCACAAAAAGAAACCTTCCAATGCAAAGAATTAATTCTAATTGGATAAATTCTTAGGAGCGAAGATCTCTTTCAATCATTGAAAGACTGTCCTGAAAACTTTGTCTTGCAAAGATTTTAGCCTGATAATCCAAAAGAGGCTTTAGATGCCTATTAAGGGGAAGGTTAATTCCTAGAGATGGCAATCTCCAAAGAATAGGCGCTAGATAACAATCAATAATTGAGAAGTCCTCACTCATAAAAAAATTAAATTCCTTAAAAGTGGGAGCTACAGTACTAATCTCATTGAGGAGTTCTTCTCGCATAATAAGCAGTTCTTTTTCTGAGAGCTCTTTCAAGGTCAATGCATCAATAAGTGGACACCATTCCTTATCTATTCTAAGCATTAACGATCTGCTGTTAGCCCTAGAAACTGGATACACAGGAAGCAATGGTGGATGAGGAAATCTTTCATCAAGATACTCAAGCATGACACCAGTATCATAGAGACCAAGGTCACGATCAGACAAAATTGGAAGACAATGGTAGGGATTAAGAGCAAGAACCTCATCAGGAGCCTCCTCGTTAGAAGTCTCTCTAATCTCACAGGCAATATCTTTTTCTGCCAATACTATTCTTACTCTATGGCTATAGTGATCGTCTTTTTCAGAATATAAAATCATGATTCCCCTGGGTTGTTTGTTAAAGTTCTAGTGATAATCTTTTTGATATTCTTTAAAAAGAAGATAAGCAAATGAAGTAAAAATTATAAAAAAGAGGATAACATACCAACCTATTCTCTCTCTATCTGCCCGACTTGGTTCTCCAACATAGGTCATAAAATTTACAAGATTATATATGACTTCATCAAATTCTTTTGTCGATAAAGTGCCGCTACCTGGAATAGTTTTGAGGTATCCACACTTTTCTTCAGTTATATTATTGCCAGATGAATCTCTCTTTACCCCCCCATTAGATGCAATGATAGGAACTTGTTTACAAGATAGTATTTGTTGTCCTTGCATGGATGCCAAAACATTCGGCATAGCGGCACCAGGATAAACCATATTATTTACACCGTAAGGCTTTGATGAGTCTTCATAGAACGTTTTAAGATATGTATAGACCCAATCTGATCCGTGAAGTCTTGTAACAAGCGTCAAATCAGGTGGAGAAATTCCAAACCATGTCTCAGCTAATTCTTTTTTCATGGAGCCATTCATCGTGTCACCTAGTTTTACTGTTTGGCCATATACCAAGTTCGATGCAAAAATTTCTTCAGGTATCTGCAAATCTTTTGCAATTCTATTCCAGCGAGAATATTTTAGTGAATGGCAGCCATAACAGTTATTCATAAATGTTACTGCGCCAAGTTGAAGTGACTCAAGGTCATTTAACTGAGGTGAAAATTCATCGCACTCTCCATAGTCACCACATGGGGCTGATTCAGCTGAAGATGCTCCGAGAGAGAACAGAAAGAAAAAGCTGAAAATAATTAATTTCATAATCTTTCTGGTACAGGTTTAGATTTTTCAATCGACGTATAAATTGGCATTAAAAGAAAAAATGCAAAATAAATCACAGTACCAACTTGGCTAAGAGTAGTTCTCAGCTCAGTAACAGGCATAGTTCCAAGCCAAGCCAACATCAACCAACTTAAAACAAAAGTAGTCATAGCAATTTTACTTAAATTACCTTTGTACCTAATGGAAGCGGCTTTACTTCGATCAAGCCAAGGTACAACAAAAAGTATTGCTATAGCAGCACCCATCACTATTAGTCCTCCCAGCTTGTCTGGAATAGCTCTTAGCATGGCGTAATAAGGAGAATAATACCAAACTGGCGCAATATGATCAGGTGTGCTGAGTGGATTTGCTTCTTCAAAATTAGCAAGCTCCAACATGTAACCCCCGCCTTCTGGAAAGAAGAACATGATAATTGAGAACACTATTCCAAAAATTCCTATTGCAACTAAAGCATTTAAAATTTTATACGGAAAAAATGGCACGCTATCTAAAGGAACGCCATCTTCATCTACATATTTTTCAATGTCGACGCCCTCTGGATTTCCAGCACCCACTTCATGCAAAGCAACCAAGTGCATGAAGACTAGGGCTATAAGAATAAGAGGCAATGCAACAACGTGCAAAGCGAAGAAGCGAGAAATTGTAGCGCCAGAAATATAATAATCACCTCTAACCCATAATTCTAAAGATTCACCAATATAAGGAATTGCGCCAAAAAGAGAAATAATTACTTGAGCGCCCCAATATGACATTTGACCATACGGTAAAACATATCCTAGAAAACCCTCGGCCATCATCACAAGGTAAATTGTCATTCCAAAAATCCATACTAGCTCGCGAGGCTTATGATAAGAACCATACATTAACCCTCGAAACATATGTAAATAAACTACTGCAAAAAACATTGATGCGCCTGTTGTATGCATATATCTAACTACCCAGCCGTAATCAACATCTCGCATAATATATTCTACCGATGCAAAGGCTCCCTCTTCGGTATTTTCATATCCAAACATCAGCCAAATACCCGAAACAATTTGAATAATTAATACCACTAACGCTAGGGCACCAAACAAATACCAAAAATTAACTTTCTTAGGTACTGGATGCTTTGATAGATGGCGTTCGTATGTATTTTTTATAGGTAAACGATCATTTACCCAGTTAAATATGCCTGAAGATTGATTTGACATTATGCAGCTCCCTTATCTTCCCCTATGGTTAAAATATTTCCTCTGAAATTATGCGGAGGTACCTTAAGATTTGTCGGTGCTGGCACCCCTTTAAACACCCTGCCGACTATATCAAACATAGAACCATGACAAGGACAAAAAAATCCTCCGATCCAAGTTTCATCCCATGGCTGAGGCTCCATTTTAGGATAATATTTGGGCGAACAACCAAGATGAGTGCATACACCTGCAATGACTGTAAATTCATTGGAGGTAGACCTAGTTGGATTAATATCACGATATGGCTCATCAATATTATTTGACTGAGGGTCGTCTAGCTTTTCTTCTATTTGCGATAAATTTGCAAGAGCTTCTGGAGAATGTCTTATGACAAAAACGGGTTGCTTTCTCCAGGCAACTTGAATTTTTTGACCAACTTGCATTTTAGAAATATCTACTTTAACGGGAGCACCAACAGCCTTGGCTTTTGCACTTGGATTCCAGGCAGATAAAAAAGGGACTGCGGCGAAGGGAATCCCTGCAGATCCTACAGCTGCAGTCATACCAATTAAAACTTTTCTTCGTGTGGTAAGTTTTTCTTCCATGCAGTAGGAATTAACGTTTTGAGAATTGAGAACTTTTTCTAGCTTTCTTTAAACCTGGTTTCTTTCTTTCAACCTTTCTATCATCTCTGGTTAAGAAGCCTGCAGATTTAAGTTGAGGCCTTAGAGACTCATCATATTCCAATAAGGCTCTCGAGATGCCGTGCCTAATAGCTCCGGCCTGCCCAAAGCTTCCACCGCCTTTAACCATAGCCTTAATATCAACTTGCTCGTCGAGCTCGGTTAGTCGAAGGGGCTGTAATACGAGCATTTGTGCTACTTGTCTACCAAAATAATGTGCAAGCTCCTTGTCATTAACCATAATCTTACCCTTACCTTTTGATAAGTAGACTCTTGCTGAAGATGTTTTACGTCTTCCTGTTGCATAATGAATTGATGTGCTCATATTTTTGGTTCCCAGATTGTTGGTTGTTGTGAATCATGAGGATGCTCAGATCCTTTGAAAACTTTTAATTTCTTAAACATTTGTTTTCCAAGTTTATTTTTTGGAAGCATACCTTTAACTGCTTCTTCAATAATATATTCAGGCTTAGTCTCTAGGATATCTTTCAAGACTTTTGTTTTTAAACCGCCTGGGTATAAAGTATGAGTGTAATATTTCTTATCTTCTAGCTTATTACCTGTTACTTTGATTTTATCAGCATTGATCACAATTACGTAATCTCCACCATCAGTATGCGGAGTAAAAGTTGGCTTATCTTTACCTCTGATTCTGTCGGCAATTTTTGTAGCTAAACGGCCTAAAATTTTATCCGATGCGTCTACAATAAACCAATCATGAGTTGCATCTTCTTTTCTAAGAGAAAGGGTTTTCATTATTTTTATATTTTAAGAGAAAATTAGATGCGAATGTTAATGTTTAAGCGCAATTTAATCAATATTTTAATGCATTTAGTTTAGTTTTTCTCTAAATTCTTTAGATAACTCTTACCAGAGATTTCATGCAATCTACTATCAGATCTTTCCCACAAGAACTTTAATTGAGTGCCTTGATAAAAATCTGTTAAAAAACCATCTGCATAAAATAATTTCATTTTTTGACGTTCTTGATAGGTAATATCAATAAAACTAATAAATCGCCTAATTTTATCTAGATGCTCATCATCACAGGCATGGAAATTACTAATAAATACCCACTCATAGTTTTTTGCAATATCTATAAAATCTTTGCTACCACATGGTTCTGAAAAAAATTCTTGGAATGATAGCCAAAGAAATTTTGATGACCTTCCCTCACACGGAAAAGATCTGTTATTTACAATAAAATGTTTGCTCTCTGCCCATTCCTCATTAAATGTTTTTCCAAGGAACTCTTTCACGTCAGGCTCATAGGAGTTTATTGAAGCAATATCTCTTAATCGATAATCATCAGGCCCCTCTAAATTAAAAATCATAAAATGCGATTGGATGAACTCAATGGCTGGTAAGAACTTATTTCTTTGCAGCCCATCTTTGTAAAGATTATTTGGATGTGCGTTAGATGAAAGCATTATTCGAATACCCTGGTCAACTAAAGATTCTATGACTGAGCCAATAATCATGGCGTCAGCTATATCTTCGATCTGAAATTCATCTATAAATAGCATGTCATAATTCTTGGCTATCTTCTTTGCAACAAGCACTAAAGGATTTTTATTTTTTGAAACCTCAAATAAACTGCTATGAATTAATTGCATGAATTCAAGAAAATGGAATTGTCCTGACTTTTTAAAGTAACTTGCATTTATAGCCTGAAGCAATAGTGTCTTGCCCCTGCCAACTGGACCCCATAGATAAATGCTTCCAGGATTAGAATTTTTACGAAAAAAAGAAGTCTGCTTATATTTAGAATCAAATTCTATAAAAGCTTCTAAAAATAATTGTTGCGCCTGATCAGGCGTTACTTCCTGAGAAGCCAAGTTCTCAAGTACAATTTCTATATCTTGCATAATAAATAAATTAGTCCCTATGAAATTTTTGAACAATAAACTTTCGAGAATAAATTTTTTAATTCTTCTGGTTATTCTCCCATATCTTTATAAAGATATGTCTAATAGCAAGAATTCAAGAGGAATAAGTAAAGCAGCTCTTTCAGTGGTTAATATTATTGCCACTAACTCTGCCTCAACCCCAGGATACCAAATGCGTGGAAATCAAGAGGTAGTAGGCTCAGGCATTATTATTTCTGATGATGGCTACATCATTACAAATCTTCATCTTATTGATCGAAAAAAAGAAATTAATGTTGAGCTTGATGATGGTCAGATTAAAATTGCAAATGTTATAGGTTTTGATGAAAGATCTGATCTAGCTGTGATCAAAGTCTCTTCTCAAGAGCCATTAACTCCAATTAACCTAGCCAATAGCAAAAGTATTCGTGTTGGTGATGAGGTATTTGCGATTGGGAATGCTTTCGGGCTTGGCAAAACATTTACCAGCGGCATAGTTAGTGCAACTGGGAGAGATTATGGAAATCCATACCTTGAACTTATCCAAACAGATGCTGCTATTAACCCTGGAAATTCGGGAGGAGCATTACTAAATCATAGAGGCAACCTCATTGGCATGAATACTAAAATATTTTCAAAAACTGGCTCCTATGCTGGAATTGGGTTTGCTCTCCCCTCAAACAAGATGACTGATGTTGCTTCTGAGATTATAAAATATGGATCAGTCCAGCGATCATGGATAGGAGACTTTAGAGTTAAGTATAAAAGATTTATATTTAATAATGAGTTGGTTTATGGATTAGAGATCTTAGAATCAAAGGAATATGGACCACTGTTTGAAAATGGTGACATTAAAGTTGGTGCTATAATTATCTCAATCAATAAGGAAGTCGCATCTTGGGAAAATCTTACCGATGCTTTGACCAGTTCTTTTCCTGGGGATAAAATATTTCTTGAAATCCTTCAAGATAATAAAATTATTACAAAAGATTTAAGAACCAGAGCTCAAGGCACTTAACCAGGCAATCGCGTAATATCAGCTCCAAGATATGATAGCTTCTCTTCAATGCGCTCATAGCCTCTATCAATATGATATATCCTGTCAACAATCGTCTCTCCATTTGCGCATAAGCCAGCCAATATTAAGCTTGCTGATGCCCTTAAATCAGTTGCCATTACAGGGGCTCCTGTTAAAACATTTACTCCTTTCACAAATGCATTACTTCCCTTGACAGTAATATCACAACCCATTCGATTTAGCTCTTGAACATGCATAAATCTATTTTCAAAGACATTTTCTGTAACTACTGCTGATCCATTGGATAATGCATTTAAAACAGTAAATTGAGCCTGCATATCAGTAGGAAAGCCTGGAAAAGGTGCTGTGGAAATATCTACAGAATTTATTGAATTATCAGGCATGGATAAACTAATGCTATTTTCATTAGTTTCTATCTGGGCTCCACTAAGCTTGAGTTTGTCTAAGATGTTATTCATCCGATTAGCGTTAATATTTTGAATAGTAATATTCCCATATGTAACAGCAGCTGCAATCAGATAGGTGCCAGCTTCAATCCTGTCAGCAGGAATAGTGAATATAGACTCAATCAGTTCCTCTACTCCATCGATAATAATTTCATCGGTTCCTGCGCCTGAAATCTTAGCGCCCATAGAGTTTAGAAATTTTGCTAAATCTTCAACTTCTGGTTCTTTTGCGACGTTGCGTAATATTGTTTGCCCTTTTGCCAAAACAGCTGCCATCATTATATTCTCAGTTCCAGTCACAGAGATTCCTGGAAAATTTATTTCACAGCCAATTAATTTTTTTGCCCTTGCTTCTATGTAACCATTTTTAAGTTCAATTTTTGCACCCAGCTGCTCTAATGCAGATAAATGAAAATCAACTGGTCTTGTGCCTATAGCGCATCCACCAGGCAATGCAATTCTGGCAAAGCCATAACGCGCAACCAATGAGCCAAGAACAAGAATAGATGCACGCATAGTTTTCACTAATTCATACCGAGCCTCAAAATCATGTAAGTTAGCTGTAGAAATTATGAAATCCATATTTTCATTCAAAGTAATATCGGCGCCCATTGAGCCTAGGATCTCGAACATGGTGGTAATATCTTGCAGATATGGAAGATTTTTAAAAGTTACTGGCTTATCAGTCAGGATGGTTGCGGCAAGCATCGGCAAGGCAGCATTCTTTGCACCAGAACATGAAATAGAGCCTAATAGCCTATTTCCTCCAATAATTTTTAACTTTTCCATTATCTAGGCGATCTCTGAAGGTGTCTTGGTTGTAAGGCTTAGAGCATGAACTGCACCAGACTGAAAGTGATCTTTAAGGGTGCCCATTACTAATTTATGTCTATTAAGAGTAGAGAGACCCTCAAAACTATTGCTCACGATTACTAATCTAGAAGAGCAGTCTGCACCATCAGAGGAGATGCTCGCATCAGGAAATTTATCTTGAAGAAATTCTGCAATATTCATAAAAAGTTAAACCAAAAAAGTTTTTAAAAATCAGCCTCTGAAGTCCAATTATCAATAATGTCATCAATATTTTCATTGTGCTCTAATGCCAAGGCCTGAAACTGATTTCTAAATGTGAGCCCAAGGTTAACACCGTTAACAATAATATTAATTATTAACCAATTGTCTTTGCCGTCATTTCTAACCTTGTATGTTATTGGATAAATATTATTTGAGGTTACAAGACTCTGATTAACATCCTCAGTTTTATTAAATTCTGTTTTTTGTGAAAAGTTTGTCTTGATAGTTTGATCTCCCCATTGCGCTAGCGTAGAAGAGTATGTATCAAGTAAGGATGTTTTGAAAACAGAAATGAACTGGAGGCGCTGATCTTTTGTTGCTGCTATGTAATATTTTTTTCCCATAACGCTGGCACCAACTCTTCGAAAATCTACCATTGGTTCAAAAATGGTATTAATCTTAGCTTTAAATTGCTCGGGGTCTGAAACATACAAACTTTGATTGCTACGAATAACATTTACCATTGCTTGGGCGCGATCATCAAGAAAATTGTCAGGATTAGATTGTGCAATAGTTAAAATAGGCAGTCCAACTAAGCCTACTAAAATAAGAATAGATTTCATAGTTACTTTCATGAAGGTATTATAACATTAGTACAATATTATAAATTAGCCATGCAAGAGAATAATTTTATTAACAGCGCCCTCAAAGTTATACAAATTGAGGGTAATGCCATTTTAGAATTACAAGATCAAATTGAAGAAAAATTTAACGATCTCTGTTTAAATATTCTAACCACGAAAGGGAAGCTAATTCTTATGGGTATCGGTAAGTCTGGTCACATTGCTCAAAAAATATCTGCAACTCTTTCAAGTACAGGCACACCATCTTTTTTTATTCACCCCACAGAGGCTGCGCATGGTGATCTAGGTATGATAGATAAGAAAGATGCTATTTTAATTCTATCTAATTCCGGTGAGACAAAAGAAATTATTGAGATCTTACCAGCGCTAAAAAGATGTGCCGGTAGAATTTTTACACTAACCAATAACAAAGACTCTACCATTGCAAAAACTGGAGACATTAATATATCAATTAAGGCCAATGAAGAAGCTTGCCCTCTTGATCTAGCGCCAACCTCCTCCACTACTCTTGCACTTGTATTTGGGGATGCCTTAGCTGTTTCACTTTTAGAACATAGAGGGTTTACAAAAAATGATTTTGCTAAATCACATCCTGCAGGCCAGCTTGGAAAAAAATTAACTACTTTAGTAAAAGATATTGCCATTTTGGACAATGGCACACCAATCGTCTCCAAAAATGCAACTCTCAAGGATGCTTTGATTGAGATAACTGAAAAGAAGCTCGGGATCACATTAATAACAGATGGTAATAAAATTATTGGTATTTTTACAGATGGTGATTTACGAAGATGTTTAAATCAAGAAAAAGATCTTTTAAAAACCCCTATTGGAAATGTTATGACAACTGATTTTAAAAGTATTGCACATGATGCTTTAGCAATAGATGCTGCAGAAATCATGGAAAAACATAAAATTTTTACATTAGTCGTAACTCAAACTAAAGATAATGCCAGCGGTATTATTACAATGCATCAGCTGCTTGAATCTGGAGTAATTTAAATCACAATGATTAAAAATTTAAAATTTTTCTCATATTTTTTAATTAGCTTATCTGCTGTTGAAACCGTCCATGCTCAGGAAATTCCTAATTATGGAAACATCTCGATTAAAGCCGAGCATGTGACTCTAAATAAATTGACAAGTAAACTGTTACTTAAGACAAACATAAGCATTAACTTTGGTGATTTTGTCCTATCTGGAGATAGCGCGATTCTAAGTTATGATGAGAAAAAATTAGTTATTAACGGTTCCCCAGCATCAATTTTATCCACAAAAGATAGTATTGATGGGTCAGCAAAACAATTTATTATCTACCCCAATCTCTCCATGGAAATGCTGGGAGATGCCCAGCTGCTTCTCAAGGATCAGTCAGTTTATGCAGAACAAATTACCTATCAAATCTCCTCTAATGATTAAAGCAAGGCTTAGCTTAAAGGGAATTTACAAAACTATTGCTGGCAAGGATGTTCTCTCAGATATAGCTATTTCAATTAGTGCAAAAGAAATTATTGGTTTGCTTGGCCCAAATGGTGCTGGCAAAACTACTGCATTTTATATTGCAGCAGGATTGCTTTCTGCTGATCAAGGAAGTGTTGAAATTAACGGCCAGGATGTCTCAAATTTACCCATGCATCTCAGATCGAGAGCTGGTCTAAGTTACCTACCTCAAGAGTCTTCTATCTTTCAAGACTTAACGGTCAAAGAAAATCTTAGCGGAATTGCTGAATTAACTATGAACACAAATCATGATAGGCAGAATTTTCTTGATATGACCATTAGTGAATTTAACTTAACTCAAATTCTAAATCATAAAGGGCGTATGCTTTCTGGTGGACAAAGAAGAAAAGTTGAGATTGCTAGAGCTCTAGCATGCAATCCCTCTATTCTTCTGCTTGACGAGCCATTTGCAGGGATTGACCCAATTGCGATTGAAGAAATTAAAGATTTACTCAATAGAATTGTAGAAAAAGATATTTCAATTTTAATCACTGATCATAATGTCAGGGAAACTCTGAATTTATGTAATCGAGCAATTATCATGGATGCAGGAAAAGTTATTGCTGAGGGAGATGCAGAACAACTGATTTCAAATGACTTGGTAAAGAAGACTTATCTTGGAAATATGTATAGCTAAAAAATGGCTATTAAATTAGTAAGGGAGTTTCAGCAAAAACAGCAAGTTACAATTACACCGCAACTTAAAAAATCTATTGATCTACTTCAGCTATCAAGAGTTGAAATAATTAATAAGATACATGCTGAAGCCGAAGATAATCCATTTTTGATAAAAGAATCAGAGGGAGACGTATCTTTCAATCATAGTAATGATGACGAGATGCTAGCAAATTTAGCAGAAACTGAAACCCTGAAAAGTTATCTTGAAACCCAAGTAAATGATTTGAATCTTAAGGAGTTACAGCAAGAAATTGCTATGCTCCTTATTCAGTCTCTTGAGGAAAGCGGTCTTATGCAACTTAATGTTGAGGAGCTTGAGGAGTTATTCAATCATAGAATTAATATAGATCAGATCCTAGATGTTTTAATTAATGTTATTCAACATTTAGAACCTGCTGGAATAGGGGCAAGAGATTTTAAAGAGCTAATTTTTCTTCAATTACGAAGAAAGAATCTGACAGAAAATCAACTTCAATTAGTTGAAGAAATTCTATATAACCCTGCTTTTAATGACTTCGAAGAAGCTCAAAATAAACTCCAAAAAAAATTTCTACCAAAAGATGTAAGCATTGCTTTAGATTTAATTAAAAGTTGTGATTTATCTCCTGGCCTTGATTTTGAAAGAACTCAATACATACAAGCGGATATTGAAATAATTCATTCAGAAAATAATTTCACAATTAATTTTGTTGAAGAATATTTTCCTAAATTAGCATTTGATGAGGAATTAGAGAATTTAACTAAGCAAGGTGAAGTAAATATCAAACTAAAAGAAAAAATTTTAGATGCAAAATGGCTTATTAGATCTATAAATAAAAGGAATGAAACTATCCAAAGAGTTGGTACTTTAATATGCCAAAAGCAGATTAAATTTCTATCAAGTGAATCGATTCAGCTCAATCCACTTAGCAATATTGAACTAGCAAATGACTTGAAGGTTAGCACATCTACAATTTCTCGAATTCTTAGATCAAAATATATTCAAACTCCCAATGGGATAGTGCTAATGAAATCTCTATTATCAGCTTCTGTCTCAAAGACAAAAAAAGTAACCCCTATGAAGCTCATGGAAGAGATTCAACAAATTATTTTAAATAGTGCAACTTCCCTGAGCGACCAAAAAATTACTAACATACTTAATCTCAGAGGTTTTAGCTTAGCTCGCAGAACGATTGCAAAATATAGGATGAAACTTTCCATTCCTAATTCAAGAAAAAGATAACTTCTAGGTCCCTTGGGTTAAGATTAATTTTATGGTTAAAAATACTTCGCATCCATTCCCTTCTGATGAGCTGCTTAAAAGCATCCAAGGAAAAAATGTTAGCTCTTCCTTAAATCAAATCGAAAGAATGCTGGGAAATATGCATTCCTCGGAAATTGCACATAGTCTTGAGTCTCTCCCACCTAACGAAAGAAAATTGCTGTGGTCAATGATTGAGATAAAGTATGAGGGAGAAATTATTGCAGAACTAAATGATGAAATTCAGCAAGAATTAATAGCTGAAATTTCTACTGAAGAGCTTCTTAAAATAATAGAGGATTTAGAGCTAGATGAAATCGTAGATATCCTGCAGGCACTTCCAGAAAGTAGGACTCAAAATATTTTATCTGTAATGTCGGAGAGAGATCAAAAAAGAATTAAAGACGCTCTTGAATACCCAGAAGATTCTGCAGGCGGTCTTATGAATACAGACATTATTAGCATCAGACCCAAGCATAGTATTGAGGTAGTAATGCGTTATCTGAGGGCTCAAAAAAAGTTGCCGCAAAATACTGATCAGATTTTTGTGGTTTCTAGGGAAAATAAATACATAGGATCTCTCCCAGTTTCTAGTATTCTTGTCTCTGAGCCTTCTATGAATACAAGAGAATTAATGGAAACAGAAACGCAGCCTTTAGATGCTAATTTAGGTGACAGGGATGTTGCGAGATTATTTGAGCAAAATGACTGGGTATCAGCTCCAGTGGTTGATGAAAACTTAAACTTAATTGGAAGAATCACCATTGATGATGTGGTGGATGTAATTCTTGAGGATGCTGATCAAAATTTTCTTGTTATGGCAGGTATAGCTGAGGATACATTTGCTGCTCCTGCCAGAGCTGCTCGCGGAAGAGTATTATGGCTTTCAATTAATTTAATGACTGCATTTATTGCCTCAATGACCATTAGTTTATTCCAGGCAACTATTGATCAAATTGTATACTTAGCAATCTTGATGCCTATAGTAGCAAGCATGGGTGGTGTCGCTGGCACCCAAACATTAACAATAATGATTAGAGGTCTTACATTACAGCAAATTAATTCTACAAACCTTAAATGGTTATTTAGGCGAGAGATTGCTGTGTCAATTATAACTGGGTTTGTGTTGTCAATATTAGTAGGTGGAATTACCTATTTTTGGTTTAACAGCATTGTTATATCATTGCTTATCTCAATAGCAATGGTCATAAATCTTATCTGCTCTGCTATAGCTGGAATTTTGATACCAATGGTCTTGAGGAAATTTAATCAGGATCCTGCTATTGCTGGCAGCGTAGTTGTTACAACAGTTACGGATGTAATTGGATTCTTTTCATTCTTGGGTTTAGCAACTATTTTCCTGGCTTAATTTATTCTTTTTATTTTTGGAGTCTTGATAGTTCCTAACACTTCATATTGATAGCTTGATAGCTCATTGATGTTAGTCTCAAATATTTCACTGATTATTGCTGAGCCTGCTACAGCAGGGATCCCACCAAGAATAGCGGCGTACCAAGGTATATTTTCTCCAATTCTAACCCTAAGGTCTAAGCTTAGGTCCAACCCACTTAGTTCTCCTGAAGAATTTTTATTAATTTGGCCAATCCACTTCATTTTTGCAGCATTAGTCTCAATAAATAGCGGTGTAGCTAATCTAGCTGTTGTTTGACTAAAGACCAAATCACCCTGGGCACGGCTCAACTTTGTTGAAGTAAATTCATTTATGGAAAGATCTAAATTAGCCACCTTTCCAAGAATGTTTTTGAGATTAAATACTCCCAGTAAATTCAAAGCAATAGAATTAGTTGCTTGATTCTTCACAACAAGATCTTTAAGAATAAAATTTAATGTGCCTTCAATATCTTGTAATCTTTTTAAATTTTGCCATTGCAAATTAACATCCCCATTAAAGTAAGAAAATTTAGTAAAGTTTTGGAGTATCGGTATTTTGGAAGAATCTTTAACTAAGTAACTCCCTCTAAGCTTGTAAATATCATTTTTACTATCTATAGAAAAGTATGCTTTGGAGTTTTTTGAAAGAGGTGAGATCGACATAAGATTTGAACTTAGGCTGATATTATTAATTGTGAATAAATTCTTATTTTTTTGTAGATAGAGATCTAAAGAATCTATTTCAAGCTGCTGGATGGAAGAATTGTTAATTTTCAGTCTTGCGTTAATAGTTTCTATCTGGGAAGAGCTTGTTGAAGAATTTAAAAAATTTATATCTTGAAGATGAGTATCTTCAAGCTCAATTCTTAAAAAGCCAGAGGCATCTTTTGCAAATGTCCCATTAAGCTTATCTGCATTAATAATTCCCTTAAGTTCACTATTTTTAATTGAGACAGAACCTTTGATGTCACTAAATTGATTGTTGAATATTTCTAAGGTACCAATATCAAAAAAGAAATTATTGATATTAAAATTCTTATCTAAGGTCTGTGAACGATTTAGGTTGCTTAAAAGATCTGGGTCTATCTTATCCAAGCCTAGGTAAAAGTTCAGGCCTTGAGCTTCCTTAATAAAATTATATTTTTTTGGCATCTCTTTACCAATAGCAACATAGCCCTCGGGGATCTGAAAAGAAGTGATTTTTAATTCTACCAATGAATTCTTGATGAAGATTTCAGGATCTATAATATTGGTAATAATAATATCTGTTGGCAAAAGACTTGATTTTGATTTTTGCAAAAATGGTAGCTCGGAATTAAATTCTACCCCCTTAAGTTCTGAGAAAATCTTTAAGACTGGTGGTGAATTTTTAGTAACAGACAAAATGGCAGAGAAAACATCTTCTCCAGAAACAGTGAAAATAGACATATCAGGAATAAATTCTATAGGTTGAAGTGGCAACTCTAGGAGAAGATCTAATTCATAATTACCCAGTAAATTTTTACCTCGTAGAAAAATACTGAAATCTTCATTTAAAAATTGTGAGGGCAGTCTTCCGTAAACTCTGTCAAAGTCTAGTGCAAAAAACTGTCCCGCTTGAAGATTTAGTAAATTGGATTGATAAACCGGAATAGAGAAGCTTTTTGTCTTAATGGATAATGAATTAAATTTTTTCTGAGAGGTTAGATTAAAAAATCCCTTGCTTGAAGCTTTTGCATGCAGGGTATCAGTCAATAATGAGCTGTCTTTTAGCAATCTGGATATTTCATTCCCTAGGAAGTCATGCTGAGAGAAATATTGAAGATGTTGGTTAGAAAATTGTAAATTTCCATGCAATTCTCTGAATGGAACCTGGCTCACAAACCCAGGTAAGAAATGAAAAAATAACTTATCTTTATTAATTTCAATGAGGCCCCTTTCAAAGTAAATATCAAGCCCTTCGTTTATACTGATCCTAGAATTACCAAAAGATAATTTAAGCAGTATGCTTGACTTCATATCAGATGCGGAACCCATGTAATCAAGAAAAATATTGTTACGCAAACTTAATTCGGTATTGTTGTCTAAAAACTCAGAGACGCTTTCATAATTTTGAGGCAATGAAGCTAAAATCATCTTTTTTGAAATATTCTGCCCAGATAGTTTAATGCTTAGAGGCTCGCTTTGATTGATTGGTAAATGCAATTTAAGGTTAATGGAACCTGCGAGCTCTGCAACACTGCTTTCCAGATGAAAACTAGAATCAGTGAAGCTACCCTTTCCATTAATTTGAACGGGATGGTAGTCGCTATCTTTGTTTTTAATAAATGATTGGCTGGGCGTAATAGTAAATTGAACCTGATTATTGGTGCCAGCAAAAAATCCCTGGATATTTAAAAGCTCATCGAAATATACATTTAACAGATCCAGGTCACTAATTTTTCCAGAATATTTAATTGCTCCGTGTTTAAGGGTAGCAAAAATATCTTTTACAGTGACATTGGAAAATCGAGAATCTTGAAACTCTAGCACTGCTTTTGATAAGAAAAGATTCGGGATCGCAATACTATTATTTCTTGAATTAAATTTAATGGGGAATTGCTCATCAACAAATGGGTGTAAAAAATTTTTTAATAGCAAGGTAGCGAGCCCATCTTGTGATTGAAAAGAAAAGGAACCATAGTTCTTTTTTAAAGTGAGACTACTGAAGCTACTTTCCTCTAAATTCAGAGACCCTTTAATTGAACTGCCTTTGGGAGTCAAAGAACCTATGGCATTGATGCCAAAATACATATTTTTTGATGAAGATAGGTAGTCACTAGGAAAAAATTTTAGCCAATTAAGTGTGTTGAAATTTACAAGAAAATTAGAGTCTTTACCATCAGAGTCTATGGAGAAATTACTAATTTTTCCATGATGATTAATATTAATCTGACCATTTGCTAGACCAGGGATCAGGCTATCTAACTGACCATTAATCAGCATCTCTGATCCT
>Ga0209709_10002012_pt1 | contig 18184 bp, 10 predicted proteins | sample ArcticOcean_MG_C_2_FD_187435 | JGI IMG/M metagenome (GOLD analysis project Ga0209709, IMG submission 187435) | Marine microbial communities from western Arctic Ocean - ArcticOcean_MG_CB4_136 (SPAdes) (version 2) | ecosystem: Environmental > Aquatic > Marine > Oceanic | place: Arctic Ocean... | reverse complement strand
ATATCAATAAAATTCAATTTGGCTTTGATAAAACATTGTATGCTAAAAACAAGAAAGAGTTTATTTTTAATTCATTTATTGCTTCATCGGATTACATTCATAACCCGAATAAAGATTATTGGTCTGGTAGCATTTCTGCAAAATACAAGTGGGGGCCTTATCGGAATTTGAAATACTCTTTAAGGCATCTAAACAGTTATTATCTTCGTCATTATATTGATAGAGACTTATCCATGAATGACTTAAAACCATGTAGCTTCACAGATAATGATCAATACGTGTCGATTTCAGATAGAATTAATAGGAGAAATTGGTATATCGTTGGTATTGGTTTTCTTCAGAGGTATTATGATAATCCCTTTACCGAGTTTGATTTAGACATTTATTATGCTAGATTGAGAATTAATAAAAAAATAAAAAAATACGGTACAATTTCTTTTCAAATTGATAGAAGTATTGCAGATAATGTGACATATACAAAAACTGGCATTTCAAGTGATTTTGATAGGTCTTATGAATCTATTGAATGGTATATGCCTATAAAAATAAATAGTCCAATATCGATTGTTGAAAATTTTGGTTTTTCATTAAGGCAAGAATTAAGGTACTATAACGCAGAAGCTGCAAACGATGTTTTACATGCAGGTAGAGATCATGTAGATAATAAATTTGACATATGGGTCAATAAGAGTTTAAACGAAGACATTGATATCGCTTTAAGCGCTCGTTTTCGGTCAAGAAAAACAGACTCCTCGTATAGTTGGGTACGTGATCTAAAGAGTTTTAAACAAATACAGTTATGGTGTAAAATTAAATGGGGGTTTTCCTATGATAATTATTAAAAAAGTATATTTTCTATTAATCGCGCTTTTGTTTTTTTCTTGTATGGAACCAAATGATGAGGGGCTTTGGTCGGTAGAACAAATAAGTGTATTAAATACGCAAGGTTTTTGTAGAAGTGTATCGATCAAAGATAATATAGCTTATGTTGCTTCTGGGCAAGCGGGGGTCCAAGTTTGGGATTTAGTATCGGGAAAGGTATTACATAACTACTTGGGGTATTCACAAGATGGTTCTTACATTGAATTTGACGATATCTCAATTGTTAAAAGAGATGATGTGAATAATTTATTATTTGTTACTGAGTCAAATAAAAAAGTAAAAGTTTTCTATTTTGATGATAGTAGTAACTTCGTTTATCGAAATGAAATAATGAGCGATCGCACAAAAGATTACGTTTCATTTCCAACTGGTGGAAATCGGTTCACTATGTATGTTGCTGATAATGATGATGGACTCAAATGGGGGACTTACAGGTCAGATACTACGACTGTATTTAATATAATCAATTGGATGCCGACAGCTGGCGGAGAAATATATACGGATGGGAAACCGTTAGGCATAGATAGTAATGGAGAAGATTTAGTAGCTATGGCAGTTGATCAGCTAGGTGTGGAATTTTATAGTCTTATTTACGATCAAACTATTGAAAACGCCGGGGGGGAACCAAGCTTCCTATCTAAGTTTGATTTAGGGGGGAATGCAGAACAAGTAAATTTAGTCGAAAAGGGAGCCTATATATCAGCTGATGATTTCGGCGCATATTTTATAAAAAAAGAGGTAATCTTATCTGGTGAAGGTTTAGCCATTCATTTCGCGGAAGACCTTACAGTGGATCACATTTCTGTCGAAGATGATATAGCAATACTAAGCATAGGTTCTAAGGGCGTTGCTCTTTACGATGTTTCTGATATAGAGAATCCCAAGGCAAAAGGGATTTTTGATGTTGGGTATACATACAAAACTGAATTCTGGAATGGTCATATTTTAATTTGTACTAGATCGGGTCTAAAAATCGCAAAAATTAATATTTAATATTTTAACGGAGATTAACAAACCAATGAAAATTCGAGCTCTATTATTTTTTCTTATAATCTTTTCTGTAAAAGCTGAGCAACTTACTTTTGATAATGCCTCACCAATTAGGCAAGGCGTTCATGTCGAATGGTATAGAACAGTTGTTCCAAGTCTTGATGGTTCTGCAATTTTTGTGTGGTCTGATACTCGATTTGGTATGCGTAATGTATTCGCTCACAAAATAGATAAAAATGGAAATATTCTGTGGGGCGAAACTGGAACCGTTGTTACGAATTTACCTGGAAGGCAAGAAGACCCCGTCGCAATTGAAGATGGCGATGGTGGAGCGTTTATTGCTTGGGTTGATTATAGGTTTGATGATGCTGGAGATGTTTTTATTCAGCATGTCAATAATGATGGTTCAATTTTAATGGACCCTAATGGGGTAGCACTAGCCCAATTTCAGGGGCAACAAATCTCTATAAATATGTGCACAGATAGCCTGGGCGGTGTTTTTGTGACTTGGCAAGACAAGCGCGGGGGCGTTGATGATGATATCTATGGAACTCATGTTGATGCTAATCATAACATTGTTGAACCCGGAATAGGTATCCCAATAGTTGTCCAGGGTGGAACTCAATCAGCCAAAAGTATCGAGTATGCAGGAAATAATGAAGCGTTTATTTGCTGGTCAGATTCTAGGCAAGGTGAAAACATTGACATATATGGACAAAGATTAGATGTTGCTATGTCGCCAACATTTACAGAAAATGGTATTCCCATTGCTAGTACGGCTGGTTTAGAAACTAGGCCTCGGACAACTTTTGTAAATAATACTACCTCAATTGTGACTTGGAAATTTGGTGATGAGAACGCTAGGATATTATTCCAGTTTGTCGATCAAAATGGACTTGTTTTTAGTAGCGCAAAACCTGTATCTGAATATGATGCTATTCAAACTGGGCCGAGGTTAAAAAGAAATAGTCAGGGCGACGTGTTTTTATCTTGGAAGGATTTACGTTTTGACCCTGTTGATGGTGATATTTTTATGCAAAAAATTAATGCGACTGGTGCTTTGGAATGGAACGATGGTGTTCAGGTTGACCTTACAGAAGGTGTCAATTTTAGTGGCCGTTTTTCTGCAAACAGTGTTGGGGGATTTGATATATTCTGGGAGAAAGGTATTTTTCCAAATGTTGATATCTTATTTCAAAGTTTTGATTTGAATGGCCAGCCTCAAAGTGATGCACCAATTATCGTTGCTGGTGATGAAGGTTATCAGTTTGCTCCAAATATCATAACTGGTTCTAATGATAGTGTTTTTGTAGTGTATGCAGACCAAGGAAGCGGGAGCGTAGATTTGAAAATTAATTATTACAAAGGTATTACCTCATTATTTGAAACTGGTGGATTACTTGCAGTTAAAGGGTTAGATGGAGATATAAAATACAATGTTGGATTTCCAATCGATGATGAAAAAATAGTTATAGTTTGGGAAGATAATAGGGCAAGTAAGAAAATTTATGCTAACGTCATAAGTTCGGGAGAGCTTTCGCATTTAAATGGAAATCAAATTTCATTTTCAGATAACTCTTCAACAGAAATTGATTTGTCTAGTCCATTTATGATTAACGCATCTAATAGTATCTATACTACAACTTTTGATGCGACAGCAACTCCCAAAAAAATAAGAATTAATAAATTGAATGCTGAGCTAGAGAATATCTGGGATCAAAATGGTATTTCACTTAATCCTGAGAATGATCAACGTAACGCTCATTTGGTGGATCTTGGAGATCAGGGTGTTGGTTGTTTTTGGTCAGAAAGCAGGTCTTTTTTAAGTGGGTTCGATATATATTTTCAATCGTTGAATAATAATGGTGAAAGTCAGCTGGTATCTGGAGGAATAGTAGTAGCAGAGTCAAATGGAGATGATTACATACAAAGTATACTCCCAACACCTGATGGCGGATTTCTTATTTTTTGGGTTGAAGAAGTTTGGCCAGCATCAAGGTTGAAATATAATAAAGTTGATGCAAGTGGCTCTACGGCTATTGGCTGGCCTCCGAACGGCTATAGTCTTAGTAATCAATCAATAGGGGCAACCAATCTAAATGTAAAAGCAATATCAGAAGCAAATGGTGTGTTGGCAGTTTGGAATCAAGAAGGCAATTTCAGCGATATTTATGCTCAGAAAATTAATTGGGATGGTCAAATAGAATGGAATGCAAGTGGCGAGCCAATAAGTATTGAGGATAATGACCAGTCTGCAATATCTTTTGATATTGATGAGTCAGGTATAACCGCATTCATTGCATGGGAAGATTATAGGAATGGAACTGATTACAATATCGTGGGTAAGGAAATAAATCTTATTTCAGGCTCTATAACCGAAGTCGATGTCTACTTCACGTCAGATACAACCAGTCAGCAAAAGCCATTAGTGAAATCAGTTGCTGATGGAGAATATATTATTGTTTGGGAAGATGGTAGGGGTTATTACAATAATGACCCTCTGCTTATAAACGGTGTCGATTTGTATGGCTCTGCATATATTGTTGGTTTTGGTCGAACAACGGGTCCGGATGGTATACCGATGTCGGTTGAATATCACGATCAAAAGAAACCAGCAATAACTAAATATAGTGGCAATGATTACTTATTGCATTGGATAGATTTAAGAAGTTCAGGCAAAGAGGATTTGGCTAATTATTATGCGAAGCTGATTAGAAGGTCAGATATTCTCAGCAACGGTAAAGGCATGAATACTTCTTCCTTGCCAGAAAATTTTAATATTGAGTCGGTATACCCAAATCCATTTAATGGTAAAGTTAAATTTGATTTTACCATCGGCACTCCTCAATTAGTGGCATTTAATGTCTATGACATTACTGGGAAAATGATTGTTGATGAATTAATAATGGGCGGTGCAAAAGGTTATCATCAAATCTCTTGGGATGGAAAAAACAGATATGGTGATTTAGTTTCAAGTGGAGTTTATTATTACACTTTTACACTGCAAGAGAAAATTGTAAAAGGTAAGCTCACATATCTAAAGTAACTTATTAAGTAAACTGTATTTATTATTGCTATGAATAACTTTAGAAGTTTAATTTTGTATATATTTTTAGGGGGAATTCTTTCTTCACAATCCCTAGATGAAAGATATCACTCTTATCCTGAAATTTTATCATTAATTGATTCATTATCGAATGTTGAAGAATACCAAAACATACTTTTAGTTGATACTATTGGATATTCTTCTTTAGAAAATATTCCAATTATAGCTGTTAAAATATCAGATAATGTTAGCGTTAAAGAAGATGAACCTAGAGTATTGTTTGTTGGCCAGGTTCATGCTGAAGAAGTATTGGGAATTGAAGTAGTCCTAAGTTTAATGAACGATCTTTTGGACCCAAGACCTGAAGATTATAATCACATGAATATTTTAAAATCCTATCTAGAAGTTTGGTTGATTCCATCTGCAAATCCGGATGGTCTTGGCGTGGTTCATGAAGGTCTTGATTTAACATTTAGAAAAAATAAGACTGATTTTTCCCCAGGTGGTCTTGACCCAAATGGTATATTTGATTTTGAACCATCGATTGGCAACGATTTAGATGGTGTAGATTTGAACAGAAATTTTGGATTTAATTGGACATTTGGTGATACTTTTTTAGTTTTTGACGAGACAGATTATGGTTCTCATTATGATTATTATCGAGGTCCGTCACCTTTTTCTGAGAGCGAAGCAATTGCAATTCGTGACTTAGCACTTCAGCATGATTTTGTTTTTTCAATTGTATGGCATAGTTCTAGGTCAGGAAGATTATCAGAGAAGGTTTTTACATCCTGGAATTGGGAAAGTGCTAAGCCTTCACCAGATCTAGATTTGATGAAAGGAGTTGCAGACACGTTTTCTGATTTAATGGAAAAAGAGGATGGTACTGGTAGTTATCTATCAGTTTTAAGTGGATCAAGGAATGGTAAGCTACATGATTGGTTTTATAGAGAAACTGGTTGTATTCAGTATTTAGTTGAATGTGGAACTTCAAACTTACAGCCAGATAGCTTATTAATAGAAAGTACAGTCAGTAGAACAAAACCTGCGATGATTTATCTAATGGATAGAACCATAGGTTACAACACGGATGCTGGGCAAGCTACTGGTATTATTTATGATGCAATTACAAATTCTCCTATTTCTGGGGTAGAAGTTAAAATCGAAGAACACTCGGGTTCTGTATTAAAACCAAGGTTAACAAATGAATTTGGACGTTACAGACGTATTCTAGATGCAGGAACGTATCATCTAAATATCTCAAAAAAAGGATATCTTCCTCTTAGACAATCAATTACAACAAATAACAGTGGTATCACTGAAACAGATTTTTCACTAATCCAGGCGCCTTTACATTCAGTGAGAATAGATTTAGATAATGGAGTGACTGGGAACCTACCATACGAAGTAAAATGTCTTGTAATTAGTGAGAACGATACAGATACTCTATTGTTAGATGATTCATACATTGATTTAACACTGGCTGAGGGCCTCTATAAATTGGTTATTGAACCATCTATTGGCACACCTTGGGAGAAAAAATTGTATATTGATCAAAATTATAATTTCGTTGTACCAATGGGTGTTTCAACTAGTTATTATCTTAGCCAGGGTTGGGATGAATGGTCAGCTGATCAAGATAGTTGGCACATAATAAGTGATAATTTATTATCACAATCAAGTATCTATTATGACAATAATGACTCGCTTCAAAGATTACAAAAAATAAGGTCTCCGCTTTATGATATTTCTGGAAAAAATAGGGTCACCTTTAAAATAAATCATCAATATGAAACCGAGTGGGATCATGATTCAGTAGGTGTCTCAATATATGATGCCAGCGAAAATTTATTATTTAGAGATGGGTGGAGCGGTCATAAATGGGGTAATTATGTATCTAATTATTTTAGTATTACTAATAATGAAGGGTTTGACTCATTGAGATTGGTGTTATGGTTTAAAACTGATCAAACAGTTAATTATCGTGGATGGGATATAATTAGTTTCACAATGTATGCATTAGATGATGCATTCTTGTCGGTTGAAGAAAATTCATCTAATATTCTGCCTCAAATTAATTTTAATTTTCAAGGTATCTTCCCTAACCCATCGTTTGGAAAAATGAGTTTAGATGTTCGGTCTTGGCAAGGTGGTTCTGCGAACGTAAAGGTGTATAATATATTAGGCCAACAATTGTATGAAAGAAAAACTGAGGTTTTAAGAAAAGGTAGTTTCTTTCTTAATTTAGACTTTAGAGATTTTAACTATGCTCTAGTAAGTTCTGGAATGCTCTTTGTTGAAATTGAATCAAATAATCAGAAAGTAATTCGAAAATGTATCATATTAAAAAATTAGTCTTTTTTATTTTCTTTATAAGCCTTTCATTGTCTAGTGATAGGCCTTTTAGAGGCATGAATAAAAATGAAGTCTTACGCTCAAAAATCCCAATCAGTTTTAGACATCAAGTAATGCAGGGATATGACGTTTTGCCTCAACAGCTTTCTTTAGATAGAGGATCATATTTGATTATTGCTAGAGAAGGCTTAGTGCAGCAAGGATACGTTGAAGTTTTTGCAGAATTTAAAAAGACACAAGGTTTTGATGTTGATATTGTTTCTCTTACAGATTCTGAATTAGATGTAAATAGTGTTCAAAACCATATTACCAATCACTTTACAGCAGACCCAATGCTTGAATATGTATTACTTATAGGAGATGTTGATGGTTTCGCAGAAATACCATCATATTATTACGGACCAGAAAATGATGTAACTGATCAAAAATACACCCATATTTTAGGAAATGATTACATCCCTGACTTATTTATCGGAAGAATTTCTATAGACTCTGCTTATGAATTAGCTGTGATAATGTTAAAAACAATTGCCTACGCTAGAGAGCCTCTTGCTTATGATCAGAATTGGCTTGACCGAGCACTTGTAGTGGCTGGCAATTATGCTAATTCTCCTCCAATTCCAATAACTCCCAAGTGGACATCGTATTGGCTTCGAGATGAGTTATTGAATTTAGGATATAGCTCAGTGGATACTGTTTTCTATCCTCCTATCCAGCAAGGTGCTCCTTACATTACTGAAATAATTAATAATGGTGTAGGTTTAGTTAACTATAGAGGTTGGGGAGATGCAAATGGCTGGCATTATCCAGAATTTCATGCTGATGATGTAAATGGCCTAAATAATGGTTGGTTAACACCTGTTTTTATGAGCTACGTCTGTAACTCAAATGATTTTGCTAATAGTGTAGATCCGTGCTTTTCTGAAGCCATATTAAGGGGAGGTACTACAAGTAACCCAAAAGGTGGTGTTGCTTTTATCGGTCCCTCTGACTTGCACACCAGTACGAAATATAATAATGTAATAAATGCTTCTATGTATGATGCGATGATTAATCATGGAGTTCTTGAATTAGGACCTGCATTGATGGCTGGGCAGCTCGGGCTTGTTAAAGAATTTCCAAACCAGAACGAACCAGGAGAAGCTCAAGAATTTTACTTTCACGTTTATAATATTTTAGGTGATCCTTCGCTCCAAGTTTACTTAGACACTCCTGATACTTTTATTATTGAGGCAGATGAAGTTTCGTTTAAAGATGGTTTTTTAAGTGTTAAGGTTACGTCATCAGATGGTAGCCCAGTCAAAGAAACTGTTATATCTGTTATAAAGGATGGCCAAATTTTATCTAAAGGTATTACTTCAGATAGTGGATATTATATTGATAATATAAATGTAGTTAATCAAGGTAATATTGATATTTATGCAAACAAATCTGGTTTCATTCAGGGGCATATTTCTAAATCAATAATTACTGATAGTGATCTAGGTTTAAGAATAAAAAAAATATATTCATCTAATGAAGTTGAGTTGGGTGTTAATTCTTTTGGAAGTGTAATTGATTTAAATATTCAATTCTTAAATTTTTCTTCTAATGCTTTTGAAAGTATCGATGCTGTAATTAATTTTTCTCAAGGGGTAACGCCATCGAGTTCTTCTTTCTCATTGCCTTCAATATCCAGTGGGGATTCAGCCATTGTCTCTGTTAGTAATTTACAAATACATGGCAGTGGCAATGAGTATTACATAGATGGAATTATTTTAAATCAAAATGGAGATGAATTATTTAATATCGGAATGAAAATCGAACCAGTAAATATTTTGGCTTCAATTGTTAATCAAGATGTATCTGTTTTATCTGAATTCAGTCCTCAAATTCAAATAAATAATTACTCTGCATCGAAGTATGAAGATGTAAAAATAATACTTCAAACTTTATCAGAAGGTTCTGAAATTATAAATAATGGCGATGTGAGTTTGAGTCATAATGTTGAGCCATTTTCTAGCGAAGTGTTTCAAGCAAATTACAGTGTTAATGTTGGAAACATATCTTCAGGAAGTACCGTCACAATTTTGGTTCAATTACAAAAATTAGATTCTACCTTTTTTAGTCAGAAGTTAGAGTTTGAAATTGCTTCTGAATTTCAAAATTTCCCCGTTTCTCCTAACGAATACGGTTATTGGGCATATGACAATACAGATACACAATATGAACAAAAACCCTCTTTTGATTGGATTGAACTAGACCCTTCCTTTGGTGGCGATGGCGCAACTGAATATTTACTGGATGATGATGATCACGTTGATGTTCAGCTTCCTTTTCAAGTTAAATATCATGGTGAATACTTTAATGAATTGACGATCAATTCAAATGGCTGGGCATCTTTGGTCCCATGTGATATTGATTATTTTTGGAACATGTCTATCCCCTCATTTATGAGCCCTAAAGCGATGCTCGCTCCGTTCTGGGATGACCTTGAGGTTGTAGGTGAAGATTGGATTAGGGTTTACACAAAGCATGATGACCTTCAAGGTAAGTTTATCATCGAATGGTCCAGGGCTTTAAATGGTTATGATGAATCAACGAAAGAAACTTTTGAGATCATTATTTATGATACAAATTCAATGTCAACAGCATCAGGTGACAATGTGATTGAATTTCAATATTTGGAAATAGATGATGTGGACGTTACCAAAAACTATTCTACGATCGGTATACAATCGCCTCAAAACAATGATGGTCTATCTGTGATTTTCAACAATAATTATGCTGCAGGAGCAACGAGCTTAGTTGATAGTAGTGTTATCAGGTTCACAACTGACGCACCAGATTCATACATATCTCCATTAAGTGTAGATGAAAAGATTTTGATTCCTGAAAAATTTGCTATTAGTAATCTATATCCTAATCCTTTTAACCCTCGAGTAAATATCAATTTAAAAGTAAGAGTGAATGGTAAAATTACTATTTCTGTTTTCGATATGATGGGAAGAGTTGTTCATGAACTTCATTCAGGGCTTTTAGTTTCTGGAAATCATCATTTTTCATGGGATGGAAAAACATATAACAATCAACTCGCTAGCTCAGGAGCCTATTTTTTGGTTGTCTCAAATGGAATAAACAAGCAATTCAAAAAAATGTTGCTTTTAAAATAGGAAATTAATTATGATAAATAATCACTCCGCAATTACAATATATTCAACTTCTTGGTGTGGTCCTTGCGCAAGTGCGAAAAGACTACTTAAAGAAAAGGGGTTTGCCTTTGATGAAGTAGATATTGAAGAAAAAGGGATGACGCGTGAAGATCTTTATGAAAAAACTGGCGGGCGTACAGTGCCTCAAATAGTCATTGAAGGAAAAACAATAGGTGGGTATGACAAGTTGTTGGAGTTGGAATCAAATGGAATGTTAATTACTTGATAGCCACTTATTTTAATAAGCTAAGGGTTTCAATGGTTGTTGGAACCCTTTTTTTATGTCTAAGCTGTTCGATTCAAGCTCCAACTGCATGGATTTTGAGAGATGTGCAGTCGCTTGATGCGAATATAATGAACAGCATTCAATGGTTGAAAGTTGAAAAAAGTAATTATAAATTTTTGAATAAATCAATTAAAAACAAGTTAGATGTTTTTAGAAAAACTAAATTTTCAGTATTTCAGAAAATTGAAAATGAAATGAACAGCATTGATAAGAATTTAAAAAATATTGAATCAAACCTGGCAAGGCAAAAAAAAATGGCCAGACAAATTAAGAAAAGACCAAAGATGAAGATATTTGATTCTTTCGAAAAAAAGAAAACGAAAAGAATTCCATTCCTCGGTAAAAAAAAAGAAACGGTTCTAAAAAACAGCAAATCTAAAACAGTTTTAAAAATTTCGAATTCTTTGGAAAAAAACAGTACTTCAATTATTGCAAATCAAAAATCGTATAATAACTCTTTAAATAAATTATTGGATATTTTTAAGAAAGAAAAATACAAACTTGTTTTTATTAGAAGAGAAGTAGAGGGATATAAATACAACATTAATGAGTTGATCTTTCAACGAAACCAGCAAAACGATTTTATGGAGAAATTAATTTTTAAAGTAAGCGATGCTCTTATCGCTAATGAGAAATCTCGTTATACTTTAAACCTCTTGGAGCTAAGCCAGAAAATTGAAAGTTATAATGAACAAATGGATAACTTTGAAGATTATGTTGATAATCTAGTTGATATTGGTGCTAAAGAATGTCGCGGGTTAGTTTATTTAATAAAAGATGGTCAGAAAAAGGCATATCAAAACAAATATGAAAATGGACTTGCAGATTATAAGATTATCTTAAGTGAAATACCAAAATTGCTTTCATCTATTTAGCTAGTGAAGCACAGTTACTTTTTTTACATCTCTTTTTCTTTGACCTTTAATTTCAATAAAATAAATACCATTGGATACCCTCTTGCCGAATCTATTTCTTAAATTCCATTCAAATGATTTTTCTTCAGACTCTAATAGTGAAAGGTTTTTAGTAAGAATTATTTGGCCTATAATATTATAAATATTTATTTTGATATTTTGAGTAACTGCTGAAATAAGTTTTGTTTCAAATTTATTACTATTGCCTGTGTACGGATTTGAGTAAACATTGGTCACATTAAAATCTTCAGTTTGGCCCTGGCTGATAGTGCAATTATAAGACCAACTGCTTTGATTCTGATTCTGGGTATTTAGCAGCAAGCTGGCCCATTCTATTCCTGTTGAAGGATCAATATTTAAATCATTTCCAGTTCTTACGGTCCAATTGTTTCCATTTTGGTGTTTGAAAATAAGGGCACTGAAAATATCTTCATTTAATCCATTAGTTACTTCAATTTTAATATTTGCTGGCGCGAATAAATCAATTTTCAAATAATTTCCAGAGTTTTTATAGATTGAGTTTTGAATATAAGTGACAGTATTATTTTCGAAACTAAGTTGAGCAATCTCTAAGGGGCCGCTGACGGGATATGTATCAGCTTCCTTATATGTGAATGGGGAAGCGTTAGGATGATTAGACATTATCCGGTTTGCTATTCTCATATTGTTTATAGCGTTATTAAAACTGGACCCAACGTCATTAAGAGCTGTGTTGATTGATATAAAACTAATATCATTTATTGAGTTGGCAGCAGCACGAGAATTTTCCCAAATGCTTTTTATTACATCTGGTCCACCTAAATGTTCTTCTAAATATTGGAAAAAGATAAAAGAACCATACATGTGTGTAGATTCATCATCGATTGTTCTACTTGAATTTTGAAACCAAGAAGGCATGTATCGATAATGGTCATTAATATCATCGTATATTTTGTCCTCTGACCAAACTGCCGTTGCTTCCATTAGCCAAAACCTTTCGTAGCAGTTGTAAGAAAATTGAATAGCATGAAAAAATTCATGAGCTGCAGTTATTTTTATATTATCCATTTCACTTAAGTTTTGGAATGCTGGACCATTATAATTATTTCGCATTTTAATATAGCTTCCACAACTAGTACTCGATTCATTTATAAAAGATGTTGTGTAAGTTAGTGCAAAGTAGTTTTGTGGTAGATTATTAATGAAAATATCATACTTCTTCGTACTTGAATCTTGGTTATTGTGAAATACTAAATCATAGTTTAAAGAGTCTTTGAAATATGAATAAATATATTCGAAAATTATACCCATATCTTCTGCATAATCTGGAACGCTATTATTATTCAAATCTTCAATAGAGATAGCATCGTTACTTGATGCGCTTAAATCATAATGGATATTAAAATGTTCAGTTTTAAAAATAGATTCCATCATGTTGGGTGTCAATACTGATAATTTATCACTGCTTACTTTTATATTTAAATTTTGTAGCAAGTTTTCCTCTTCATCTGATGTGGGTAAAGAATTATTTCTTAATATATTGTTAAGGTGGTGGGAAGCATGTATATATTCTTTATCTATACCGATCAGGGCCTCCCAAGATTCATTAATATCTTTTTGCCTAGAGAAACAAATGTTTAGGATTGATATAGTCCAGAATAATACTAGGCTAGAGCTTTTCATCTTCCCGGAACACATGTTTATTTTTAATACGAATGAAAAGGCCCATCAGAATTATGACTATTGCCCAGATTAAAGAAAAGTATATTAAATAGGATTTCAATTGTTAAGCTATGCTTTATTTATTAGATAAAATAATATAAGACTGACAATTCCAGCCTCGATATTAATTTTCGTATTTTCGTCATTGATTAATGTTGCTATAGAATACCCACTTGCCAAAATAAATAGCCAAGATTTAGATCGTGTAAATAGTTTGTCAAACTCTCTTGATTTATTCGCTTTATTACTTGCAAGTGCAATAGGTTTAAAATTATCAAGCGAGTAATGGAGGTGAGCATTTAAAAAGTTTTTTTGACTTTTTTTATAAAACTCAAATGAATCTACTCGTTTTTTTAATCTTAATCCGATTTGAGTGCTGTTATTACTTACAATTGGTTGAAAATCAAGTATTGGTGAGTTAAAAGTTGTTTCTTGCTCAAGTTTCAAAGTATCTGATAAAATATTATGTAGCGTAAAGTAGAACCATTGATTATCTGATTGCCAAGCATATATTGAGTCAGGGGATATTGGCTCCTTAAACTTAAATTCTACTATTATACCATTTTCTTTCTCTTCAAATTCAACATTAGATAGAATATTACTACAAATGACATTATTAAAGCATAATATCAAAACTATCAAACATAACTGATTCGTTTTAAGAAATTTTAGTTTTAGCCTCTTCATCCGGTCTGGTTTTATTCGTAATGAATGAGTGGAAAATAAAATAAGATCCAAGCCACAAGGGAACAATACCTAGAAGTATAAGTGATTTTTTTAGATCCGTGAAGAAAGGAATGAGTATAAGTGTTAATCCAATAAGAATTGCAAAAATAGGAGTAAATAATTCTTTTTTGTTCATGATCATGCTTAAATATTTACTAATTATTTATGATAATACTAGTTCTATTTACAGGTTGTTCATTCAAAAACAAAGAGGTTAATTTATGTTACAATTAAATAGAGTCAATTGACAAAAATATTCCACATATCTTTTTTGTTTGTATTTGTTTCTTTCCTTCAATCACAAAGTTACAGTTCAACCAGCGTCCAAGGGGCTTTCGGTGCAGTTACTATTGATGGAAAAATATGGAACCAGATTGCTCTAAGGCCAATAGTGCCTATTGGTAAAGTAACACTAGCTCTTGACATCGTATTTTATATTGATCAGGATGGTAATATACATGACGACGAATGGGACTTTTCAAGTAGGAAAAATTCAAAAAATTCAATTATAGATAAAATATATTATGTTCGCTATGGTAAAAAATGGGAGCCCTTTTATTTTCAAATTGGAGCATTAGAAAACGTTACAATAGGGCAAGGTATTCTTGTAAATAGATATTCTAATACTATTTTATATCCGCAATTAAGAAAAGTTGGAATGGAACTAAAGTTTAAAGCATATGGTTTAAACTTTTATGGTTTCACTAACGATTTTAAGGAAAACCTGGGGTTGACTGGTTTTCGACTATCTAAAAAACTTGTGAAAAGTGTAAATATTGGCGGGTCCTTTGTGATTGATCGAAACCAATACCTAGGGTTAAGAGATCGAGATGAAGACGGACGCCCAGACCTGGTTGATGATTTTCCTAATGACCCAGACTTTTGGTTAGATACAGATGGTGATGGACTTGCGGATGGAATACCTGAGGAGTTAGATATTGATGGTGATGGAGTCACAGATACACTTGACAGTGATGTCCCAGGGTGGAACTTGGATACATCTTTTGTCTTAGATATTGATATAGTGCGAAAGCCTGAGCCTCTTAATGTTAGAGAGAAGAAGAGGTCAATATTTGCAGTTTCTCTAGATGCTTCTAAAACTGTTCTCGCTGAAAAAAATATGAGTGTTACGATATATGTTCAATATGCTACTTTAATTGGTGAGACTATCAATCCGATAACTAAAACCAATACTGCACTAGGAAATGGTTTTATACCATTAGGGCTGTCCATGAAATTTGGTCCTGCGAGGTTTAATTTTGAATATAGAATGATGCCTTCAGGGAAATTTGAATTTGGTTATTGGGATAGGTCATACGAAATAGAGCGAGCAACCTTTTCTTCTTCAAACACTTCGATGACATCAGGATTAAGAACAGGTGAAATTATTACGAAAGATAGTAAGTTAGGAAAATTTGGAAAGCAGAAAGGTTATTTTTCTACGTTGAGTCTTGATTTAGGTGAATTAGTTGGTTCTTCATTATCCTATCAGAATCTTTTTGGACAGCAATGGAGTGACAATGATAACACGTTTATAAGAGACCGTAATCAAAGTTTTATTGCTAGCATAGGGCTGAAAAAACCGATTAGTAAAATCACTAACGCCAGATGGTACTACCAACAACGAAATGTTCCTAATCCATTTGATTTTAAATATACAGAAAGTACTATATCCGGTTACAGGGTTGGAATAAAACTCGGAAATGGTATGATACTAAATTACATTTTTAGGCAGTCTTTTCGAGATATAGATGGTGATGGTGATGTAAATGGAAAAGAAGAGACTATTAACATGACAAGCATTGAAACTACTTTCTCATTTTAATTATGAACTCATCAGATATAAGAAAATCATTTATAGAATTCTTTCAACAAAAAGATCATAAGAATATCAGAAGCGCCCCAGTTGTTCCAATTGACGATCCGACTCTTTTATTCACCAATGCAGGAATGAATCAATTTAAGCCCATCTTTTTAGACGAATCTAGGCCTGATCATCCACGTGCAGTTAATAGTCAAAAGTGTATAAGAGTAAGCGGCAAGCACAACGATCTTGAAGAGGTTGGTATCGATACGTTTCATCATACTTTTTTTGAAATGCTAGGGAACTGGTCTTTTGGCGATTATTACAAAGGTGAGGCTATAAAATGGGCCTGGGAATTATTAACTGAAGTTTGGGGTTTAGATAAAAATAGACTATGGGTAACTGTATATAAAGATGATAAAGAAACCTATGACTTCTGGTTAAATAACACTGACATTAACAAAAACCGTGTTCTTTGGTTTGGTAAAAAAGAGAACTTTTGGGAAATGGGTGAGACAGGTCCTTGTGGCCCCTGTTCAGAAATTCATTATTATATTGGCGATGACTTGTCTAGTCAGTCTAAAGAGGGTGTTAATAAAGAAGACGAATATTGGGAATTATGGAATTTAGTATTTATTCAAAATGAGCGTCTGTCTGATGGCTCATTAATAAGCTTGTCTCAAAGCCATGTTGATACTGGAGCTGGATTAGAACGAATTACAAGCGTTATCCAAGGGAAAACCAGTAATTATGAAACGGATCTTTTTCAGCCGATTATTAAAGAATTAGAATCTAGTTCTAAATTTAAATATGTTGATAATCCAGTGCCTTTTCAAGTAATTGCTGATCATATACGAATGCTTTGTTTCTCAATTGCTGATGGCGCTTTGCCATCGAATGAGGGTAGAGGGTATGTGCTCAGAAGAATTTTAAGACGAGCATCAAGGTTCGGGAGAGTATTAAAACTTGAAAAACCTTTTTTGCATAAAATTGTACCCTCTGTTTGCAATCTTATGGGAGATGCTTATCCAGAGTTGAAAGAAAAAAGTACTCATATAGCGCTCGTTATTGGAACAGAAGAAACCTTGTTTAATCAAACCCTAGACCGAGGAATAACTCATTTAGAAAAACTGATAAGTAATCTGAAAAGTAGCAAAATTATTTTAGGTAATGATGCATTCAAGCTTTATGATACTTATGGGTTTCCTTTAGACTTAACAGAACTAATTGCCAGAGAAAAAAATATTGAGGTTGATGAAGAGGGCTTTCACCTTGAGATGGCAAAACAGAAAGAGAAAGCCAGGCAAGCCGGAAACTTTAAATTAAAAGAAAAAAGTATTGATTGGATAGAGCTTTTGAAAGGAAAAGACTCTGAATTTATTGGTTATGACTATCTAGAAGCTCATTCAAAAGTTTTGAAATATTCAGAGGTCGAAGATGGTTGCATACTAGTACTTGATAAAACACCATTCTACCCAGAATCTGGTGGTCAAGTAGGCGATAGAGGAAAAATCTCATTTGATGGCGTAGATTTAAATGTGATTGACGTTCAAAATTATAATGGCATGGTAATACATCTATGTAAAGGCGTGGTTCTAGATTGGAGTAAAATGGTGAGCGTTCAATGTATCGTCAATGAAGCTTATAGATCGAGTGTGAAAAGAAATCATACTGCTACTCATTTATTACACGCTGCTTTAAAATCAGAGTTAGGAGATCAAGTTCAGCAAGCAGGTTCATTAGTTCATCCAAATTATTTAAGATTTGACTTAACATACTTTGAAAAAATTACGAGTGTTCAAATAAAAAGAATTGAAAATATTGTTAATAGCCAAATCCTATTAAATAGCGCTTTAAATACTTCAGTTCAAGCATATGATGAAGCTATTAGCAGTGGTGTAGTTGCTCTTTTTGGCGAAAAATATGGTGACCATGTAAGAGTAGTTTCAACCGGCAAATTCTCCAATGAACTTTGTGGCGGAACGCATGTCAATAATACCGGTGACATAGGTTTATTTAAAATAATAGAAGAATCATCATTAGCATCTGGTGTAAGACGTATTGTTGCTGTTACTGGTATCGCTGCGCTAGACCTTTTTCAAAATCAAGCAGATATAATATTTGATATGCAAAGAATGTTAAATTGTAAACAGGAAGAATTGCTGAAAAGAATAAACCAATTGTGTGAAGATAAAAAATTGCTAGAGAAAAAAATAAAACATCTTAACCAGTCTGATGATTCAGAAATCATTGGTTGGATAAAAAACGCTAGTAAAGTCGGTGATTACA
>Ga0209709_10002011_pt1 | contig 18187 bp, 4 predicted proteins | sample ArcticOcean_MG_C_2_FD_187435 | JGI IMG/M metagenome (GOLD analysis project Ga0209709, IMG submission 187435) | Marine microbial communities from western Arctic Ocean - ArcticOcean_MG_CB4_136 (SPAdes) (version 2) | ecosystem: Environmental > Aquatic > Marine > Oceanic | place: Arctic Ocean... | reverse complement strand
TTTGTCCAGGAAATATCAAGAGCATTGTACAGTTGGATGTTAGAACAACAAAGTACTGATGATAAACTAAAATTATTATTTTTCATGGATGAGGTTGCACCTTACTTACCCCCAGCACCAAGAAATCCTCCTGCAAAAGATTTGATAAAATTAATTTTCAAACAAGCACGAAAATATGGCATAGCATCTGTTTTAGCAACACAAAATGTATCAGATGTTGATTACAAAATAATGGCTCAGGCCAACACTAAATTCATTGGACGTTTTTCACAACCTCAAGATATTGACAAAGTTAAACATCTCTTGAAAGAAGATGGTGGAAATCTTGATATGATTAAAGAATTGCCTAATTTAGGTCCAGGACAATTCCAAGTTGTATCACCAGATATATCCAAAAAAGCAATACCAATACAATGTAGATGGTTATACACTGAACATGGAGCTCCATTAAGTGAAGAACAGGTTGATAAAAACACACCAAAAAAACTCAGAAGTTGGGCTAAAGATAACAGTGCAGTATCAAGTAAAAGAATAGATTCTCATGCTTCAGCAGCCACAGCTGCCGGAGCTTCATTATCTGCAGGAAGTAAAGGTATGGCTGCAGCATCATTAGGAGCTGATGGCACAGATGCATTCGAAGTCAAATTAATGGGAGGATTATCAGTTATTAGAGATGGAAAAGACCCACTCTATGTTATGCAAGGAATATCAAATGCATTAGCCACAATAGTACTCTTATGGTCTATGATTGTATTAGGAAATCAATGGAAAAATGGAGAATTAGAGGCTATCTGGGCATTATTGGGATTAATAATTACTCTTTCTGTTTTCATGATAATTGGATTAGAAACTTTCCTGAGTCATGATGTTGAAATGCAAAGAAAAATATCAAGATTTACAAGACTAAACCAATATGGTCTATTCATATGGCTTTGGACATTGCTTTTCTGGGAATATTATTATTCAAATTATACACTTGGAGAAAGATTGGCAATGGTTTTGGAAGTATCTGTAGTCTGGACAACATTATTCATAACTCTTGAAGGGTTACATCGTTTAAGATTAGGTCGTTTAGATATTAATTTAGAAGGTGAAGGAATAATCTCTAAATTAAAAGAAGGAATGAGTTCGCTTACGGTCTTCTTAACTGAATCTGAGATACAAGAAATGGAAGCTTCGAGTAAAGAAGTTATGACTGGGCTAAGATGGTTGCTTGATTTTTGTACATTCCTAATATTTGGTTCGATGATTTGGGGAACTCTCTTTAACAAGACATTAGAAGATTTATTTGGAGGAGAAGGTACTCCTACTCTTTTGAAATTAGCATTATGGTTGGGATCTATTTATCTGTTAATATTCATAGCTCAAACAATAGTCATCAAAAATACTGAAGATTAACTATGATACTTTAAATACGTATCGTGTTGAAATCCCTATTGATATCAAAAAAGCAATCATAAGAGGTAAATTAAGTAAAATTCTTTCATACATAAAAGCTCCAAAAGTCCAACCATCTATCTCTCCACAACTGTGTCCATCATAATGTTCAAATGGTGAATCAAAACATTGCTTTCCCTCACGAAAAGCCCAACCATAATTTCCACCAGCCACTACAATATCTATCTCTTCCCACTTATCTTGACCTACATCACCAACCCACAAATCACCATTTTCTCTGTCAAAACTAAACATCCAGGGATTTCTAAAACCATATGCAAATATCTCTTCTTTGTAATCTTTGGAATTACCTACAAAAGGATTATCTGAAGGGATTGAATAAGTCTCACCACTAACATCTAACCTGAGTAAAGAACCTTTCAAAGTTTTAAGATTTTGAGCATGATCAAAAGCATCATTGTACTTTCCTCCGTCACCTAATCCAACATACAGATAACCATCCGGACCGAATGCAATATGGCCACCATTATGATTTACATAAGGTTGATCGATTTCGAGAAGTATTGTCTCATTGTCTCCAATAAATTTGGAAAGACGTAATGTATCTCCAGGTATTGTGTAAGTAATAAAAAAGACACCGTTATTCTTAAAATCAGGATCAAAAGCTAAACCCAATAATCCTTGTTCCCAATCTGTAGATTCAACCTTATTCACAATATCTAGAAGCAATGTAGTATCATTCGAATCACCATCTACCTCAAATGAATGAATACGGCCTACTTGTTCAATTGCAAAAATACGATTTGATGAATCTCCTGCATTATACAATCCAATCATCAATGGAATTGAAATATCGGACTTAAAAGACTCCACGGTAACCTCTCCTGAACCAGTTTGATTCAATGTGAAAATACGACCTGTACTTCTATCGGAAAAGAATAATTCTCCAGACTCAGATTCTCCAAATGAAGAAATCGGAATTCGATTATTACCAGTTAAACTTGTATTTGCCTTAGTATCATAAACCAATTCATTAACATATTTACCGTCAACCAATTCTAAAGACCATATAGCTCCTAAAATAAAATCGCCATACACATATTTTCCATATAGTGCCGGAACATTACTTCCTCGATATACAAAACCACCAGTAACTGAACCATATCCACTTTCAGTATCGTGCTCATAATCCCACACAGGATCAATCAAATCTAACCCTGAACCTTCGTCTTCACCAGAAAGATTATCAAATAATCCATAGAACATTACAGATACTAACAAAAACACCGTAAACGGAATTGCTGCATTAACCTCATCAGTAGCCATTATTGTTTATCTATCCGAGGATATATTTAAGTTAAACTCAATCCCAAAATTGACGTGTACGAGCATAAGTTATTTCTGATTCTATAATCGCCTTAACTAAGTCTGACTCGTCTCTCAATTGCTTCCGTAATATCCTTCCTGCAGATTCGGGACCTATTCCACGACCTGCGATTACCATGGCTGCTCTTTCACCGTAGGATCTAGCTAAAGAAGCGGACTTACTCAACTTCTTTGCACTCACATCCTTATCAACTTCCATTGGATGTAACAAGGCTATCATTTTGCTGTTACATTGTGGACAAACTAATTCATGTTTTGTAATTACTTTCACCTTTCTTTTACGAGTATTATTGCATGAAAGACATCTCAATAATAAATCGGTTCGCATAAGTCGTCTTTTAACTGCAATAACCACTGAACTATCTGATTTGGGGGGTTTAAGATAATCACGATAGGGATCTAAACCTGCATACCCATATGCGGTTTTAGGTGATAAAATTACAGTTATTTCGCCCTCATTGATATCATTAATAAATTTTTCCATCCCATTTTCATCTAATTGGTGAAATAAGAATCTTTCAACTGCTTCAGTATACAATGGAGTATCTGAATAAGCTTCAATAAGTTTTTTCATACCAAATCTACCAACATCTGCATCTGGATCAATTGCTCCCATTTTCCTAGCTGCGTGAAGTAATTGTGATTTCAAAGCAGGACTATCTTTTATTGCAAATCTTAGTAAACTACCAATGTTAGAAACAAAACCTTTCATTATCGCCAACATATCTTTGACTGTTGTACGTGTTGGAGCATCCACTATTATTCGATAAGGATCAAATTGATATCCAACTTTGTAACCACACTTAGCAGATAACATAGCTGAAATAATAATACCAATTGTTCTATTTAATCGACTTCCGCCAGGATAATTTAGGATAAACAAACGCTCATGTTGCTCTATTGAAAGACAGATAGGAGAAGGCATAACTCCTTCATCCAGAATACTTTGATGGAAATCCTGCAATACAGTTCTTGCTTCATCAGTTATAGGTAAATTTTCCCAATCACCCTCAGATAACCTTGAAGAAGCTTCTTGAGCTATAGAAAAAGGAACGGGAATATCTTCACCAATCCACCGTGGTAATTCACCCATAGAACTAGATGGAGAAACTGTAACTTGCTCCTCAATCTCAACTATAGCCCATACTGCACCTCTGAAAACTATTTTATCGCCTTGTGATAAATCCAAAATAAAACGTTCATCTAATCTACCTATCATTTTCTGTGTAGTAATATCTCTAACACCATAAGTCCTTTGATCGGGAATCAATGACAAATTCCCATGAAAATATTTCATAGCCCGAGGCCCTTGTCTAACTGATTTACCAATTGTCCGATTTTGATGAACCTTATCCAATAAACTTAGCATTTCATCTAGTTCAACCTCATTGAATTTTCTAAATGGATAAGCTCTCTTAATTGTGTTCAAAAAAGTCAGTCTATCAACATTCTTATCACAAACAGTCCAAGAGATTATTTGATTGGCAAGAACTGACATTGGCATTTCACGTATTCTAGATGGTTCCAGTTCGCCTGACAAAGTTCGCCGTGCAATAACTGCAGATTCTAAAATTTGGGTAGCCTCTGTTGAAACTATACGACCAATCGCAGTTTGTTTGATTTTGTGCCCTGAACGACCTAAACGTTGGCTCATTCTAGAGGGATCTCTAGGTGAATTATATTGAATAACTAATGCCGTATTTCCAACATCAATTCCCAATTCTAGAGATGAGGTACAAATTAATGTGTTAACAATTCCTTTACGATAATCTTCTTCAGCTTCGATTCGAACCTCTTTACTCAATGAACCATGATGAACATGAATACTGGCTTCTGGATCCCACAGATTCCATCTTACACCGATTGACTCGGCAGTATCTCTTGTATTAACAAAAAGAAGAGTTGGACCCATACGTGAGGCTTCAGCAGAATAACGTAATGCTGCGACTCTTTCAGGTTCCCAAAATAACTCATTAACTAACTCATCATCCTCTGAAACGGGCTCTGGAGTGTGTACCAATAAATCCATTTTACGCGTTAATTTTGGAGTTAAAACCTTAACTTTACGATCCCCACCTAAGAATGAAGACACCTCTTTCGGAGTCCCAACTGTAGCGCTAAGACCGATTCTCTGAAACTCTCCTGATAAAAGTACTAGGCGTTCTAAAGCAATACTAAGCTGAGCTCCTCGCTCACTGGAGGCCAATTCATGAACCTCATCTATGACTACGGCTTGAACTCCAGCCAAATTTAGTCGTAATCTCTTACCAGATAACATAATCTGTAAGGTTTCGGGAGTTGTAATCAAAATTTGAGGAGGATTCTTAGACTGTCGTGTTCTTTCAGAAGGTGATGTATCACCATGTCTTACAGCTACAGTAATATCTAAGTCTTCACCAATATCCTTCAAACGACGTAACATATCTCGATTTAGCGATCTTAATGGAGTAATGTACAGAACTGTAATTGGTTTAGATTCCTCCTCAAGTAATTTGTGAAACAATGGAACTATAGCTGCTTCAGTCTTACCAACGCCAGTTGGGGCAATCAAGAGAACATTTGCACCTGAATCAATTACAGGCCATGTTGAAGACTGAGCTAAAGTTGGTTTTGAAAGATTACGATCTTCCAAGGCTTTGAATAATCTTGGATTTAACTTCATAATCTTAAATCAATTAAGTTACCTAATTCTCCAAATTCAAGTCCTTCGAGTGTTTCTACTCTAGCTTTTGATAAATCAGCCAATCCATTGCGAAGAACTGGGCCTAAACCCTTCAAAGGTTCACGATTCATAGTTCTTCCTGCTAATTCTCCGAATGCAGGCATAATTATCAACTGTTCTGGAATTCTTTCGTATCTCTCATGCTCAATCATTGGAGCTCTAAGCCAACACGGTTCACTGTGTAATTTATCTAATCTATCTCTAAATGAAAGTGCGGGATGTTCATGCCCCATAATCAATATTTTTGTATTCATTACGTCTTGGGAAGGCCAAGCATGTCCATGTGCTAAACCAATGTCGCCAATAATGCCGCCAGTTGAGTCATGAAATATAACGTCAGAAGGCGCAATAGCATCTAATCCCCCATCATGATTTCCAGGAACTATTTCTATATCTACAATTCTATTTATAGCCATAAAAAATTCCTCCAAATCTCTACGTTGTTGTCTACTATTGTGAGGTACTTGATGCTTGACATCTCCCAATAAAATTAATCGATTAACTTTAGTTTGTTTAATTAATTTTATTACTTTTTCAGTTCGTGCAGTTGAACGATTTGGAATCCAAACACCACCTCGTAACATTTCTGCTTCAACACCATAATGTAAATCAGATAATACTAGAGCTGAATGATCAGGAATATGCAAAGCTGCAAAACCATGAACGGGAACTAAGTTCATAACCCTAAATTGCCAGAATTAAATAATAAAGCACCAACTAAATAACCCAAAATAGCTCCACCGTTTAGTAATGGTAAGCCAGCTTGTGGCCTTCCACTAAGAACAAAGGTCATTAGGATACCAAAACCAATCAAACTACCCGTCATTGAAGCAAGACCTACAGCCCACCCTAAAGTGGCCTTAGAAGACACTACAAGAGCTCCAGGTATAACTAAATCACCTAGACCCATAAACAATGCACCGCGCTTCTCACCGGATTCTATTTGTTTGTTAAGACTACCTTGTTTCAAAAATGAATAATCCAAAGATTTAGGCATAACCAACAAAATAGGTAACTTGAGGTCCATAACGGAATCTGCTAAATCTACCATATGGCCGGTTTTGTAAACTGCCCAAGCATCATAGATTGCTAATCCTGAAAGAAGTATGAGAGCTGGAAATAGACCAAAGGATATACCAAAAATAGCAGATACGCCTGCTGCTAAAATAACTCCTGCAATGTCTATTACATACCACTCAGGATAAGATAATAGCAAGAAAGTCAATTGAATTGCCAAAGCTGTGGCCCCCACATATCCTGCAAAACCGGTTATACCATAGCTATTGAAAAATGGATAAAAGACATAGATAAATGTAGTACCTATCGCAGTCAAAAAGATTATCTGAAGAACCCAGTCAAGGTTTTGTTTTGCAACCCATAAAATAAATGCAGTAAATACTAAAATAATTCCAATATAAACTACTGAATTAAGAGGATCATCAGGATCTTCAAATGCTTGAACATCAGCTTCCTGATAGGCAGGTACCAGATACATTGCAGTCACATGTGATATTACAAAACAAAGAGCTAAGGCTAGAATAGGCAAACTATTCTCTTTCCATGCCTCGGAAAGACTTTCTTCAGGTTCTTTGTTATCCGACATGCAAAGCCCCAGTCGTCAAGGATTAAAGGCTTTATTAACCCGTTATTCTGGACTGAAACACGCGGGTGTAGTGTAGCCTGGTATCACTCAAGGTTGCCAATCTTGGAACCCGGGTTCAAATCCCGGCACCCGCACCAATCTATAATTCATCCAATTTACCCAAGAGGTCATCCATTCCAGACTTGTCTTCATCCTCTTCAGATTTCTTTTCCTTTTTCTTAGGTGCGTTCTCAGGGTCGTCCAATTCATTCAATTTACTCAAAATATCATCAACGCCAGATTCACCAGGATCCATTGCTGGTTCTTCTACTACTTCAGCAACTACTACTTCAGCCTCTACTACTACTTCAGCCTCTACTACTGCTTCTCCACTATCAAAAGAGTCTGCTTCTTCAACAACTGTATCTAACACTTCAACAATATCTGCTGCAACTTCAATATCTTCAACGATAGCTTCAACCTCAGTAACCGCTTCTACTACTTCTGCAACTGCAATTTGAGGACTTTCTACTACTTCTGCAACTGCAATTTGAGGACTTCCTACTACTTCTGCTTGAACTGCATTATTGATTTCATCTATATTCAATGACCTGCCCTCTTTGTACATATCAACTCTTTCAAAGACAGCTGAAGAAACTCCAGATGCATGACCTCCCTTAGAAGCATAATCTAAATGTACATTCAATGAGGCTTGAGCAGACTTTAATGGTTCGAAATATAATGTAACCGACATTTCCTCATTTGCACCTATCTTCTTGATATCTACTTCATTTACCTTATATTTGTAGGTAGGTTCTGTCTTCACTAATTTAAGGAAATCGGAACCATATTCTAAGGTTAATTTCGCCCCTTTAATTGGCTTCTTAGAATAATTATTTAACAATAAATTAACTTGGAAGAATCCTGCCATCTGAGTCCAACTTGATCTCAAATTAACGGACTTAAGTGCTTGAAGTTCATCAATCATGTCCTTTGTAACGGGTTTACTAATGTCCATTATTGGTTGTAAATGAGCTACAGTTCCACTTAGGCTATCCACGTCACCATTCCAAGACTTTAATTTTGAACCGAAGTCATTTTCAATCTTAGTCACGGCACGACTCATTCTTGATCTCAAATCACGATTTGCTTCACCATAAACAACGGATGCCAAAATAGTGTGTTCACCTCTTTCAAGGATAATCTGGTTCTCACCGTAATCTATTGAACCCAAATTACCAGTAGTTTGGAAAGAATCTTTAACAAAATCGTTAATCGCAGTTAGCATACTACTCATAATATCTGAATCAACTTTTGCTTCTTCATCCATCAAACTGGATAACATTCGTCCATCATTGTAAATCAGATACATTTCCTGAATCTTATATGGTGCATGAGATCCTTCAGAGCTTATATCTTGCATATTGATAATTCGTGTAACGTTTTGTGGAAGTACTGCTTGAATTTTTGAAATCAATTTTGCAGCCTGTGGAATGTGTGAATACGTAGAAGCTACTTGCCTAACAATGTCAATATCCACACCAGCTTCTTTAAGCTCATCAATTGTGAAATTTTGGAATAAGGTGTCAGCTAAAGCCAAAAATGAATTTTTCTGACGTGATGGTGTGCGCTTATATCGGTCATATGTTGAATTCCAAACTTCAGATACCACTTCTTTCTTTAAATCTTGGAATATACCTGAAGTTGCAAAGGCTCGATTAATCATTCGTAATTCACTACTAAACGGATTCATATCTCCCCAACCTTGGAGTACATCTGGCCAAGTGTCATGTGGGAATCTGATTACGCTATCATTGATTGGTAAATAAGCTAAGACTAAATTCAAAGTCTTTGGATTCATTTTATCATCTAACTTTTCTTCGGTATGCTTAGATAATACTTCAACATAAGCATCAAAGAAATAATCGTTACAATAACGCTCTTCCATATGATCTGATAAGAATATTAAAGATGCTAAAGCATGAAGACCACCTTTACGATATTCTTCTCCATCTTTCAATAACCTCTGTAATAATTGTGAAACGTAATTTATCATTCCTTTAACTGAATTCTCTTCAATATATTCACGTGTTAAAGTTTTGACACCACGGTGCATCATTTCTCGAACCATAGACCAAACATAGATTGGACTTCCTTCAGCATATTCTGCTAATATTTTTACTGAATCTTCATTGAAACCAATGCTCTGAAAAGACATCATCTTCTGAATCATTGCTTTCAAATCTAATTCACTAAATAGTGGAACTGTTAGACGGTCAAATTTGGCCTGCATTTCAGTTGGTAATGCTTTCCAATCTGCTTCTCTTGAACTTACAATTACTCCTTTAACATCATTTTCAGTCAGAGCTTCGACTAATTTCTGATTCTCGGGAATATCGTCATAAAATACACGTACACCAAACAATTCATGAGCTTTAGCAATAGTATCAGTGCTTAAGATTCCTACTGGTGCTTTATTCATCAATCTGTCCAATACTTCAAAGAGCATGACTGTCTTACCTACTCCAGGTTCTCCAATAATAACAAAGTTCTTATCTGGTTTACTATTAGTAATTTTTTCAACTATTTGTTGACGGGAGGAATCTAAATGCACATTACCTCTTAGATTTTCGGGCAATGCCCAATCAGTTACTACGACTGTCGGATCACCAGGAACATCAAAGTAAGAAGAAATTGCAAAACGTTCTCTGTTATTGTGTAAATAATCTACTACTTCTTCATTATTTGGGTGTGTAATGTATGACTCCCTACGCTTGGCCATATATTCTCCAATAATCAAAGCATTACCTTGAGCGTCAGTTGGTATATCCCAATCTTCTACTTTCATTGGTTCTCTTGAGCCTAAAACAGGATCAATACCATCATCAACAACTAAACCTTCAATAATTTCATCTGTATTTCTATTTCTTCTAAGTGCTAGAGTACCAACAACCATAACAAATCCAATACCTACTGAAGCAATAAGTGGTAAATTATTACTGAAATCTTCTAAAGCTGCAGCCACTAAACTTTCTTCGATTTTCTTAGGTATAACAACCACGGTAAATGTTTGTTCAGTATAACCACCGTCATTATCAAGAACTCTTACTATAATTAAATTGTCTCCAACTGGAAGATTGTTATTTTCTAATGTAAAATTAGAACCAGTACCAATTTCGTCTGGTTGTCCATCATTATCAATATCGGCATACCAAACTACTGTAGAAACGATTCCATCTTCATCTGAAGATTCAATACCTAAATCAAAGACTTCGCCTTCTGTAATTATTTTCGGTTGGTCATCCTCACCTGCATCTAAGCTACTAATACCAATTATAGGATCATTGTTCTCTACTGTAACACTTTGAGGCATGACATAAGTATCTGAGATACCACCTAATTCATCTATAACCCCAACTGAGAATTCATAATCTCCAACTGGTGCTACACCATCTGGTGTGAAAACAAACTCCAGCTCTTGCATCTCATTATTAAATGAAATATCATGTATATAATCCTCAAACCATACATCTGTTCCTTTAACTCTATAACTAACTGTATACTCTAAATCTTCACCTGGAGTTTCATCATCAATAATTTTAACGTTAAACATAACGGATCTAAATCTGCTTATTGTATCATCTGAAATATTTATATTTTCTGAAATTACGGGACGACCATTAACGTCCAAAGTAAAGGTCTCTTCTGTACTCCAAAGACCATTTCCACCTCTTAGACTAAATGATATTGTATGGGTGCCATTAGAAAGAAGTGTCGTACTAAACGAAGAAACCCCATCCAGTCCATTTTCGTAAAGAATTCCTTGAACACTTGAAACCCAAGTGTATGAACTAATGAATTGTTCACTAGTTGTTCCTCCACTAAAGGCTACCAAATCTCCACTATCTAACTGAACTCCCCAGCCCCAAGGTGCTGAAATATCATTTACTTTCAATGATAAAATCTGAGCATCGGGTCTTTGCATTACAACTAAAACAGAAGAAACGGTATCTGAAACAGTTTCATTATCATCTATTATTGAAAGATAGATAGTATGAGAACCTTCAGTTAAATCTTTAACGGGATAATACAATATTGAGCCTTCACCAAGCTTTCCATCTAGTGAAGAAGACCAAATTTGTGCAGAGATATTACCATCGAAGTCATATGATCCAGATCTAAATTCAATAATTCCATTTCCAGTCATTAAATCTTCTTCATGACGTGCAATGTCTGAGATTCTTAAATCATCAATTAAACCACTGAATAAATCGCCTCCAAGAGGTGTTTGACCAATACGAATATTACTATTTGTAAAATCAATTTCACCAGACCATGACTTCTCAGTATATTCACCATCCAACCAAATACCCACATAATTTTCACCTCTAACAACAGTTACAAAATGCCATTCGCCATCTATAACTGAAGTTTCTAACTCAAACCCTCTGTGCTGACCACCATCTATAGTAAAGTCAAACTTAACGCCACCATCAATGTATAAATTGTAACCCCATTCATTCAGATTATCTTTATCTGAAATCAAGGTCATTGTCTGTGATCCTTCAGTATTAAACCATATTTCAACTGTGGATTCTACAGTATTCATAGTCAAATCGGTATCTATATTTGTAAAAGTACCATCAAATTCAACGGAGGTATCTGCCGTGGAGTTAGGCCTTCCGCTATTCCAAATACCGATTGGTAATATTGTTCCAGTATGATTTCCCGTAGAATCAATAACATTATTATCAGTTCCTTCATCAAACGTCCAATAAGCTATCGTGTAATGGTCTACCATAACCTGATCGGCACCTTTTACAGCTTCTTCAACACCTGTTTGAGTATTATCACCTATACCATTAATCTCTTCAATAATTGAAATAGGCCTTAGGTTAACCCATATTCTTTCTGAATGACTACTTGAAGTATCTATTTCATAGGTATATTCGGCATCATCATAGTAATATGTAATAAATGTATCAACATACTCCGGAACCCAAGCTCCGTCATAAATCTCACTAACAATGAATAATCTCACAAGTCTACCATTATCATCGGTCTTCTCTTCAGAGCCATCATACATATCTGTTGAGTAAATCGATAAAGCTCCTTGTAAAATCTCTAATTCAACATCCTCAGCTGGCCCATTAACAGTCAACATTTCAATATCTATGAAATTTATATGTTCAAAGTAGCCATCCTCATGTATGTCTACAATTCCTATTTCAGTATTGATAAAAGTATTATTTGAACCTGAAGTATAATACTCAATATCATATCCAGTAGATCCTAATGTATTATTCTCTACCAGATTATAATTACTTTCCCCAGGAAGGAAAGCAAATGCGATTCCTACATCATCAATATCATTATCAGTAATTATATTATTACTTCCATCCACTATAATTGCCGCATTATCATATGTAATACTGCCTCCATTTATTTCACTAAATATATTATTTGCAATTGTATTAAAATCGGAATCTGATAACCATATTGGAAGATTCAAAGTATTATGATGTATATCTAAATTATCACTAGATGTTAGGTGAATTCCATAGCCATCTGATGGATCTGAAATACTATTGTCTCTTATCACAATATTAAAAGAGGAGATTATGCGAACCTCAGCCTGCCCATTATCATATATTAGGTTATTATCTAATATTCCTGAAGTAAGCGCATTTAACTTAATTCCATTAATACCATTCTCAGTAAAGGTACTATCTGAAATTTCTATGTTTGTTTCGAAAACGTATAAACCATAATTATCATTAGATGAAGAGATGATATTTTCAAGAGAAGCACCATATGAATTAACAAATATTCCATTTTCAAAACCAATAATGACGGTATCACGCATCACCAAATTATCAGAATCTGAAATAACACTTATTCCACTACCATCAGATGAAGACTCAATATACAAACCTATTATTTCTGCATATTCAGAACTTGAAACCTGAATTCCATCCGAATCTACATCAAAAATTTGAATATCAGACAAATAAACCTCATCTGCTCCAAATATTTTAATTCCAATACTAAAATTCGATATAATTAAATTACGAAGCTCAACATTATCTGCTGTAATATTAATTCCTTCACGAGATGAATTAACTATTGGTGGAGAACCAAGACCTGAACCTGAGGTATCCACAGTTATTATTGTTGAAGTGCCATTACCTACGATAATTATCTCTTTGTTAATCTCAATATTCTCATAATAAGTACCACTCCAAACTCTTATTGGATCTCCTTCATCAGCATCATCAATAGCTGTTTGGATATAGTAAGTTAACGTACCAGTTCTTGTATTCTGAACTCGGAGATCTGGTACTGTTATTGAAATAGTAGAAGATGGATCTGAAGTAAAAGTTTCCTCCCAGTCATAGCTTCGAATCGTGACATAAGTTGGTATTATTGTTGGCGTTGAACTACCATTATACTCTTTGTGATTTATCAAAAAGGTTTCAATTATTCCATTAGAATCTGTCTTAGAATCACTACCACCAAAGTATGAAGAGGAATATACTACTAAATCATCTTGCTTAACTTCAACATCAGCACCTAAAAATGCAACACTGGAACTATCAGAGACAATTAGATTAAAGTCTATCTTGACCCACATATTGGCATCTGTGTCAACAAAGATATCTGAGAAAGTATTATTGTAAGAAACGGTATCGTATGAATCACTTAATTTAATATCATAATCATCGGAATTATCAAATTCATTGTTGAACAGACTATTGTTGTGTGCTGTATTGTAAATATAAACTGCAATACCTGAATCATCAAAAGTATTATCATACAATAAATTCTGATACGATTCTGTTCCAGAAAGCAAGACGCCATACTCATTATCTTTCAATGTGTTATTTCTGAAATCATTATCGCTACTACCAGATCTCCAAGCAACATCACAATCATTAAATTTATTATTTTCAATGTTTGCTTCACTATTATCCGAAGATTCAGATTGATAGATACAATAATCTCCAGATTCAGTACCATTTCGGAATTCATTATCTATAACAGAAACACTTGAACTTCCTGTTAAATAAATTCCATAATCATCCACATCAAATATAGTATTCCTAACAATTAGATTTTGGGAATCTTCGGAATAAACACTATAATCACTACCTGAAAATTTGATATTAGTAATAACTGTGTCTTCAGTACCATTAACGTAAATTCCTTTTTCAGCACTTATAATTTTCAAATTCTTAATAGTTACACTGTCTACACTAACTTCAATAGCTGTGCCGCTATCTCCATTGATTATTGTTGAAGTGCCATTACCTTCCAATATTATCCCTTCAGTAATCTCAATAGGCTCATTATACTCGCCAGATGATAGGAATAAAGTGTTTCCAGCGCTTGCGTTGTCTATTGCTCTCTGGATGTAGTTGTATTCGACCGCAGTGTCTTGGTTAGTTATCCGGAATACTGGGACATCAAAATCAATATCGACTCTGGTCTCATCAGTCTCGGATATCTTGGTCTTGAACCAATCACCAACACGAATCTTGAAAAACGTCGTATTGTCATTTCCAGTACTACTTCCATCAAATACTCGATAAATAATTCCTATATCCTCTGACAATAAACCTTCAACTGTCTTAGAATCTGAGCCTCCAAAGTAAGATGTTGAATATATTGTATTGTCGCCATCCCATACCTTGACATCTGCACTATCGGCATCTGTATTATTATTTTCAACATTTATATTCATCCAATTTTTCAAATAAAGCGATGAATCAGAATCACAGATAACGTAACTGTATGTTGACCCATACATCGAAATTCTTTCTGAGCTTTCTAATTTAATTGTTGTTACTTGTTGATCATACAAGTAATTGCTATCAGAAACCTGGAACTCTATATTTTGTATATCTGTATTCAAAGATATCACATTATAATTAGAACCATCACTATAACCTAAACTACCTATTTCAATATCATTAGTCTCTACACTTAATATATCATTAGAATTAACACTATTACTATCTGATTTTGTCAATAATATTCCAATATCAACATCATCTATTATGTTACTTTCAACGGTGTTGGAATTAGCAGTTTCTAATAAAATACCAACGTAAGAATCTTCAATATTATTAAAAAGTATTAAGTTATTATCTGATAACACTCTTATTGCCGAAGAGTTGAATGGATCTTCCCATTCAAACGAATTTATTACATTAATACCTATAATTGAAACTCCAGATTTAGTTACAGTAATTGCACAACCACTATTTTCTGCATCAATAATAACTCCATCATTAAGCTTAACAGAAGAAGGTCCTTGAACTGTAAGTCCTACCTTGTTGATTGTGATAGTCTCATAATATGTACTTGGAGAAATAACTATAACATCGTTAACTCCGGCATTATCTATTGATGTCTGAATTAGATAAGTCCATTCTCCAGTATTATTATTCTTAACTCGTAATTCAGGTACAAATACCGTAATTGATGAACCACTGTAAGGATCTAAATTAAATATCTTAACCCAATCTGAAAACCTAACAGTCATTGGAGTAATGACCTTATCTGGCGTTGAACTTCCGTCGTATATCTCAATTGGTGCAATAAAGTTTGGAATCAGTCCATTTGAATCAGTAACTGGATCGCTACCATCGAAATAATCAGAAGCATAAAGTGCATCTGAGCCAAATGTAGCTTTAACATCATTTCCAGACATGTTACCATCTGAATTAATTGTTCTTAACCCAATGTAATCAAGAACTACAAACTCCCCATTACTTTGGACTTTAATAAATGAAAAAGAATTGTTGAAACCTCTGTTATTAACCTGTGAACCGCTGCCTCCAATATAAATATCATCATCATCAGAACCAGTAATTGAATTGTCAGATAGATAATTGTTAGAACTAGATTTGTAAATCCGGATTCCATTATCTGAAGCATCAGTTATTGTATTACCTGTAATAATTTGATTATTAGCATTTTGAAGAAGTATACCGCTTTCTGTAAATGTATTAAACAATATACTGTTTTGACTTCCGCCTATAATAACTAGATAATCATTATTAGATGTGAAAGTATTCTCTCTTAGAACATTGTAATAAGAATCCTCGACGGCAACAGGACCATCATCATTTGATTTAAATGTATTATTGTGTATTGAATTATTTCCGGATTCAGAAATATATATTGAGTAAAGAGTGTTATAATTTAAATCATTATTGAATATTATATTTTCTTCAGAAGAATTTGTTAATATAATACCAAATCCTGAATTATTATGAATAAAATTATCTCTAATTGTTATATCTTCGGCACCGTGTAAATAAATACCCGCAGTAATACCATCTGTAATTTCATTATTATCGGCTCTACTATCCTTGGAAAGAGAAGAGAAATATATTGAATATTTATTATCTGAAAAAGTATTTTGGGTAACTACATTATTGTCGCCATGAATTAGAACTCCAAAATTACTATTTGTTATAGCACTGTATGATAATTCATTAAAGTCACCAGATGAGGAATAAGATACATTATTGTGAGCGAATTTTAGATTTTTATACACACCATCACCTTCAGAAACTAACAAACCAAATCCGTTAGAACCACTAGATATAATCGTTAAATTATCTATTACTACTTCATCAGCATCAACCGTAACAACTGTACCTGATAAACTACCATTGATTATTGTTTGAGAGGTTCCATTTCCTACAAGAGTTATCTCTTTGTTAATAACAATATTCTCATAGTAAGTCCCTTTCCAAATCGAAAGTGTATCTCCCGGAATAGCCGCACTAATTGCTCCACCAATTGAATAATACATTATTTCTGAATCTTGATTATGAACTCTGAAATCAGATACTTTTATTGATATGATATTATTTATATTATAAGTATTTGTTGAAATCCAATCTGAATAACGTGCTGTAACGGTAGTTGTAACTGCAGTTGGTGTTGAGCTTCCATTATATTGCGAAGTAGCCACAAGGAATGTAGAAATTTGACCAGTCGTATTTGTCTTAGGATCTTCACCACCGAAATATGTTGATGAATAAACAACTAAATTGTCCTGTTTGACTTCAATATCTACATTTGAAAAGGCATTACTTGCATTATCTGTGACTGTTAGGTCAAGATATACCTTTATCCACATATTAGAATCTGAAGCTACTGAAATGGAAGAGAATGTATTGTTGTATGATACGGTATCATAAGAATCGCTTAATTTAATATCATACTCATCGGAATCATCAAAGCTATTCTCAAAAATAATATTGTCATGAGCTGTATTGTAAATGTATATTGCAATATCAGAATCATCAAATGTATTATCTTTTATCAGATTATCATGTGATGCAGTACCTGCAAGTAAAACTCCATATTGATTATCTTTTAGTGTATTATCTCTAAATGTATTAGCATTACTACTAGATTTCCAAGCAGTATAACAGTCATTGAAAGTATTATCTATAATTTGTGTATTGCCATTTGAATCAGACTCTGATTGATAAATACAATAATTTCCAGCATCAGTTCCATTACGGAAAGAATTATCTCTAACTATAGAACCTGAGGTACCAGTAAAATAAACTCCATAATCATCTACATCAAATATACTGTTATTCAAAACAAGATTTGTTGAATCTTCAGCATACAGACCATAATCATTACTTACGAATTTTACATTATAGACTCTTAAGTCATCAATTCCATTAAGATAAATTCCATTTTCAGAAGATATAATTTTTAAATTAATAATAGTTACGCTGTCTTCATTAACTTCAATTGCATTACCACTATTTCCATTAATTATTGTAGAAGTTCCATTACCTTTCAATACTAACTCTTCAGTAATATCAAGATTCTCATAATAAGTGCCATTCCAGGCTCTTAGTGTATCTCCTTCTTCAGCTGCATCGATAGATGTTTGAATATGGTAAGTTAAAGTTCCAGTCCTTGTATTTTGAACACGGAGATCTGGAACTGTTATCAGTATTGTAGAAGAAGGATCTGATGTGAAAGTTTCAACCCAGTCATGATTTCTAGCTGTAACATAGGTTGGTATTGTTGTCGGAGTTGAACTACCATTATAT
>Ga0209709_10002004_pt1 | contig 18210 bp, 18 predicted proteins | sample ArcticOcean_MG_C_2_FD_187435 | JGI IMG/M metagenome (GOLD analysis project Ga0209709, IMG submission 187435) | Marine microbial communities from western Arctic Ocean - ArcticOcean_MG_CB4_136 (SPAdes) (version 2) | ecosystem: Environmental > Aquatic > Marine > Oceanic | place: Arctic Ocean... | reverse complement strand
ACATTAATATTTTGAAATTTGCATCTTATGTTGTTGTTTTATTAGCCATTTCTTGTTTTTTATTTTCTAAAGTCTCATCAGTAATTTTTTTATTTTTCTCAATTTTTTTAATGAGATTATCAGGGCAGGGACTAATGTCTCATACAGCAACCACAACTATTTCAAGATTTTTTGAAAAAACTAGGGGGCGTGCATTAAGTACAACTTGGCTTGGTTTATCGTTAGCTGAATTTGTTTTACCGTTATTAATAATTTTTTTATTAACTTTTGTTGATTGGAGAAGTATTTGGGTAGCAATTTCAATTTTAGTTATTGTAGTTCTTCCATTAATTTCTTTAACATTAGTTAAAAATATTAAACTTGATTCAAGAGAGGCTTCAAAAATTAATGATGCTAAAACAAAAGATATAAAACAATGGACAAGAACTGAAGTATTAAAAGATTATAGGTTTTATATTATTTGTTTAAGCATGTTAGCAATGCCTTGGATTGCAACGGGCACATTTGTTTATCAGTCTTTTATAATATCTTCTAAAAATTGGGGACCCTATATAATTGCTCAATCATTTATGATGTATTCTATTTTATCTGTGGTGACTTTATTTTTATCAGGTTTTTTAATTGACAAATTTAGTAGTCGAAAATTATTAATTTATATGAATATCCCTTTATTGGTTTCAACATTTGTACTTTATTATTTTAACTCACCAATTTCATCATTTGTATTTCTTGGACTCATTGGAATATCGAATGGATTAGCAAACGTTTTAGGTTCAGCTACTTGGGCAGAAATCTATGGTGTAAAACATATTGGATCAATTAAAGCCTTAACAACCGCACTAATGGTTTTTTCAACAGCTTTTGGAGCAGCACTTTTTGGAATTCTCATTGATAACAACTTTTCTATTGAACAAATTGCTCTAGTAGAGGGCTCTTATATATTAATTGCATTAACACTGTTATTTTTCATAAAGAATAAGCTAAATCCAAATTATTTATAATATTACACTTGATTTTCTTTAAACCACTGTATAGATACTGCGCATGGCTAGAGTAACTGTAGAAGATTGTATAGATAAAGTAGATAGTCCTTATGAATTAGTGTTAGTTGCTAAAGAAAGAGCAGTTCAGCTAAACTCAGGTATAGAACCTACTCTTGACAGAAATAATGATAAAAATACAGTTATGTCGTTAAGAGAAATTGCAGAAGAAACTGTTAAAGTCTCAGATTTGACTGATAGTGCAGTTCATAAACTTAGAAAACATGTTGAACAAGTTGACGATGGTACAGATGATGATGAAATTGTCGGTGATGATTTTGATAGCATGTATAAGGGTGAAATTTCTAAAAGTGGAACACCTATTTTGCCATCAAAAAGAGCTAGAAAAATTCCAGAAAAAATTCAAGTAGCACCTGAAGATTTAGAAGAATTAACCAAAAAAGCAGAACCTGAAATAGAAGTTAACCCAGAGTTAGAAGTTGCTGAAGAAGAAACTGAAGTTTCTTTAGATCAAATAGCTGAAACAGAAGCTGAAACAACTGAAGTAAACCCTGAAGATTCAGAGACTACAAATAGCTAAAAAAATAATATAAAAGTTTAGTATGAACAGGAAAGTATCCGTTGCACCCATGATGGATTGCACTGATCGTCATGAACGTTTTTTTCTAAGACTAATTAGTAAAAATACATTGCTCTATAGTGAAATGGTTGTCTCTGAAGCTATTCATAGAGGTGACAAAAAAAAATTATTAGAATTTAATATAAATGAAAAACCAATAGCTCTTCAAATTGGTGGGTCTTCTCCAGAATTACTCGCAGAAGCCACAAAAGCAGGTGAAGACTTTGGTTATGATGAGATAAATTTAAATCTTGGTTGTCCTTCAAAAAAAGTAGAGAAAAATAAATTTGGAGCATGTTTAATGAAAGAACCAAATTTGGTTGCAGATTGTTTAAGCAAAATGCAATCGGTTACAAAATTACCAGTTACGATTAAAACAAGAATTGGCTATGATGACACTGAGGACTATGAAAACTTACATCATTTTATTTCAACTTTAAAAAGTACAGGTGTTAAAACTTTTATTATCCACGCAAGAAAAGCTGTTCTTGGAAAATTTACCCCTAAACAAAATTTAAATATTCCGCCATTAAAATATAATTTTGTCTATAGATTAAAAAAAGATTTTCCCAATGAGGAGATTATTATTAATGGTGGAATTACAACAACTCATCAAATGAAAGATCACTTAGATAAAGTTGATGGAGTTATGATTGGGAGAGCCGCTTATCACACTCCTTATTTATTAGCTGATATTGAAAGAGATATATTTAATAATGAAAATGTACCTAGTCGACAAGATGTAATTGAACAATTATTACCTTATGTCAGAGAAGAAATTAAAAAAGGAACACGTTTAAATCAAATTATGAGACACACACTTGGATTATTTCATGGTCAAACAGGATCCAGTTTTTGGAAAAGATATTTAAGCGAAAACATGTGTGTTAGAGATGCTGATGTTAAAAAGATTGACCATATAATGGATAAGATCAAATATAATAATGTTGATACCTTGGTAAGCCAATCTGCTTAGTTCTTTATTTTCTAATGAATATATCTACTTCAGTCTATTGATGGCCCTAACAGCTATACCTGTTGGATTTGTTGCAGGCCTATTTGGTATAGGAGGTGGCTTAATTACAGTTCCATTTTTATTTTATATTTTTAATTCTCTAGGGATTGATCAACAATATGTCATGCACCTTGCTGTTGGAACATCATTTGCAATTATTATTCCAACCTCAATAATGTCAGTTTTAACTCATCATAAATTTAAAGCAGTCGATTTTGATATTGTTAAAAGTTATGGAATTTTTGTAGTGCTTGGTGTAATTTTTGGAAGTATTTTTGCAGCAACCCTTAAAACTAAAACTTTAGTTCTTTTCTTTGCAATCGTAATATTTTTATTAAGTATTTACCTTTTATTATTAAAGGAGAAGGAAAAAAATATAACCCTTAAAATTAAACTTTATTTAAAAATTATTTTAGGATTTTTAGTTGGTTTTATCTCAGCGCCCATGGGTATTGGAGGGGCGGTAATGAATGTTCCAGTATTAAAGTTTTTTGGATATTCAATTAATAGAGCAATAGGGAGTGCTGCTGCTATTGGTTTTTTAATTGCTTTATTTGGAGCGATAGGGTTTTTAATAAGTGGTAGTTATTTAAAAACAAATATTCCACTAAGTATTGGATTTCTGAATATTCCAGCTTTCTTAATATTTATACCAATTACAACTTTTATGGCAAGAATTGGAGCAAAAACAGTGCACTCAATTGATAAAAATAAAATTAGTAAATATTTTGGATTTTTTTTACTTATCATCGCGGCAAAATTTGCTTATGAATACTTTAAACTTTAGCAAATAGATAACTGTAAATGTTTAATTTAAAAAAAATAATTTCATCCATTGCTGACGCAGGTCAAAAACTTTTTAGTATAAAAAATATTAAAAAAAATGATTTAGAATCTGTTCTATCTTTATGTGATGATTTAATTTCACACAAAGGTGCAGCATTTGGTATTACTGTTGCTAGAGATATTACTGAACTTTATCAATTTCTATCACCAGAAAACAAATTATTATTTTTCAAAAAAATTAACAATAAATATAAGCCCAACTTTACAAAGGTTAACGATGCAATTGAAAATTATACTAAATCACAAAATGAAAAAACTTTGTCTGATTTGCTTAAGGTTTCTGAAGGTAAGAGAAGAGAGCTTTTTAGAAGAATGAATATGGCTCCCAATGGAACTGCGATTATAGTTGCATTAAGAGAAGATTTGTTAAAAATATTAAAAAATAATAAAGAACTCTCATCTTTAGATAATGATCTTAGACATTTATTTAGAGCCTGGTTTAATCCAGGATTTCTCAAGCTTACAAAAATCACATGGGATACAAAGGCTGCAGTTTTAGAAAAAATAATTAAATATGAAAGAGTTCACGAAATAAAAGACATGAATGAATTAAAGAGAAGATTAGGTGAGGATAGGAGGTTTTTTTCTTATTTTCATCCAGCACTTGAAGATGAACCGATTATTTTTGTCCAAGTAGCTCTTACAAAAGGTATAGGTAAATCGATACAAGAATTAATGAAGCCATCAAGTGGTGATCAAAAAAAATATGATACAGCAACTTTTTATTCAATTAGCAATTGCCAAGAAGGACTATCGAGAGTTACGTTGGGTAATTTTCTAATCAAAAGAGTTGTATATGAAATTCAAGAAGAATTACCTCACATTAAAAATTTTGGCACACTGTCTCCAATACCTGGTTTTGGTGATTGGTTTACCTACCTAGAAGAAGCCAAAATTAAAAACATTCTGGGTGATATAAAAAATCAAGAGGTGACTTTCTTAAAATCACAAGATTTAAGATTAGGTGATAATAGAATTATCAAAAATAAAGAAGCATTAATAAAATTAGTTACTCATTATATTGTTAATGAAAAAAATGAAAAAGGACTTCCAGTGAATGATGTTAGTAGATTTCACTTAGGTAATGGAGCAATTGTTGATGATATAGTTGTTAATGCAAATATTTCTGAAACTGGTTTTAAAAGATCCTATGGTGTGATGGTTAATTATCTTTATGAGCTTAAAAACATAGAAAAAAACCATGAAAATTATATGAACAACAATAAAGTAATTATCTCTGATAAAATAAAGAAATACTTATAATAATATTTAAATATGGCCAATAAAATAAATAAAAATTTCTTAAAAGATTCTTATTTCATAACAAATTTAAATTTATGCAGTGTTCGTTTAATTGATAATAGCAAATTTCCTTGGATTATCTTAATTCCTAACAGAAAAAATATTATTGACATCACAGAACTTAAATCAAAAGATCAAATGTTGTTAATGAAAGAAATTATTTATTGCAGCAAACTAATGAAAAAAACATTTAAAACAAAAAAACTTAATGTTGAAAAAATTGGCAACATTATTCCCCAATTACATATTCATATCATTGCAAGATCAAACAAAGATAGTTCATGGCCGTTGTCAGTTTGGGTGGTTAAAGGTAAGTCTTACTCCAAAACTTTATTAAAAAAAACAATTACTAAAATTAAAAATAATTTTTAAAGAATTGGGTTTTAGTGAGTAAAAGGCAGAGGTAGTTTCAGTCTCCCTCTACTACCTCATAAATATTATGTATCTGATTCTCTATGATTTAGTTAACACGTAATAATTGAATATAGAATTTATACACAAATTAAGTTAAATTTAAATTATGTTGATTCGCACCCTTTTAATTTTATCTTTATTTATTATTATTTCTTGTTCAAAACCCTCTGTTAGTATTTCTACCTGCGATGGTCTTAATAAAATTTCGAAAGAATATATAAAATGTTTGGAGGATTTAGTTAATTCCTCTAATACAGCATTAAATCTTAAAGAATTTAGTAAACATAAAACTGGTGCTTCCTTCTTTAAAAGAGTTATTGTCCAGCCCTCAGACTAATAAAATTAAAAATTAATAAGAAGTTACTAGATAAATATTGATAAAAACAACGCTTTCATCATTTGCTAAATCTATTGGATTTAATGCACAAAACTACATACCAAAAGAGGGTGCATCCTTTTCTTTGTTTAGAATTGAAATTTTGTCAGGTTTAACTGTTGCTTTAGCTTTAGTTCCTGAGGCTATAGCCTTTGCTTTTGTTGCTGGAGTTGCACCTTTATCAGGTCTTTATGCTGCATTTATTGTTGGTTTAATCACAGCTGTATTTGGAGGACGCCCTGGAATGATTTCTGGAGCAACAGGTGCGTTAGCTGTTGTAATGGTTGCACTTGTTATGGATCATGGACCTGAGTATTTATTTGCAACTGTTGTTTTGATGGGAGTTTTACAATTACTAGCAGGAGTTTTTAAGCTTGGAAAATTTATAAGAATGGTTCCTCAACCGGTGATGCTGGGTTTTGTTAATGGACTTGCAATCGTTATTGCTATCTCACAACTTAGTCAGTTTAAAACCATCAATACAATAGGACAATCTGTGTGGATTACAGGAATTACATTATATTATTCAATTGGTTTTGTTGCTCTAACCATGTTAATTATCTGGTTACTGCCCAAAATTACCAAAGCAGTTCCAGCAACTCTAGCTGCTATTTTAGCAACATCTGTATTAGTTTTGGTGTTAAAAATTGATATTCCAAGTGTTGGGGATCTTGCAAGTGTTAAAGGAGGGTTACCAAACTTTTCAATTCCAAGTGTCCCATTAAACTTTGAAACACTAAAGATTATTTTTCCTTATGCATTTATCTTGTCTGCTATTGGTTTAATTGAAAGCTTATTAACACTAAACTTAGTGGGTGAAATTACCAATAAAAGAGGAGGTGCTAGTCAAGAATGTTTAGCACAAGGTTTTGCAAATACAATTACAGGTTTTTTTGGTGGAATGGGTGGCTGTGCAATGATTGGGCAGTCTATGATTAATGTTAAATCAGGAGGTAGAACTCGAATTGCAGGAATAGCTGCTGCATTATTCTTATTAATTTTTATTTTATACACTTCATCTTATATTGAGAAGATTCCTATTGCAGCATTAGTTGGAGTTATGTTTATGGTTGTGATTGGAACTTTTGCCTGGAACTCATTAAAGATATTATTTTTAGTACCAAAGAGTGATGCTTTAGTTATTATTCTTGTGACTGTTGTAACTGTTTTGGAAGATTTGGCAGTTGCAGTAATTGTTGGGGTAATAGTATCAGCATTAGTATTTGCTTGGAAATCTGCATCAAAAATTAGAGCGATTGAAAGGCCTTCTATTAGAGAAAAAGGAGCTAAGGTTTATGAAATAGAAGGACCACTTTTTTTTAGCTCGACTGATAGTTTTTTAGAAATATTTAAACCAGAGGAAGATCCAGAGGTTGTTATTATAGATTTTGCTGGGTCAAAAGTAATTGATCAATCCGCATTAAAAGCAATTGAAGACATTGCTGACAAATATAATAGTTTTGGAAAAAAAGTTAAGCTTAGACATTTAACTCGTGATTGTCATAGACTACTAAGTAAAGCTGGTCAGCTTGTAGTTGATAGCGATGATGATCCTGATTATGGAATAGCAGTTGATTATGATGTTAAATTAGGTATTTTTGGCAGATAAGATGAATAAAGAGATAAAAGCAGATGACGTCATTTTTAACTTCTTTCAACAAATTTGTGATGAAAAAGATGATCAAAAATGTGTGGAGCTTGGAAATAGCTGGATCAATGCAATGGAAACTAACCTCACTAACATAGAAAAAAATATCGAAGAAACTGACAAAGATAAACATCAAAAAAATATTGATAGTAATAAGCAACACCTTAACAGTCTTAAAGGTAAATCAGCTGAGGAATGGCGTGAATATGCAACGCAGTGTATGGTGGAGATCTTAGATCACAAAAGTAAATCGTGAATTTCTTTAAAAGATTATTCTCAAGAAGTAATTTAGAGTTACAAATTAATGATGGTGGTAGATCTGCTGCTGGATACAAAGGCAAAGCAGGAGATTGTGTGGTACGATCTATTGCAATTGTATCAGGCCTTCCTTATAAAAAAATCTATGACGATCTTTATAAGGCAAATCAGGAGTTTAGGATTACATCACGAACTAAACTAGCAAAAAGTTTAAAACAAAAAAATGACAGCCCTAGATCAGGTACCCACCGAGTAGTTGTTAAAAAGTATCTTCAAAAACTAGGTTGGAATTGGACTCCAACAATGTTTATTGGTCAAGGCTGTAAAGTTCATTTAAAAAAAAATGAGCTTCCAAGTGGAACTTTAGTTGTATCTTGCTCAAAACACTTAACAGTTGTTAAAGATGGTATTCTTTATGACACACATGATTGCACTAGAAATGGAACAAGGTGTGTTTATGGCTATTGGACTTACACAAATTAATTCTTGAGAAGCTAAATATGATATTGGATATATTAAAAATATAGATTATAAACTCATAAACAAAATTAGAAAAATTACCTTACAACGTTATTATGAAAAAAAATCTATTTCTGATATTTGCAATTTATTCGATTTTTGGAATTGTTATTTTTGAGGCTTTAGATAATAAATTGTTTACTTTTTTATATCAAAATGGATTTGAAGTAATTATAAAATTTATTTTTTCTGAAAGTACTAACTTTATTGAAAAATATATTATTCTTGCTGATCTTAATTTTTACTATTTATACTTTAGCTTCTTTTTTCTTATGGTGGCAATTTTTTTAATAATTAATTTAAAAAAGGTTGTTTTTTCAAAAAATTTTATAATTCAAAATAAAGAACTTAATTTTTCAAATTTAGGAAAAAAAGAAATATTCCTCAATGTTGTATTGGCTGCTGGATTGAGTCTTTTTTTAGAATTATCAATAATAAGAATACACTCTTCCTATTTGCATTTTTTTAGTTATTTAAAAAATATAAGTCTGTTATCATGTTTTCTTGGATTGGGAATTGGGTATGCACTAAAAAAATATAAGATTTATTCTGTTAATTGGATATTTCCTCTTCTGACTTTACAGATAATCATGTTGTATTTTTTAAGCCAAACTCCGGTTTCTATCATTCTTATTAACCCAATAGCAGAACAGCTTACTATGGGGCAAGATACTGCCAGGGGCATTGTTCATCTATTGATGATCTATAGCTTTATTGTTTTTATATTTTTATTTAATGCAATGTGCTTCATTCCAATTGGACACTTGATATCCAGACTTATGAGCAATATTGAGAGTCTGACAGCGTATAGTTTAAATCTAATTGGAAGTTTTTTTGGAATTATTTTATTTGTAATTTTAAGCTTCCTCTTAACACCACCAGTTATATGGATAACATTTAGTTTTATTTTATTTCTTATTATTTTGAGAAAAAGTTTACAAAATTATTTTTTTTCAATAATCTGTGTATTGTTTTTGATAATTACTTTGTCATTAGATCTTAAAAATAAAAAAGAAACTATATATTCGCCCTATCAAAATATCACTGTAGAACGTTTAACAACACCTTTAAACCCAGTTATACTTCAAACCTCTCATTTATTTTATCAAGCAATGCTAAATCTTTCTGATAAATTGTCTTTTGATAATAGTTGGAGAAATAAAGGCAATATATTTGGTGCCCATGTCGATGTAGATCATGAAAGAGAGTTTTACAATCTACCATTTTTAATTAAAAAAACTTTACCAGAGAGTATTTTAATAGTTGGTAGCGGTTCGGGTAACGATGTTGCGGCTGCAAATAGATTTGATATTAAAAGTATAGATGCAGTAGAAATTGACCCAATTATTGCCGAGCTTGGACGTAAATATCACCCAGAATCTCCTTATAACAATAACAATGTTAATCTAGAAATTGATGATGCAAGAACATTCATTAAAAATTCAAAAAATGAGTATGATGTAATTGTTTATGGTCTTTTAGACTCTCAATCAAACCTTTCATCAAAAGGTGGGATAAGACTAGATAGTTATGTTTATACAGTAGAAGCCTTAACAGAAGCTAAAAATAAACTTAAAAAAAATGGCTTTATTTTTATTAGCTTTTTTGTCCAAACACCTGAAATTGGTTATAAAATATTTGGGATGCTTGAGAAGGCAACTGGAATTAAGCCGATAGTTCTTAAAAGCAAAACTAACAGTAGGTATATATTTATAGGAGCAAAAAAAGATCTTGAAATTCAAATAGATAAATTAAAATATTTTAAAATTAATAAAGAATTTAATGGTGAAAATTTTTATGACATAGATCTCTCCACTGATGACTGGCCCTTTTTATATATGCCATCAAAAGTTTATCCATTCACTTATCTCTCTATTATTATTGTTTTGCTGTCTTTTTCTATATATTTTCTTAATAAGCTAATAAAAATTAAAACTAGCAATTTTTCAGCATCTTGTTTTTTCTTAGGAGCTGGATTTATGTTGGTAGAAACAAAAGGTATAACAGAAATAGCTAAAATTTATGGAAGTACCTGGGTAGTAATTAGTATTGTGATAGCAGCAGTATTATTTATGTCTTTTATAGCTAATCTTATAGTCATGAAAAAATTTAGGATTTCTGCTACTTTTACATATTCACTATTATTAATCTCATTAATTATTGGTTATTATTTATTCACACAAGACTCGGTCCATATGCCGTCAAATATAAATAAAATTATAATGCCAATAATATTAACATTACCAATTTTATTCTCTGGAATTGCCTTCTCTAAGGAATTATTAAAATTACAATCTATTTCTCAAGCTTTATCATCAAATATTTTGGGTGCAATGGTGGGGGGTTTTTTAGAATATAATTCAATGTATTTTGGTTTTTCTAATTTATATGTACTTGCTGGAATTATTTATATGTCTGCTTTTGTATTTTCTAAATCAAGATCTATTTCTTAAAGATGATAAGGTCACCAGAATAAATTTAGACTATACATATTAAAAAGTTTTGCAAAAAAATAAAAATAGACTTAACTAAGTTATTTTATTATTTTTATTCTTTGATCAATAACAAGTATGGCTCCAATTATTAAAATAGGCAGTCCTAATATTAAATCTATTTGCCATTCTAAATCTTCAAATAGTGTTGAAATTAAGAGTGCGAGTACAGGCATAACAACACCCACATATCCGGCTCTACCAGCACCAACTTTTTCAAGTAATTTTAAGTAAAAAATAAAAGCAAATATTGAACCAATTATGGAAAGATATGCTAAAGATGCAATATAACTAAAGCTATATTCAAATAATAATTCGGTACCCTTTATTTGGGTAATTGATAAAGTTAATAACGACCCATAAAGCATTGCATAAGCAATAGTTTCAATTAATGGAAAATTATTATTTAAGTTTCTTTGGAAAATCATATTACCAGTTGATGCACAAAACGTACCAAGTAGAGCTAAAAATAAACCAAAATGAGTGTTGTTATTTAAACTAAAATTAAAAATTTCATCGTTAAAAATAATTAGAATTCCGATCATGCCAATTATTACACCAATCATTGTTTCTAAAGAAGGTTTCTTTTTAAAATAAAAATTTTCTCCTAAAATATTCATTATAACGACTGTCGAAAAAACAATCGCAGGAAAAGCGCTTATTAAATATGTATTTGATATGTAAAAAAAAACATAATTTAACGAATAAAGACAAGTTCCAAAAAATAAGAACCAAATATGATGACTAAATGAAAATTTTAATTTTTTATTTTTAATTATTAAATAAATAAAAATAATTATTGAGGCAGCAAAAAACCTATAGAAGACTGAAACTAGTGGATCAACATATCCTAATTGAAATTTAATTATATACCAAGTAGGTGACCAACAAAAAAGGGTAATACTAAATAAAATAAAGTTATTCATTATTTGTTTATATACATAATCACTATTAAAAATAAAATTTAAATAGTTTTTTTTCTTTTATTGATATATGAGTGGATGCAAATGAGTTTTAAAGAAAATGTTAACCTACATGTAGATAAATCAGCAAAGCTTTTAAATTTTAGTGATGATTTGCTTGAACATTTAAAGTCTATTCATTCATTGATAAAAGTGAATGTGGGAGTAGTTTTAGATGAAAAAATTCACAACTTTACTGGATGGAGAGCTGTTCATTCTGAGCACATTCTTCCTAGTAAAGGTGGCCTTAGGTATTCAGAAAATGTTGATCAAGATGATACTGAAGCTTTAGCCTCTTTGATGACCTACAAATGTGCAATTGTTAATATTCCTTTTGGAGGGTCTAAGGGTGGTCTTAAGATAAACCCAAAAAAATATACGATGCCACAACTGAGGACAATTACCAAGGCTTTTGCAACTAAACTTATTAATAAAGGTTTTATTTCTCCAGCTTTAAATGTTCCAGCTCCTGATGTTGGAACATCTGAAAGAGAAATGGAGTGGATTGTTGAGACTTATAAATCACTTAAACCTGATGATATAAATTATAGAGGTTGTGTAACTGGAAAACCGCTTCATAGGGGTGGAATAGCTGGAAGAACAGAAGCTACAGGCAGAGGTATTGAGGAAGTTATAAGAGAAATTTTTAGACATCGAGATGTAATCAAGGAATCTGGTTTAAAAAATGAATTAAAAGATAACGACATTGTAATTCAAGGCTTTGGAAATGTAGGCAGTAATTTAGCAAAACATTTATATAATAGAGATAATGCAAAGATTATAGCTATAGGAGAACGTGATGGTTACTTATTTAATAAAAATGGTATTAACGTAAATGATTTAATTGAATTTTATAAAGTCAACGAAAGTATAAATAGTCCCAAACTGGGAGAATTTAAAAGTAACTCAAAAGAATTATTAGAATTAGATTGTGATATTTTAATACCTTCTGCTTTAGAGAATGTAATTACAAACGATAATGTTGATCAAATAAAAACTAAATTAATAATTGAGGCAGCAAATGGACCTGTTTCTTTTGAGGCTGATCAAAAGTTGTATAAAAAGGGTGTAACGATTATTCCAGATATTTATGTAAATGCAGGAGGTGTAGTTGTCTCATATTTTGAATGGGTAAAAGATATTTCTCACATACGTTTTGGTAGAGTTGAAAAAAGATTTCAAGAACAAAAAATATTAGAGATTATTGACCTTATAGATAAAAAAACTAATACTAAAACTGATTTTGATACAATTAAAAATATTATACACGGTGCTGATGAGGAAGATTTGGCTTTTTCTGGCTTAGAAGATTCTATGCGTAATGCATTTATTGAAATTTATAATATTAAAAAACAAATTAAGAAATCATTCCGCGAAAGTGCTTATTATGTTTCTTTAAAAAAATTAAGAGATTTTTATACAGCTGAAGGTTTTCCTAAAAGATAATAGATTTTAATCAATTATCCTGTTAACATTTAAAAGATTACCAAATCGAGTTTTTGTTTCCCTAATCTTTCTTTGCCATTTTCTGTCACAAGATAGGTCTCACCTAAATTCATGGCTAATTCATTATCTGAATCCATCAATATCATGTGCATGAAGAAGACATTACCAGGTTGGATTACATAAGGATTACCTGTGTAAAGCATTGGCCAGTCCATCCAGTTTGGTGAAAAAGTTGCACCTAAAGAATAGCCACAAGCATTCATTCTTGCTTTATTATAACCAAGCCTATCAAAAGTTTTTGCATGTACGTCAAATACTTCACCTACAGTATTTCCTGGTATTAATTTTTTTTCACAATTACTTAAAGCCTCAACACAAGCTTCATGCATTTTAATATGCTTGGAGTTAGCTTTACCAATAAGAATAGTTCTAAACATAGCTGAATGATAATGCTTATAAGTTCCAGCCCACTCAATGCTTAATTGATCTATTTTTGATAAAGTTCTTTTCTCAGCTTGATATCTGCATAGAAGAGCATTATGTCCTGATCCAATTATGTATTCGTTAGCTGGATAGTCTCCACCACCTTCTAAAACAACTCTTTGCATTTCAGCTAAAATCTTTGCTTCACTTGCTCCTGCTGCTGTATATTTCCAAGCTTCATCCAGAGCCATATCTGCAAGTTCAGCTGCTTTTTTTACATAAACTATTTCTTCTTTTGATTTAATAACCCTGTGTTTTGTAATTAATTCTGATTGATCTTCTAGCTCACAATAATCATCCAAAGATTTATTTAATCTTAATGCATTGCGACCCGTCATCCCATAAGCCTCATATTCAATTCCTATTTTTTTTCCTTTTAAACCCAGTTCTTCTAAAATTAATTTAAGATCATTAGCTGGATTGGATCCATCTTCATCAATCCAAATTTTTATGTTTTTTATGTTAGATGTGTTTTGTGCCTGTCTTAAATCAGGTGCTCTTGTTAATAAAATTATATTCCCTTTTTTATCTAAAATTAAGGTTTGAAAGAAAACATAACCAAATGTATCGTAACCAGTAAGCCAAAACATAGATTCTTGTCTAAACATTAAAAGAGCATCAAGATTTTGCTCTTTCATAGATTTTAAAGTTTTTGATTTTCTTTCTTCAAACTCTTCTTTATTAAAGTGTAACGCCATTAGCTAATAATAGCTTTAACTGACCCTAGGCTTTGAATTTTAGCGCTGTACAGACCTTTTCCTAAAATAGGAACAATACCAACTGTAGAACCAGTAAAAACATAGAAGTCTTTATTAAGATTAACCTTATCTCTTTTTATTTTATTGAGCACAAAACGAAGCGCATTCAAGGGGTTTATATAAACTGTATTAGTATTGCCCTCTACACTTTGTTTCATTTTTTTATTAGTTATATTAGTTTTTAAATTTCCAATATTAATTTTTTTATATTTTTGTTTTTTGCCAATTAAAAATTTTACATTGCAACCAAAATCACTACATAGGTCGCCAAAACTTTTTATACCTTTTTTTCTTTGTCTGTATCCAACAATTTCAATGCAAGGTGCCATGTGGGAAATATATTTATTAATATTTTTCAGATTGATAGATCCTTTACTTATAAAAAATGATTTTTTTATAAGATAACAAACTTCAACTTCAATCCCAAAAGTTGATTTAGTAATCTTAACTTTTTGACCACTTTTTAAAAAATTCATTTTAAAAATGGAAGCATAAAAAGGCTCTTTTTCTTTAAGTTTTTTAATTACTGGTATAGCTGTTCCTGCAGCTTTAAATCCAATTATTGGACTTTTAATTTTACTTTCACACAACTTTCTGAAAATTTGAGCATTATTTAATTTTTTTGTATATCTTAGGGGGAGCGGTGCAATGATCTTGTTTTTAAGGAATGCATTAACAAGTTTGTCTGATAATTTTTCTATCTCATCTTTCATGATTTATTCTTTATATATTAAAATAATTGGTTTAATAGACCATAATGCATTTTTTAGAAAAATATAACAATGAAAAAAATATCAGATTTAAATCCTTTGAATTTGCATTAAATGAAGCAAAAAAAAGAAATCACAAAATTTTAGTAGAAACAGGTGTTGCAAGAGGAAAGATAAAATTTTTTTTTTTCTCAAAAATAAATTGGAAAGATGGAATGAGCACTATGATTTTTTCAGATTATGCAAAACATCAAATGGGAGAACTTAATTCTTGTGATATCAGTTTAGTAAACATTAATAATGCTAAAAAATTTACTAAATCTAATAATAAATGTATAAATTTTTTTGTAGATGACAGTTTAAATTTTTTAAATAATTTTAATAAAAGCATTGATTTTTTATACCTAGATTCATTGGATGGACAATTTCAAGAAGCTTCATCACATCAATTAAAAGAAATTCAAATTGCTAAAAAACATTTAAAACCAGGTTCATTAGTTTTACTTGATGATAAAGGGAAGAAAACCAACCTTTCAATAGATTATATGTTAAAAAATGACTTTAGTTTAATCAATGAAACAAATGAACAGGTACTTTTTTCTTATAAAACTTGTTAAGTTTAGATTATTTTAATTTTAAAATTGTTGCAGGGTCGAGTCTTGCACCAAACCAATTCAATCTAACATCTAAATGAGGTCCAGTTGACCTTCCTGTTGATCCTACAGTTGCAATAATATCTCCTTTTTTAACATGATCGCCTACGTTTACAAAAATCTTATCCATATGCATATATAGAGTTGAAATTCCATGACCATGATCAAATATCAAGGTAGCACCTGTGTAAAATAAATCTTTTTCAGCTAAAGTAACAATTCCACTATTCATTGCTTTAACAGGAGCTCCCTTTTTTTGTGCAAAATCTAAACCATAGTGAGGCCATTTAGGTATTCCATTTAAAATTCTTTGACTACCATAAACACCTGTAATTATTGCATCATCAACAGGAATTATAAATTTTTCTCTAAAAAATTGTAAATTACTTTCAATTTCTCTAGCATCAGCAATTAATTTATTTTCTTTTTTTATTCTTGCGTAAAATTCTTCTGGAGGTGTAACTTTTTTCTTGGGTAAACCTTCAATTTTTTGAATATTGTATTTTCTTTTTTTAATTTTTTTTATAATTTTGTTATCATTTTCGGTTATTATGATGTCAAATTTTCTATCTTTTTCAATTCCAAATGCAAAATAACCTTCTTTAGAAACTTTTACTTTTTTTTTGTCTATTAAAATTTTTGAACCAGGATTTGTTTTACCAATAATATAATGTCCTTGAATGAATTTTCCTTCAAACTCTATTGTTTGAGCCTGCGTTGGAAAAAAAAATACTACTATTAAAAGTAATTTATATATTATTTTGCTGTCCATCCACCATCGACTAGAATTGATGTTCCTGTAATCATTGAGGACGCTGAAGAAGCTAAAAAACATACGCTAGTTGCAACATCACTTTCAGTAGCTAATTTACCCATAGGAATGTTAGATAAAGCTAACTTTTTAAATTTTTTATTTTTAAAAAACCTTTTAACCATTGGTGTGGCAACAAAAGTAGGGGCCACGGTGTTTACTCTGATATTATATTTAGCAAGTTCCACACCCATACCTTTTGTTAAACCCTCTATTCCAAACTTTGTCATATTATAAACATTTCTACCAGCCATACCTACATGGCCAAGTTGAGATGACATATTAATTATAGAACCTGTTCTTTTTTTATTTTTTAACATTTTTTTAACAACTAATTGAGCAACATTAAATGCAGCCTTAAGGTTTAAGTCTACTAGGTAATTCATATTTTCTTGTTTAATTTTTTCAAACGGTTCTGGAATATTTGTTCCAGCATTATTTACTAAAATATCTATAATTTTAATTTTATCTAATTTGTCTTTTAGTTCTTTAAAGTTCATTACATCACAATTAATCTTAATAACTTTACCTTTAATTTTTTTTATTTCTTTTTCTAATTTATTAAGATCTGATGGAGTTCTGCTTAATGCAATAATTGTTGCCCCAGCTTCCGCTAACGCAATAGAGCAAGCTCTTCCCAAGCCTTTACCCGCACCTGTTACTAATGCATATTTATTTTTAAGATTAATTTTTTGTAAGTACATTTAAATAAATAGTTTTAAATCAGTATAAATTAATTCTATCGCTACAACCAGTATAGCTATTAAGCCAATCCAGGCTATCCATTTATATTCGTTAATCCATCTTGATATAACTGTTGCAGCTGTTGCCATAAGAATTATTGATAAAGCTAAGCCAAAAATTAGTAAAATGTAATGATCTCCTGCAGCACCAGCTACACCTAAAACATTATCTAAACTCATTGTGAAATCTGCAAGAAGAACTGTCCATATAGCTTTTATAAAGCTTGAATTGTCTACTTTAACATCTTCATCACCAGATTGTCCTTTGATTACATCGGTATAAAGTTTGTAGACTATATAAAGAAGTAGTAATCCACCTATCAGTCTTAATCCTGTTATTTGCAGTAAATATGCGGTTAACATGGTTAAGATAATTCTTAAAATTACAGCACCACCTATTCCCCAAAAAATTACTTTTTTTCTTTGCTCAATAGGAAATTTCGATGCAACCATTCCAATTATAATCGCATTATCTCCTGCCAGAACTAAATCAATAAATATTATTTGACCCAAAATTATAAGCTGTTCGGTTCCGAATAAATCTGAAAACATTATTTGTTTAGTATCATATCCGCACCTTTTTCAGCAATCATTATTGTTGGTGCATTAGTATTTCCTGAGGTAATGTTTGGCATTATTGATGCATCGATTACTCTTAAGTTTTCAACTCCATGAACTTTTAACTCATCTGAAACTACTGAATTTTCATCATTACCCATTTTACATGTTCCTACTGGATGAAATATTGTTTGCGCATGATCACTAGCTGCTTTAACTAATTCCTCATCACTAGTGATGTTGGCTCCTGGTCTATATTCTTCTGGTTCATATTTTTTAAACGTTTCAGTATTAAGCATAATATTTCTGACAATTTTAAGTGCTTTAGCGGCAATATCTCTATCATCTTGAGTTGATAGATAATTCATTTTTATTTTAGGGTTATCTCTACTATCTTTGCTTGCTATATTTATTTCTCCTCTACTAGTAGGTCTTACGTTTGCTATGGTTGGGGTTATTCCATCAAAGTCATGCATTTTAGTAGCTCCTAAAATATCTGTACTTATTGGTTGAACATGAAATTGAAGGTTGGGCGTAGCCTTAGATGGATCACTTTTTATAAAACCACAAACTTGACTTGCACCCATAGTCATTGG
>Ga0209709_10002003_pt1 | contig 18212 bp, 21 predicted proteins | sample ArcticOcean_MG_C_2_FD_187435 | JGI IMG/M metagenome (GOLD analysis project Ga0209709, IMG submission 187435) | Marine microbial communities from western Arctic Ocean - ArcticOcean_MG_CB4_136 (SPAdes) (version 2) | ecosystem: Environmental > Aquatic > Marine > Oceanic | place: Arctic Ocean... | reverse complement strand
TTTTGAAATTGAAAAACAGATCCCCACTCTTCGAACCAGTGATTCTTCCTTTTCTTCCTTCGAGCCATTCTTGAGATCCTTGTTCAGGTGCCTCGGCAAAATTTTGTTCCTTCAATGTGTGAAAATTTCGATTTGCCCACATTGTTATAAATTTATTATTCTAGTCTTGCATAATCAAAAAATAAAAATACATGTGTAAACTATTCGATGATTAGTATTATCTATTTTTTTGTATCTTCTTGTATTTTTTGTATAAATTTGTCGTAGTGTGTTTGACTCTGCCGTGCCAATTCTGTCAACTCTTCCAATGTGGGTGGTGCCAACGGGGCCGCCGGCAATGACCGAGCCGCCACCCATCCCACCACTGTACCAACTACAAATTTTAACATTTTTATGGAAATAACAACAGGGAAATAGTGTCTTTCCTTAAGTAACAAAACGTTTTTGCAACTCCTCGTTCAAAGCATCATTATTTATTTTATATAGCACACATGTTCTATTTTGTGTGGAGGATGGTAACAGTGGCACAACATGGCGAATAACATCCAACTCTACAACATTGGCCCCATAGAATTTCCATCCCTGGACATCAACAGTGTTGAGGGGAAATGGGCCGCCGACTGTGTCGCGCACGAACGTCAACAGATCAAGAGGAATCGGCTGATGCAGGACATGCTGGAGACAGGGTTGTGGGAGGAGATGCTCAGTCTTCCAATTCAGAATACTCAGAGTCTTGGCAACAGCAGCACAGTATGCACCACACTGTTTTAAAGAGACTAATTATTCTGGCAAACACACATGCCAAGCAGATGGCAAGCATTGCCAAGCCGACAATAATGGCAATTTGTACAAACTGGGGCAAGTCACCAATCGTAATATCTTGCAGCATTCCAACAGAGTTGGTACAGTAGTAAATAGTGTAGTTTTTTTAAAAAAAGGCCTTATTTTTTGTCTAGTTCTTGTATTTTCTGTTGTAAACTTTTGGCATACTCGGACAAGAATTCGGAGCGCAGCAGCAAATCCGATTCTTGCAACGGTGCTCGTGTCATGGGGTCTGTACCTTTTGACCTCACCCAAGTTAACAATTGTACTCTGTCGTAGTAATGGTTGTTTATGGGTGTTTTGACCAAATCCGCAGAATAATCATGGGAAATGGGACACCTCAACATGTGTGTGATTTCATTCCATTCCGGTCTGTCTTCATAATTTGTTTCTAATTTTGACATGATGGAACACAAAGCAGAGGTGACATTGGCGACGATGGCTTCTAAAATCATATCTGGTACAATGTTTTCACAGAGTTCAATAGCTTTTTCTGCAAACTTTTGTTGTTTGGTTTGTCGAATCATGAATCGACAGACATTTTGTGAGACGGTGGTTCGGGTGTCATTAAGTAATATTTCTATATGTGCAATTCGTGAATGGGCACATGCGTGTTCAAGTGGTAGGCGGTGATTTTTTAATTTGAGATTGGGGTCCAGGCCTCTGTTCAAACATACTTCTAAATAGTAGGCGGGGACCGACATCAACACATCTATCTGTGATTGTGGTATGATATCCACTCGGGTGACGACTTCTTTGAACAATTTCTTGTGTTGGCGACGGATAGCCACTGTCACGCATTTGGTTGACAGTGTGCGTGCTAAATGAAGACAGTTGAGGGCAGAATTGACATGCAGTCGAGAGATAATTGTTAGCCACTGACTGTCGGAAGGAATGTAACCAGACTCTAGACAGCGTTGCAAAACCGTTATTTTATTTGTTTTGAGTGCTTTGCGAAATCGCATTGCTAAAATGTTGGAATGTACCGGGAGTGTGACAGGGTGAACCGGTGGGTTAGGGGTACGGTCTATGACAATTTTATCCTGAATCTGGATGTTGGAAGAATCACAAGGTTTAACCATTGAGTTGTCTTCTAGCGTGACGGGTTGACTGCTCCCAAGGAGCATGATTTCTTATCAATTAAAAGTTGTTTATATAGTATTAAATCTTATATGTATAAATGGATCAGTAACACCAACTATTATTGGTACAACAAAATGGAACTGATTGTGATTGACCGTCAGCATTATCTAAAGTTGACAACACTGCAACAAACTTTGGGGCTGGACGACAAAAGTTTTCAGCAAAACATTGAACAATATGACTATGGCCAGAATAAAAAATTGGTGGTGGTTGACAACGCAGTCTCTTGTAAATCTGCTTGTTATTTTTTGGAATGGTTCATTGACAATTCGTACACTCTTCAACCGGCGGCGAATTCTCTAAAACACTCCCTTCGTCAGTATACCAAAAAAATACCGAAACGAGTACTCAGCAGGTCGATGCGCATCGAAATAGCATATCGTCAGAGATATGCCTGCAACAGTTGCCAACTGTTTCCGATACCACCCACATTTGAGGTCGACCACATTGTAGAACTGCAAGATGGTGGGCAAGATGTCGCTGAGAATTTGCAGGCGCTTTGTGTGACTTGTCACCGCGACAAGACCCGAATGGTTCGACTGCGTAAAAATCCTATTTTTCGATTATCAACAATACCAGTACCTACTTTACCATCAGAGATACCATCCGAGACAAAGCCCAGCGCAGTTTTTTCCAAGTATTTTCACCGTATAAAGCCCCCCTCAACAGAATGACAAACATGATTGTTGTAGCAATTGACCCCGGTCTCCGCAATCTTGGATGGTCCGTGTACGATACCAGAAAAGAAATCTTTTTAAATTTTGGACGGTACGATTTATTGGAAGGTCAGCCGAAGAAAATGCACACCAAATACGCACATTTGGTCAAAGCATTTATTGATGCATCTCGGTCTGTCTTTGAGGCCGCCGACGCCGTTTGTATCGAAATTCAAATGACCGCCAAATTTAAAGTGATAGCCACTGCTTTTCAGTGCTTTTTTTGGAACAAAGCACATTTAGTCTCTCCCAAATCTGTCCGACATCATTTTAAAATATCGACTGGCAACTATGCAAAAAACAAAAAAGCTTCCATTGCTATTATTCCCACTTTGGACATCCCTGCCAAAAATAAAAAATTATTTGAAACGTTCGACCCCAAAAAAAGAGACGATATCGCGGATGCAATATTAATTGCTTTGTATTGGTCCCGGGTCAAAGCTGATACAGTGCCACCAACCAAGCGTAGAAAAGTATATAAACAACCATCTTTACAATAATGGATTTATTATTATTGATACCTCAAATTTTTCTTCTTTTGTGCATGTTGTGGTTTCTTAATGTCTGGATAAAAATGTGTCGATGTGTGTGCTGGAGTTGTCAAAAACCCTGCTGTTGCACTGCATCCCTGTCCCTGTACTTGCTACACCGCTGCAAAAGAGCCTCTCATTTTTTACTGGCCTCGGACAGCATGTCGGGAAAACTAACTTCCAACCATCGAAAAGACTCTTGAACACTCAAAATGTTCTGATTGAACACATTGTTTGTTGTTTTCCACTGATTGAAGAAACGTGTCAACCATTGCTTGGTGTGGGCCGACAGTGACCCGTCTTTGTACCGTACAATTCTGCTGAATCGATTAATGACATTTTTGTGGGCCGACAATTGAAATTCGTACTCGGTTAAACTGGCCGCCGCCGATTTCAGGGCGTCGTTGTCCAAGACATCTACTTGACGCATGGTTTGCAAAGATTGGTTTCTGGACTCCACAATGGTCTGTTCCTGCTGCAACACTTTTCCAATCCAGTCCGTCACCGTTTGGACGATGACGGTGGCTTGTTCGGGACCAGTCCACTCTTTTTCCACCACCGTTGACAGTTGTTGGAGCAGGGCGTAGTAGTCTTCTTTTTGTTTGGACAGTTTAGCGTTGGACTTGCAGATTGTGGAGATAGCGGACCAATGGTTGGAGGGAGTGACCCGGCGTTTTTTTTTCGGAGGCATTTGTCAGAATCAGCCCCACAATACTTATAATACCTTTTTCTCGATGAATAAAATCCATCTTTTCTCGCGGGCTATTGTTTTAGACAATAGCAAAACAATAGCCCGCGAGAAAAATGTTTAGAATATATTTATATTACAGATTGTGTAACTATTGCGCCCGGTTTGTTACAATGGTTCACCAGTCACTTTCAGATTGGTGTAGTACCAGTCATTCCCTTCGTATCCACACGGAACTCCTTGTTCACTCCGGACACGGTAAAACCCACGTTCTTCCATCACATTTTGAAACGTGCTTTTGTTAAAACGGTGTTTGTTGTCTAAATCCGCACTGAATTTCTGATAACTGACCCAGACTTTTGCACACTTTTCATGACATATGGGACGTGTTTTGCGGGGACGTTTGCAGCCCCATTCTTCTGTTGTATTGTCACATACTAAAACATGCTCATTTTCCCATGTTGAAAAGTGTGTGACGGCGGGTTCAACATCTATTTTGTCCTTGGACAAACGTTTGGACAAATTTTGGCCGTTTCTTGAAAAATCTTCACTGTTCCTACAATTACGGCGGGGACGCGGACAGTCTTCGTCAACGTACGCAATGTCGTAAAAGGCCACTCCGCCGCCCATTTTTCGTACACCCTCTGTCACATGGCCTTTCGCTTTCATGGCAGCCACGAACTGATTCCGTACGATTGGGGTTTTACCCATTGCTTTGCAGTAATTGCTGTACGATTTCACATCTTTGACCCTCAAGTCCATTGTTTTAATGTAAGTGCGTGGAATGGTAGTGACATTGCACAATGTGGACCACCACCCTTCAAACAATGCATTTTCATCTAGGGTGAGAGGCTTTGGTGTTTTTTTCCTACGTTTCGACGATGACTTTCTGGACGACGATTCGCTTGACCAAGCTGATGAGGTTGGCTTGGAACGCTTGTGACCCGACGGACCCGTGGTGGTGTGCCTCAACACCACGTGAGTGTCACTATCATTGGGAGAGTCGGGCAGTGGAGTATCTGATGGTGAGGTGTCGTCGCTATCGGACACGCTGCCGCCACTATCATTGGGAGAGTCGGGCAGTGGAGTATCTGATGGTGAGGTGTCGTCGCTATCGGACACGCTGCCGCCACTATCATTAGGAGAGTCGCTATCGGACACGTCGCCGCCATTCCCACGCGTGCCCATAAAATATCGGATATCACCGGGACGGGCTGATTTCTCCGACGAACGTCTATCGTCTCTACGAGGTACTAAGGTGCCGTACCTAGACCTTTCCCAACATGAAGCACGTTCTATCTGTGAAGGGTCCTCCCTTTCGTATTTGCTATTGCATTTTGCACATGCAAGTATAGTGCATATACGCTGCTCTGCATGTTTAACCAATGTCTGATCTACCATTTTTTTGACAAACATTTCCTCAAACTTGAGAGTAGCCTCGTAAGTTTTGGCACTATTTAATTGCCCAGAGCTTTGGTATTCACCCATCAGTTGTCGTGTATCTTCTTCTACTTTGTCTGCCAGGAGTGGTCCAACATGGCAGACATGCATCAATTCTCTTGGTACATCTTCACGGTTACACCTAACACAGGTGTTGTTGCATTGGCTAAGATATTTTCTGGCTACACGGCGCAGTTCAGTGCCTACTTTTTTCTTGATTTGTCGTCCCAATTGTATGATTCGTTGTTCCATGGTTCTGAGATTACTTGACAACTTGAGACATATACATAAAAACAGATATGATTAGAATATATAATTATTACAAATATGTATCTTCTATCAATGATGGTCCACTTGTCAACAGTCTTTTATGTGTATTTAACCAACAACAGGGCACGCAGATGCTGCCATCTGTTCAATGTATTTTCATTGGTGATTGTGGCGTGGGCAAAACCACGTTGCTCAAAACTGCGACACATCAAAGAATGCATTGTTTACCAACGGTTGGCGTGGACCTAATATCTTACAATTCCGACAATCTGCGACTGCAATGCTGGGACACTTCCGGTCAGCCTCGTTTCATACATGTGGTGCAAATGTTTGTCAAAAACTGCAGCGTCATTGTCTACATGTTTGACGCCACTTTGGAAGATTCGTTCCTGTCAATTCTGCAGACCCACGAACAACATCACAACAAAGACAACATATATGCTGCGGTCTGTAACAAAGCAGATTTGCCAGGAGCGACCCCAGCAAAGTACCAAGAGCTACTGGCTCAGAAATACCCCACAATACATTTTATGACTTCCAACGCATTGGAAAACGCGACCGAGACCATGGAGCAAATTGTATCGCTAATCCCAGTCTCTGCAAAACCCGAATCTCGAGAACAAGAATGCTGTACGGTTGCGTAAACGGTTGTATTTAAGTCTTGCGAGTTGCGAGAATGAGCGGGACATACTTGTACGAAGACATCTCTGATTTTTTGAACTCGGCCATGTGGACAGGTGACAAGGCACATGTCCAGGTACCGTTACACAAATGGTTTGGATGGGTGTACATCTCTGAATTTAATTCATTTGATAAAGAAAAGTATCTCAACCCCGACGATGTGCCCAATTTAAAGTTTAAAATCGGGTACACTTTGAACATTGCGCAACGAACAAAGGCATTGGAAACCTCTTCCAAAACCAACAACTCGGTCCAACATTCCTCAACCATCATTTACAGTTGGTCCCTTCCCAAGCCCTTTCTTTTTGAAACCAAGATAAAACAATTTTTGAAAGCTTTCATTCAAAAAGATTCGGTGGAAGAAAATACATCGGGAAGGAGTGAAATCACACACGGACTGACTCTGGAAACACTGATACATGTGATTCAACTGTGTGTGTTGGAGCAATGTCTGGAACATTGCTACCTGAACTGTGCCACCAACGATATTTTGAAAGAAGAACTGCAAAGCCAGCTTCGTTCCCCACCGGATGTCATTATCGAAAACAAAGTGAGGTACAGTGGACAAATGATTTCCAAAAATGTCATTAAAGAATTCAATGTCGACAACATATGGGTGAAAATATTGCCAACTGGTTCGGCAAAATATCCAGTCAGTTATGACAGTGACCAAAGTAAGTTTGTGCAGTGGGTCTTCAATGCTGGCACAGATGAACGAAAAGAAAATCCCAAACTGAAAGACAACGATACCATTGCGGACGATTTTATTATAAAAGACCCGATAAAGTCGACTATTACGAACCCTTTTTTTGTAGGAGAATGCGTGTTTACAGAGTACAAGAAAGTTTTTGTACCTTGTCGAATCGTCGGGTACGGGTTGGGTATTCACCTCGGCCAGTATGTGATAGAGTGGATTGAACACAAATTGGAAAACAATGTGTTGACCTTTCCTGTGGACAATGAGGGTCGGTACAAGGTCTGGCACGACATAGCGGGAAATCCTGCTCGCCACGAGTTTAAATTGCCGAACGACATCAAGTCGTGGCAATATGCAAGACGCAATCAAGTCCGAACAAACTCTCGACGCTGGCCGTTCGATACGGAACGGAAAAGACGCACCGCCGATAACGAAACCAAGGAACCGGAACAAGAGGTGGAACTGGAGCAAGAGGTTGGAATGACTGCGGAAGAGGCCATTGAACAATTAGAAACCGGCACCCAAGTCCGAAAAATAAAAGGGGGCAACAAGGGACTTGTGGCCCAAGTGACTCGAGTACCGTCCACACGTAGAGGTACCGGTATATTTGGAATTGGTACCGATCAGAGACGAAACCAAAGGCCAGGGTCGTGGAAAATAGTCTTTCCAAAAAAAAACAATGTAGTGAATAATTGAAGTATAAATAATGTAGCTAATATGTAGTAAACATGTCTTTTGCTCATCTTCAGGCAGAGTATCTGATATCTCAAATACCTTGGACCAGCGACGATTCCTTTGAAAATGTAATATTCGAGTGGCTCAAGTTGGTCAATCAACATCCCTGCAAAAAGAAACAAGATTTTGAAAAATTGTTTGCAATTTTTAGAAACAATCATTTCAATAAATTTTTGCATAACAATGCAAAATCTTCCGAGTTTGTCAAACTTGTTTGTGATTCGGTTCCCACTACCAAAAAGGAATACGAAGAATTGTTTTTAAAAATATCAGCTTACAAACGATGCTTGGAACCAATGCCGGGGGGGCATTCGGATGGAGTGCCCGTAGTTGTCTTGTGGTCTTTCGGACATTCGTCGTTGAACCAAATCTGGTACAAAGATGAAGTGTGTCATCATCCTGGAAAATGTTGTCGCTGTTCTTCGACTCGTCGTGTTTCTTTTGTAGTTCGTCGCGAACCAGCATGTCCAGCCACTTCAGTGTGGTTGTGTTCAAATTGTTCAGCACCTCCAATCAATGAATCGTACGCGTTACCGTCCCCCAAAAACCATGACCAAATGTTGGCAGATGTGCGAGAACTGTACACTCTGTATTTGTCCAATCAAGAAACTAAATCGCCTTTGGAGGTTGCTTGGAGCCAACACTACGTCCGTCACGACCCCGCGTTCAAAGTATTGGTATCTAATTTGCAAGGCCGACTTACCAGTGTTCAAAACGAGTTGGCCGAGGTCCGACACAATTATTTCAATCTTCGGCAGTGGGCGGACAGACAGTTGTCTGTAGTGTCAAAGCAGTTGCAGCAAGCGTACGACGATGGTCAGCGGTCTTGTCAAGGATACGATTTACGATATCGGCGGTACTAGGCGCAGCATAAACAATGGTATGATGTCAAACGCGTGGCACACCAACATCAGTTTCCACAGGTTGTTAAAGTTTGTCGACGAGACTCCAAACATGGTAGTCAACAAGGACCCCCATTCCGAGGAGACTACACCTCCAATGTTTGTGATGGACATCAGTAGCGCGTACAAAGTGCCTTCCACCCCCACTGGACATATTCGTGCTCCAAGGACTACCATCGGCATTGTCACAAATTGTCCGACCAATGTAATGACAATTCGTTCAATGAGTGCAAAGATAAAATCTGGTATCCCCACGGTGCGATTTGTGTGCAGTACCAACAGTAGTAGAGTGTTTTCTAATACAAAGGACGTTGCGATGGCTACTCCAAAAATTTTCCGAAACGAAATGTCCCTCAACCATTTTTTGTAAATGAATGTTCCAACAATGGCCACTACGTGCCCCAGTACGTCCAAAGTACCAAATTCGTCCGGCGTGAATTTCAGTTCGCGCTCGTAAAAAAAGGTCATGACACTGCCGTATCCGGGTGTGACACAGATTAGAAACAGAAACAGGGCAGGACGGTAAATGTTGGGTTTTCTGACGGCCGTCGACAATTTTGTGGCGGTCGTCCGCCAATTCGTTCTTTGACAGTCGCCTTCTTCGATGAAAGAGGCCAACATCGCAATGCATATTGGTATCATTGAATTGAGATGAAATACTTGGACATATCCCATAGTGTCGTAGGCCAGAGCACCACCGACAGAGGCGGCCAGACCGCCTGCAAAGCGAAGCATCCAAGAGTACGATTGGACAATCCCTTTGTTGTTTTCTGTTTCCGTTCGGGCAATTTCCACCAACAACGAGTCCGCCATGACATCCGCCACGCACAATCCCATGGAAGAAGCGGTCATGACCAATGTTACTACAAATTCATCGCGTGGGCAGAAGGGCAACAGTATCCACATGAAAGCGGACAGGAAAGCGCCCAGTATCATGTAGGGTCGGCGCCGGTAGCCCATGATGGGGTACGAATCCGAGACAAATCCGTACAGTGGTTTGAGGCACCACGGTATACTCACAATGCCAAATATAGCTGCCATTTGTGCGGGAGTGACCCACGCCATCATCCAGTACCGCATGGCAATGGATGGAAATTGAAAACAAAAGCCTAATAAAAAGTAAAAGAAAAGTAGTTTTTTATGTTTCATATGTTTGAGGTTGTATTGTTCAAATAGGTGTGTGTGTCAATTGTGTTGGATTTGACCAGATGTCCGTCCATGCACATTCACCAGTGCGAAGATGTTTCCAATAGACCGTGCCAGTTTTTTCGCATTCGACTCGGACAATATCGTTTGCAATTGCGGAAATCGGTGCTTTAATATGTTGAACAAACTCGGGCATTTTTGGAACGACCTCCGCCTTTTATACATTTAAAAACCTGTTGGCCGAATAATTTCCTGACAATAAATGTCTTTGGTTGGCAAATCTGGGAAAGTCATAAATATAATTTTTTTGAGCCAGTTTATGCAGGCGGCGCCCGATTTGGTCAAACGCAAATCAAAGGTGATGTCCGTCGGGTAGGTTCGCACAATGTAAGTGCCGTTGTTGAGCATGCCCTGAGTAATTTCAACCATGGCGCGCTCGCCATTCTCCAGAGCAACGACAATGTCCGAGTGTGAATATTTCAGTTCCTGGTCGTCGCCAATGGTGTAAATCCGCCGAAACTCACAAGGTTCGAGTTTAAGCAATTCCACACTGTCCTGCAGAAAAAAAATAGACATGAATGCTTCAGATTTGTTGGTTTATATATGCTCAACGCCTGATTGGTGCGCGCGCAGAAACCTCGTTGATTTGAGCAAACATGTCCATCATGGCGGTTTGAATAATATTTTGTACCTCGGGTGTTTTGAAATGTGTCGTTTGTCGGCCCAGGTATTCTTGAATGTATTCGGCGTACAGCATGTCACTTTCGAGTACATAGGTATCTCTGTTGGTTGGTGGTGGTCCACTGTAGTTAAAATTGTGAGACATTTCCACAAATTTAAATCAGTTTTATAGTAAACTCTTACAAAACTCGACTCACCACTTCCAATGTAAAGTCCGCGAATCTAACATCAAAATCATCTTACAGCTATCATTGTAACAAATGATTAAATACAATGAGGCACATGGCTTAAACAGCTACATTCAGACCTAAATCAATTTCTTCTTCCTCTTCTGAATCTTCCAATGTGAAGCCCGTGTTTTCGTCCAAGCCCGTGTTTTCGTCCAACCCCGTCAGTTCGACTTCTTCTTCTTCGTCACCCGATTCCACCGGATTGTAAGACTTTTTTTTCTTGGAAAACCAAATGCAACAAGTTAGCACTGCTGCAAACGATGCAACTGTTAGTGCTACGTAGACCATTGCTCCAGATTCTTTCCAAGTATCCGACATTTGACTTTTGCCAAAAAGACTATATACGTGTTTTCACATTTGGTATAAAATCCAAATGAACAGTGCTTTATACTGGGGTCGAACAATTGTTTGCCTTGTTTCAGTCGTTTACTTTAATTTAGTCATGGCAAATGTGGTTTCGTTGCGGCAACATTGGTACGTTCAAACATATCGCAATGGAACTGAGATGGAACCGTTGTACGATACAATGTTTATGGATTGGGTGGGGTATACGGGGGTGTCAATTCCGACGAGGTTAACATTGCGAGATATGGTGGACGTGTGCACCTGGTCTTGGGTACTCTTGACCGTCATTCTCTGGGGTGCCTGTTCTATGAGGCCGGTCTTGGCAGCTCGAGCGCTGTCGGCTCAGATACTATTCATTCCAATGTTCACTTTGGCCCAGTTGTTGACAATAGTGCCGGACGCCACTCCAAACTGTTTGTCACTCTTCAACATTCCAAAGGACGACAACATTGGTTGGGTATTTTGGAGATATCCCCGACGCTCTTGCGGCAACATGTTGTGGTCATCAGACATTGCTCAGCTGGTTGTTTTCACGTCCATTGCGTACGACATGGTCCCGAGATATCGGTACAAACTCCAATTAATAGTGTGGACTGTAGGGCAAATATGGATATTGGCAACGATGTGCGTCGTTTTCTCTGCCAAATATCAGTACAGTACTGATGTGATTTCTACAGTCATCGTTGTCAAACTGGCCATGTCTCACCCCACCCTAGACAAATTTGGGAGGTATTTTTTTGTTCGAGGTGGGGAGTACTTTGACCGAGTACCACAAAACACAATGGTACCAGTGACTATTTAAGCATTAACCAATAAATAAATGTCCAATCCCGTCGCCAACATGCAACAACTAGTCTCGCACTGGAGCACCATCATGCCACCACCCACCAACTCCAAAAAAAGAGGCAGAGACAGTGCTAACAATTACAGAGTTACAAAATTGAAAACTCAAGGCGCTTTGTACGGAGCCACAACTGCTGGTCCACCACACGAAACTCCAACAAACAACGCAAGCTCTTCCAACGCAACGCCTGGAAAATAGGCAATAAACATCGTCGTTGCATTGTTTTTTGTCGGTACTGCACAAAAACGGGTACATTGGCGTTGGATACGGACCGTATCATTGCATACACGCAGTTGGTGTGGTTTAGACGTCTTATTGTGGATGATTTCAATCTGAAAGAGTCAATGACATCTTGTACAAACGAGACAAAACGATGTTCGCGAAATCTGAAAAATGCACGACCACTACCAGAAATGGTACACAACTTGCGTAGAGTCCATGGCGACCACACGGTCAGAGGTTCGTCCAATTGTTCGGACCACAAACATTGGGGTCGTCGACTAATTTGAATATTGCTGCAATATTGACGCAAGCATATCTTGCGTAGGTCGTCCACACTGTTCAAGACATACTGTTGCACAAATCGAGCCCATTCGTCCGGGGTAATTTGAAAATGTCGATGACAAACTGACCAGTAATAGCGGTCACGCAGTTTACAAAAATGACTAATGTGTCCCAGTACATCCAAATTTAAAACAGTCGTCACTGGTAATAATACTGTCATTGTTTTGTCTTCAACTATTCCCTATGTATTTGTTTTTTGTGTCTGTTGTCGTCAGAAAACACATATATTTAGCGAATATGTGTATAAAGTTCTAACATTTGTTTTATATTAACAAAAAAATCCAAAATACAAAATGGAATATTATTCGGATGCTTCAATGAGTGAGAGTGACGAGGAAGAAGAGGAGTTGGAGCCTTTGTATTGTCAGCGTGAATTGGACTACTGGGAAATTGAAAAACTGTTGGACAGCCGTGGCCCCCCACCGGTCATTGAATATGCGGCAAAACTAGGTGTTGTCAGATTGCGCGAGTGTGCGATTCTGCCGTCGCAGTACAAAATAGAACAAGTAGTAGATGGCAAAGGAGTGCACAGTTGGAACTATTTTTGGCAAAAGAAAGAAATCGATGACACTCATCTTTTTTCCACAGAGGATTGGAATGCTATTGGCGAGTTTTGTTTGCAACTGTGTGTGTGTTGCGTGCCAGAGCCGCCTGCATGCCAAGTACAGTCGTGCATGTTAGATATTTTAAAATATGGAAAATTTAAATAAAATATTGTTTGTACCGAAAACAAAAAATTGACAGTATATATGTACATGTATCATCGTCTAAATATGTTTCATACTTTTTTACCTTCGGAAATGACCAAGAACGAATCCATTGCAAAATTGAAAAAGGGAACTGTTGTCAGAAATATTGAAAGTGGACTGCCAGCAACAGTGTCTGTAGCTCCTGACCCCAACAAAACATCGGGAAAGTTTGGAATAGACAACGACGACAAAAGAACACAATACCCCAAATCATGGACAGTCGACGATTCTTTAGGTGAAACCAAAGAAAGCAAACCGAAAGAAAGCAAACCGAAAGAAAGCAAACCGACCAAAACAAATAAACCGACGACGTCGCAAACCAAAACCATGAAAAAAGTATCCAACCTTTCATCGAAACACCAGACCGAATTGGACGCACTGCTGAAACGACAATTGCTAGAAATGACGACATTGAATGGTCAGTTGCAGAAACAACATGAAAATGAACTTGCAAAGTTGAAAAAGAAACACCAGCAAGAGATTAAAGAACTGAAGCAGAAACACATGCGACAAGAAACAACACAGGCCCGTTCAGAAATGCAAGTACGGCACCAACAAGAACTCGAAGATATGAAAAAAACACACGCGCAAGAAATTACAAAGTTGAAGAGAGTACACAGAGAAGAATTGGACACCTTTGACGCACAAGTTGTTAGTTCGCAAAAAACACTTTTAGTATAACTATTATAACATTTGTGTAAACATGCACCTAATATAGAAGTCAATACATTTGTGTAAACATGCACCTAATATAGAAGTCAATACATTTGTAACATAACACGGCAACGCGTAAGGACCAATGTCGAAAATGCTCAGACACGTCATCATTGAAAATGTTACACTACATAACCACAAGATGGAAATGTACATTTCTTTTCGATTTGTATGGTATGCAACGGACCAAAATAATAAATGACAGGTGTTGAACACTGCCAAATCGACCAGTACCACCGACAGTTCTCTGTTGCTGTTGGCAACTACTATGGTACCACCGTGAAACAATCCAAATGTTGCTGCAGACAAACACAGTACATTAAAAGCAATCGAATGTGATGTCCTAAATCTCAAGGACATGTGGTTGTAGTCGGCCAGGCATATTTCACAACTGGTGGCATTGCTGGTATCTATCCACCGCTGTAAACATTTCAAATGTACAGCCGCACAAGTGCCGGTACAGTCACATGCAGATATCAATGTACCTTCGTCTTCCAAACAAATACGACAGGTCATTGCCAATACACACTAATACTATTAAATACTTTCAATAGTCAAAACAGTCATCATCACTGTCCTCGTTTTCTTCAGGTTTCCATTCGTCGTCGTCGTCGTCTGTGGGCATGTCGTCTGAAAACACATGAAGCCAGTCTTCCTTTTGCCAGTTGTTTTTTCGTGCAGTGGACGCCAATCTCGACCATGGTGGTGGGTCCATCCCCAACATGAGCACCGCACAGGGTGCATGTTTAATGACTTGCTCGACCTCTGTTTGAGCAATGGACTGGACGATAGGCTGTTGAGTTGCGCCATCGACCCAGACAACGTCACAGGTCTTCAACTGTTTACTGACACGCTGGAGTCCAATCAACCACAAATCGGTCAAGTCGTGCAGCACATTTTGCTTGTGTTTAATTTCCACTCCGGACAAAGATATGTTGGCCACGACTTTTTTAATTCCAATGGTCCCCGTAATTGACATTTGTACACTCTAAACTCCTTGGTATAAATATCGATAATGGTTAGTTGCAACATTGGATTTTTTCAGAGACTGTTCCAGATATATAAAGAAACTCGCTGCCTTCCAATGTTCATTGCACAACTCTTTGGGTTTGTACTACTGACGACCGCGTCGGTGTCGTCTTCCATCAGCATGAATTTTCAAAAACTGGCTCAACACCAAACTGATTACCGAGATCCACGACTTCGTCAACACAAACGCACCCACCCGCTGACAACATCGGTGTTTGGGCGTCCCCTTTTCATCGTTGCGCTGGTTTTGTCTGCCGCGGCTTCCATGTGCGATTTTATAGCGCTGGTCTGGCTACCAACCACCGTCATCGGTATCTTTGGTTCTCTTTCAATCATCATAAACCTGTGTGTGACACGCATTATTTTATTTGAAAAACCATCCAAAGAAGAGTACGTCGCCATCGCCTACGTGGTCATTGGATGTCTCCTTTCAATAACAACGACATCGGAAAATGTTTCGGAGTTGACACCGCCACAAATGTTGGAAAGACCCAGTTCCTGTCTCTTTATAGTCGTGAACTGGATTGTACTCCTGCTGTGCTCGGCCACGCTCGAAAACATAACTCTTCCGCCATGGATAAATCATATCGGGTTTCCGTTCATCGGTGGGGCAATCGGCGCTCAAAATGTCTGCATGGGAAAATATATTGCCTACGCAGTCACCAGCGCGCACGAATACGGACACCTCACAGTGAGACCGGATGTACTCGTCTCTGTAATAGGACTGTGCATTTGTTCGGTGGTTGTACATATTGTTTGGCTGAATAAAGGTTTAAAAAAGTACGACGCGTATTATTGTATTATTGTCTATCAAACAGCTTGGTTTGTGTTTACAACTCTCTCGGGAATCGTTGTGTATGACAACATGGCCAAAATGAACGTCGTGGCCTGTTTATTTTTTACAGTCGGACTCTGCTCGGCAATATATGGTGTTTGGAACATCTCCGCCATCAACTCAAACAAACAACAAATTTAAACAAATCGAAGATTAATGTCTTTCATATTACGACCACAGTCTGCCATTGATGTGGATTGGACAAGCTTGTACAAATTATTAGGGTGCATCGAATTTGAAACACTACTGTCTAAAATTTCGCCGTGTTTCAAAGCACCAATCACGATTTCCGAACAGTACCACCGCGAAGACATACCCAACCAATTGTATGCCGTTGGACTTGGACGAATAGGCGACCAATACAGAAAATAACCCAAATGATTAAACCCCTCACCTTTGTGCTCCTGACAGAAATCCATCATCGTATCGTACTGACCCTTCGAACATTCCATAGACCGAAAAAACCATTCCTTTCGAGAAAAACGCTTGGACTCCAAATGCACCGCGCCCGAATAAACAATGCTGCACGCCAAACCAGAAATGGTATCTTTGCCAGAGGCCGAACCAGGAGGACAAAATAACAACTCGGAATGAATAAACGGAGCAGAACCATCTTCGTTCGACGCAAGAGAGGCCGCAGCACGATTGAGCCAGGACGACTGTAAAATGTCTGAATCACTTCGGACAAAACATAACATTATTTTATGAGTCATTTATTATTTTAGATTAATTACCTACTTTTATATGTCGATTTTACAATATTACCCATCATCATTCGGACTCGCTCGTTGCAAAATCCAAATCAGAAGAAACAGACGACGATTCCGCAAACGTTAACTTCTCGTCACCAGACGATGGCGCTCGGTTGTCGTCGGAGGATGAAGCCGCAAACATCAACTTTTCATCGCCCGAATCGCCCGACGATGTTGCAAACATCAACTTTTCATCGCCCGAAGATGTCGCAAACATCAAGTCGTCGTCCGTTGCCATTTCAAATCCGGAAGATTTGCTACCAGTTAACAAATATTCATCCGATGATTCAGTTGCAAAATTGAGTTCGTCATCAGATTCGGCCCAATCGTCTGATAAATTCATCAACATTTCTGACAACTCTCCAGAAGGAACTGCTTTAGTTTCTGGACGTTGCGGAACTCGAGACGAAACAACGGGATGAACTTGTACCTTGCCATTCGTCCAACCATTCACTTGGATATCAGTTCCCGCAAGCTTGTTCCAACTGCCATTGTATTCAAGAATACCAACTCGGTTCTTGATTTGGACTTGTGTACCCTCTGTCGGGCGTTTTGACGCAGGAACCCAGTCAGCGGATTGAACCGGTTCGCTCTTGTACTGGTCAGAATTATTCAATATTTCCGAAAATGTTCGCGCTGTTTTATGTTCGTCCTTGGTTTCACCACGATTGTTCCAATGTTTCAAAGCATCGGTATCAATGCACCATTGACTAAATTCATCGAAATTAAGTTGACCATCGTTATCAAGGTCGTACTGGTCCAAAATTGCAAAGACAGATTTGGCCGATTGGTCGGACGCAGTTAACTGATTGCGAAGTTCAGTAATACTTATTTTTCTATCGTTGTTTCTGTCATAAATGTCAAACGTTTCTTGTATTTGTTCCAATTCTTTGTCAGACAATTCTTCTTCATCCACTGACGATTCTTCTTCCGTAGTTTGGACTTGTACTTTGCCATTCTTCCAACCATTCGCCTTGATGTCAGTACCCTCAAGCTCATTCCAACTGCCGTTGTGTACAAGAATACCAACCCGATTCTTGATTCGAACTTGTGTACCCTCTAATGGGCGTTTTGATGCAGGGGCCCAGTCTTGTTCCTCCTCTGAGAAAAGTTCCTCTGCTGACGATTCTTGTTCCTCCTCCGAGAAAAGTTCCTCTGCTGACAATTCTTCCTCCTCCGAGAAAAGTTCCTCCGCTGACGATTCTTGTTCCTCTGCTGACGATTCTTCTTCCTCTGCTGACAATTCTTCCTCCTCCGCCGACGATTCTTCTTCCGTAGTTTGGACTTGTACTTTGCCATTCTTCCAACCATTCGCCTTGATGTCAGTACCCTCAAGCTCATTCCAACTGCCGTTGTGTACAAGAATGCCAACCCGATTCTTGATTCGAACTTGTGTACCCTCTAATGGGCGTTTTGATGCAGGGGCCCAGTCTTGTTCCTCCTCTGCTGCCGAACCTGCCGCCGAATCTGCTGCCGATTCTTCCTCCTCTGAGAAAAGTTCCTCTGCTGACGATTCTTCTTCCTCCTCTGCTGACAATTCTTCCTCCTCCGCTGACGATTCTTCTTCCTCTGAGAAAAGTTCCTCTGAGAAAAGTTCCTCTGCTGACGATTCTTCTTCCGTAGTTTGGACCTGTACTTTGCCATTCTTCCAACCATTCGCCTTGATGTCAGTACCCTCAAGCTCATTCCAACGGCCGTT
>Ga0209709_10002001_pt1 | contig 18216 bp, 39 predicted proteins | sample ArcticOcean_MG_C_2_FD_187435 | JGI IMG/M metagenome (GOLD analysis project Ga0209709, IMG submission 187435) | Marine microbial communities from western Arctic Ocean - ArcticOcean_MG_CB4_136 (SPAdes) (version 2) | ecosystem: Environmental > Aquatic > Marine > Oceanic | place: Arctic Ocean... | reverse complement strand
TACGACCTTCTTGACGATGTAGACAGTACGCATGATGCTTGGGTAGATTATAGCGTCCATGTAAAAAATGGAGAAGTACAAGGAGACGTGCAGCTAACGGAATACAGGCTTGAAGACAATACGGAGAGCAAAGCCAACACTAAGAAGTGGGGAGAAAAAGCAAAAGCCCGAAAACAATACAGGGAAAAATGGAGATACAAATATTGCTTCAAGTATTGGAATAGACTAGTAGGCTGGGTATTCCGTGGGGGCAGAAGGATTCACGATTGGACAGGCAAATTGGTTTCGTGGAAGGTAGAGCGTTGGTTAAAATTTTAATATGAAGAAAAAAAATGAAGTCAAATTAAACGATGGAACTCTTGAAGAGGTTATGTCGAGTGACTTCCCGAGAATCTATATTCACAGCATGGAGGATCAACCAGACGGTGATTGTATAATGACCTTTGATACAAATAAAGCGTTTGGCGAGTCATACAAAAAAGCAAAGGGCCGCAAGAGAGTCACTAAAAAAGGTGTGGGAAATTACATACTAGAGATTATGACAAAAGCTTTTAACAAGTATAATTATTGGAAGACGGGTACGAATTAAAGACTTTAAAGGACACGTTCAAGTAATATGTCGATAGGATAAACATGAAAATAGAATTTGAAGAATGGTGCGAGAAAAACGAAGAAGAGCTATCTATAATGTTTGCCGAGACGGGTATGGATAGGGAACTAGACTTTGATGTAGAAAACGAGTTGGAAAGATGTTACCAAAAATATTTAGAAACTAATGAAAGTATATAAATCAAAATTAAATATTAAATTCAGCGACTACTGGTGGAAGCTACTCCTTTGGATGATAGCCGTAGTATGCACGCTGGGTTTTGCTGCTGTACTATTCTGGCTTTGGGCGATGAAGGTAGTCATAGATCATGTTGAAGTAGAAGTACACGAAGAAAACAACTTAGATAAACTACCCCCAGAAGGAGGTCAGGGAGGCCATTATTAAAATGAGAATGTGGATGATAAAACCGGAGCTTTTGTGTGATAAGCATTTACTAGGTGAGCATGGCGAGCTGCACAAGTTTATACCTTCTTTCAATAAGAAGCATCGTATAGACAATCGCGTATCCCCCGTTGTTCAGATAGAATTAACATCATACCAATCTAGGCATGACGAATTAGCCAAAGAGATGTTGAGCAGAGGGATGAACCACAAGTCGCCACTACCGGAACTGCCCGACTTTTCCTACCTACCGCGAAAACAATTTGAAGCGAAGGTAGACAGGGATGTCAGCAGAGCGGATTTGCACGAAAGATGTAATGAGTGTAGATTGATTGAGAGTCAATGAGCTATAGAGAATGGTTGAAGTGGAGAGAAGAATATTATAAAGAAAACTCGCTTATGCTTTTTAATAAAAAAGAATTGACCAAAGAACAACAAATGGAAGCTTGGGAAAAATCCCTTAAGGAAGCTGACTCGGGCCATAGACCATGTTAGGCATGAAAACTGAATTTCCAGAAGATTACGGCAAATATAACGAGTATGATTTTAACAACAGAATCACTTACGACGAAGACTCAGACTCCATGTATATCTATGTCGCGCCACCGCAAGGGCAGGTTGGTTCTGTTTTGGTTTATCAAGACAAAACTAACCTAGTTACAATAGACACAGACGAAGTAAACACTCAAGTGGGAATAGAAATAGTCGGCGTATCAAAGCTAATTAAAAAGTTTAGCACTAGTAAAATAGAAAACAACTAATGGTTACAGTCGCTACTCGCTCAAACAAATGAAAAACAAAGGAATAATTGATGGCCTCCTTGGCCCCCCTATAAGTATAGAGGTTAACCCAGATATACAAATAGTAACGCCACCAGAAATAACAGACGCTTTGCTTTGGATTAAATGGACTCTAATGGTGATAGCTGTTCTTTTGCTAATTAGAATTTTAAAAAAATGAATACAGCGCTACCAATCTTACTATTAGTATTCGGCGGCCTCAGCTTCTGGGTGCTGAACGAATCAAAACTCAAGTGGTACTTCAAGTCCGCCTGTATTACGGCGTTTTGCATTTTCACTATTGTATTTTGGTCGTCTATTCATACGTTTTTAGGATGGCCAGCGTTAGAAGAGGACATGCCAGACGGGGTGCTTATTCACTGGGTTATCGTTAAGGAGCCAAATAAAATTACGAAATCTAAAGGGAGAATTTACATTCTACTAGAGTCCGTAAAAAATACTGACGATAATTTTTTAGCTAGGTTTTTCGGATATAAAAAAGAAAAAATAGAGCCTAGACTTTACGGACTTAAATACGACCGTGACCTACACGAACAATTAGAGAAGGGGGTCATGCCAAAGCTCCGAAAAGGTCAACCAGTTTTAGGTAAATTAACGAAACAGAAGGAAAGCGGCAGAGAAGGTAAAGGCGGTAAAGGTAAGGGCGAAGATAAGGGTGGTGGAAGCGAGTCTCAGGAGCAGGAGTGGAAGTTTCACGAACTGCGCCCTTCGGAGATTCACAGAAAACCAGAAAGATAACGTACAGTTTATGAACAATAAAACAGAGATTGCTTCGGGCAACCATATCGTGCGACTTGAAAAAGATATCGCAGAAGCGCAGACACGAATCAACCAGTGGAACTTATCCAATACCGGCATGGAGACCATGTGCATCAAGGATGACCTGAAGAAGATCGCGCTACTCCGCGAAGGTGTTGTGCCAAAGTATTCAGACCTCCCAGCCAGCAATGGCTTTGAGAACAATCTCCCAGAAATTGAGATGATGGAGTTTGCTGACTTGACAAATGAAAACGCCAACCAATTAGGGTAAAATTATGGCTAATAAAGAAAAAAGAAAAAAAGAGAAAAGAAAAGCTCCCAAACTAACGCCGGAAGAGAAGAAAAAAAAGAAAAAAGAAAAAAGGAGAGCGCAAGATGAAAATGACCGCATCGGAAAACGGCAAGCGTCCATCTTACATACCCCCGCACTCAAGGCGCAAGGATTTCTCTAGAAAAATAAGAGAAACCGAGATGAAAATTTCAGAGCTAAGAGGTCAAGGGAAATGGAGAGAAGCAAGCAGGCTTAGATTTACCCTAAGAAATGCGTGGTGGGGCTACAAAAGGTATCCGTTTCGATCATGATTTTAAATAAAGAAAATATCGGGTGGCTGGGTGCATTTTTAGTTCTATTAGGCTATTACCTTAATGCGAATTTTAATGCTAACTCTTGGTTGGTTTGGATTTTCGGTAACACATTGATTGGAATTTATTCTTTAAATAAAAAAGTGTACCCAACAGCGATAATGTCTTTTTGCTTGGTCATGGTAAACGTGTATGGTTATATAGTGTGGCTACGAAAAATTTAATTTAAATAAAAAAACTTCAAATAACGAATAAAACCATGAACGAAACGCTAGAAGCATACTTGACCTTCCTTTGGCAACAATTTCAATACGATTGGAGCTGGATGTCTAACCCTTGGCTTCTTTATCCCGTCGTGCCGGTTATTTTATATGTATTTTTTTTCTTTTGCAAATGGACAGTGCTTTTAGCGCCAATAACAGTTCCTATTATGCTAATAAGATGGCCTGTTGGAAACGGTATAAAAAACGCAAATAAAGAAAACAAAAACGACTATATAAATAATTAAAAATGGAAGTCAAACTAATATCAACTACTCAACCTCAAATCAAGGGGTATGATGATAAAATTATGAGCGCAGAGAATGTAATCGCTTATTGCGCCAGAGTATCCAATCCCAGCAACCAACACAACGTCAAGACAGCACCCAAGTTGTTAAAGTTTTTAATTAAACACAGGCATTGGTCGCCCTTCGAGCTTGCAAATATGTGTGTGGAAATCAGGACGAGCAGAGGGATCGCGGCTCAAATATTGCGCCACAGAAGCTTTAGCTTTCAAGAATTTAGTCAGAGATACAGCCAAGCCTTACGTCTTGAAGAGTTAGAGCTTCGTTGTCCAGCGGAGAAAAATCGCCAAAGCAGCAGCGACGACTTAGGCAAACAGCACGAAGCCTACAAGATAGCCAACGCCTCTATGGAGGCAGCGATGAACTCCTATAAGCACTTGTTGGAGATCGGCGTGGCGAAAGAATGCGCTAGAGCAATCCTACCGCTTAACACTGAAACGACAATGTACATGAACGGGACTGTTCGTAGCTGGATTCATTATATCAACTTAAGAACCGAAGAGAATACTCAAAAAGAACACAGGGAGATCGCTGAAGCAATTAAATTAATTTTCATCGACAAGTTCCCGACAGTGGGCGAAGCCTTAGACTGGAACCCAAACTCGACTTAAATTATGACTAAATATACGATACAATATAGATTCTACATTTTTTCGGCAATCACCTTAATATCAGCTTACGGCTATACGCTTTACCATACCCATCAACAGGATAAATATATAAACGAAGTTCTAGAAACGAACAATAAGAGAACCGTCAGATACGTTGAAATAAACGATGAGATGCGCCTTGAAAACGAAGGATTAAAACACAACTTAATTCACGAGCAGGCAATGTACCACGCTTCCAGATCTCATGTAGAAATACTGGAAGAACAAATAGATATCATAAGCAATTATTATTGCAAAGAAATCATTAAAGTAAATGACGAGCTTTTCGATTTAAAAAACAAAGGAAAAATGCCAAATAAATAAATGCGACATTCTCGCTTGATTAGTCTTGACCAAATATAAAAAAATACTATACTAATTATAACATATGAGTGAAACGCGCGATAACACAAGAGGCAGGTTCAAGGACTCAAGCTCCTTACCTATTGATAACCCAGAAGTTAGCCCCAAGCATGATTGGTGGGACGAACTCTGTAAAGCTCATGGCGCTAAAAACCACTGGGGTAAAGACAAGAAAATTAGACCTTCAAAGCTACCCAAGTCAGACAAGGAGGAAAATCAATAAATGAACCCTTCACACAAATATAAGTGGGAGCTTGTACCATACTTCAATCACAACGGAGAAGAAAGGAGCGATCTTTCGGCGAAACATATTTATGGAAAATTTCTCTCTTATGCGGAAGAGGAAGATTTCATTGGGGCCGACTTAGCGAAAAAGTTCCTCAAGAATGGTAAAGATAAAAGCCATAAATTTGAACATCATTATGAAAATGCTTGCAAAAACGAAGACTTTTTGTCTCTCAAAGATAAGTTTTATAATTCAGTGAAATGAAATCGATAGATGAAGGCGGGAAGCTTCGATACTTGGAGAGGAAGCTAGACAAATGCAATCACCTTATGGAGTTGATGCGTACCCTGCTAGGTGTTTGTACCCTCGCCCTTCAAATAATAATTCTGTTAAAACTGTTTAACGTCATTTGAAAAGAAACAAAGTTATGTCTATGAGCCTAGCTCGTCGTAAAGAAAAGAAAAAGCTTTACGATGCCAAATACAGCAAGGAACACCGAAAAATAAAATCGGAGAGGACGGTCATTCGTCAAAGAGAAAAAAAGGCTGCGCTAGTAGAGTATAAAGGCGGGAAGTGCTGCATCTGCGGCTACGCAGAGTGTCACAGAGCATTAGACTTTCACCATACCGGCAAAAAGAATTTCGAAATATCATCAAGGAGAGACATAAGCCTTGAAAAGCTAAAGAAAGAAGTAGATAACACCATTTTAGTATGCAGAAATTGCCACGGCGAAATACACGAAGGGATGCACAAAGTAAAAAATTAAAAAATGCCAACGATACTTAAAATAGATACTTTTCACGAAATAAATACCGCGCCAAAAGCCTACTGGATAGGTTTTCTGGGCGCGGATGGTAGTAATAAAAGGTTTCAACATCCCCCGCCAAAAAACCCAACTCACCCAAACTGCAAATATCCAGAAGGTCGCATACAGTATCAGAGCGGCATTCCAAACTTAAACGCGGTAGATAAAGAACAAGTTGAAAATTTTAAAGAGTTTATCGGCCCACGCACAAAAGCAAACCTTGTTTGGCAAATGGGGAATACTGGATTTGGAGGCAAATACGTAGACACGTTGTTTGTTGGCTTTTTGGTTGGTGGAAAAATGCTTTCAGAAGACCTAGAGAAAAATGGCGTACCGCCAAATAAAACTCGTGTTCACGAATACCCAACAGAGGAACAGGTTCCGAATGAGTTTCTGAGAGAATTGACTAGGGGTTACTTCGATGGAGATGGTACTATCCATAATTACCAGAAGAAAAGGCATGATGGCAAGCCGCTAAAGCACAAGACTTGGGGCGTGGGCATTTTAGGAACAGAAATTTACGTTAAAGCTTTGGGCAAAAAATTAAAAGAATCTTTACCCGAACTTAGTTTTAGCTTTGTTCAAGAGAAGCGCGTGAAACATCGTATGTTTGACCTTCGGATTCAGGAACGGAGAAGTATTCTTATGTTTTTAAAATGGCTGTACGAAGGATCAACAGAAAAAACGATGCTGCGAAGAAAATCCGAAAAAGCAATGGTCTGTATAGAAGAACTAGAGAGGGTGGAAAAAGACATTGAGGAGTTTGGAAATCTTGAACTTATTGTTAGCGATCCAAAAGGGAAAATTTATAAGGTAAAAGAAAAAGACTGGTTCATCTTTGCGATGAATAAAATTAAAGCTAAAAGTATGCAACAGTCACGAAACTTAAGACGAGGCTGTCAGAAAGCAATTCATGGTCGCAATAAATATCAAGGTAAAGACAAGTCTAAGAGTAAAGGATGGACGATTTTAAATGTAAAAGAAGCCAATGAAAGAAAAGCCCCCAGAGGCTTTAGTCAGTTTATGGCAGAAATTAATAAAAAATGCGAATTGAACCAGAAATAAAGTTAGACTATAAGGACGTTCTCCTACGCCCCAAGCGTTCCGAGTTAACCTCCCGTAAGGACGTTGACTTGATGCGTGAGTTTACTTTTAAGAACGCTGGCGGCGAAGGCTCTGACCCCAAGGCATACGGCTGGAAAGGCATCCCGATTGTCGCTTCAAATATGGATACGGTAGGCACGTTTGAAACAGCGAAAGCTCTCGCCGACTATCATATGTTGACCTGTATCAATAAACATTACGATTTAAAAAAATGGCTACATAAATTAAATGGCTATGGAGTCTACAAAAGCCCAGAACAAAGGGAGGGTACTGTTTGGAAGCATGACCCAAACTCAAGGTGTTCGCATAACAGAATTTACGAACATATCTCTCCTTCTATTGGCATTAAATATAATGAAAAAGATCGCGATGATATAGATTATCTCCGTGACATTACTTGGAATTTTCATCATACACAATTCGTATGTATAGACGCGGCAAACGGATACACATCAAGGTTTTGTGATTTTATTAAACGAGTCAGAGAAGAACATCCTGCTCTTATTATTATAGCGGGAAATGTTGTCACTGGCGAAATGACAGAGGAGATATTATTAAGTGGAGCAGATATTGTTAAAGTGGGTATTGGCGGTGGGTCTGTCTGCACTACTCGTATTCAAACTGGTGTCGGTTACCCTCAACTCAGCGCGGTCATTGAATGCGCGGACGCTGCTCATGGGATTGGTGGGCATATTATGGCTGACGGTGGGTGCGTATGTGCTGGCGATGTGGCCAAAGCCTTTTGTGCTGGTGCTGATTTTGTTATGTTGGGCGGGATGCTGGCGGGTCATTCTGAATCAGAAGGGCAGGAAGAAATAATAGATAATGAGAAATATAAAGTCTTTTACGGAATGAGTTCCGACACGGCTATGAAGAAATACAATGGTGGTGTTGCAAGCTACCGCTCGTCAGAAGGCAAAACCGTAAGGATAAAACATAGAGGCTTAATAAAGAACGCTATTGAGAATATTTTAGGAGGCATCCGTTCAACCTGTACTTACATCGGAGCAAGAAGCTTGAAGGATATGCCAAAGTGCGCTACATTCATTAGGGCGGCGCAACAATCAAACGAGGTCTTCGGAAAGAATAGCTAGATATATTAGTGGGGAGGAATACTTAAGAAATGAAAGTAAAACTAAAGGAAATCTTTCAAGAATGGTTTAAGCAAACCAATCTTCATTTATACCAAAAAGGCGTAACTAAAAGAGAGAGAGATAAAGAAACGGAGGAATACGTTAATGATGTTTTATATGAACACATGGAATCTATGGCGAAATACAACGACAACGACAACGACAACGACAACGAGGAAATAAGTTAATGAAAAAAGACCACTTACCAATCTGGCCCTCTAACACAAGCAAGGGGGAAGCTAAAAGCATAGAAGTTTTTTTCCTTGGAGAGACTAAGAAAGTCGTCGTGGGAAAAGCATCCTTTATTTCTAAAGATAAAGTTAACCCATCAGGAACATACACCCTCGAAGAAGCGTGCAGCATTCTCGACTGCAATAAAGTAAGCGAGCTTTCCGAAGTTCTCGGCTTTATAGAAGAGCTAAACGAACAAGGCATAAACGAAAACTCTACTGGAAAAGCAGACCCCCTCAACCTCGTTTTACCTTGCTGTCCCACAGGCCCGAAGGGGCACGCGGGATGGAAAGGCATAAAGATAGACGATACTATTCCCAGCGATTTTGTAGACACGGAAGACTTAGTATCGGGTGCGATCTATAAAATTGCAGCATTAAAGTTGACCGTTGAATTTGTAGGACAAATAATGATCCCTACGAATAAAACATTAATACAGGTTTCAAAGCTCGGAATGCCTTTCTACATAGACGAAGGCTCCCTAATCAAAGCGACGCAGCTAGAAGTTGAGCTTCACATCAATGATGATCTATTTTAAATAAATATTAAAAAATATAAGCCTTGACCCCTTTAAGGAAGAATCCCACTTTTAAGTGGTTTTTTTTTCTTGCCTTTAAATAAAGAAACGGGATAATCGTAGTATGGGCGTGTTAGAGAAGACAAGAACTTATTTGGTCGGGCATATGCAATACGCAAGTGGTAGGGATTGGCGCGACTACGTTGAGGGAGAACTTGACCCTATCGATATAAGAATCTTTAACCCTTACAAGAAGCCATTCGTTAAGGACGTAGAGGAAGACGAGGAAACTCGACTTTCATTAGCTCACTGCCAAAAACATGGACACTTCAATGATGTAGCGCGAAGGATGAGTCTCGTTCGTAGTTACGATTTAAATTTGGTTGATAGGTCTGACTTCATAATTGCACACATTCTACCGGAGGTGGCTAGTTGGGGGAGTGCGGAAGAGCTTGTCACCGCTGTTAGAATGAAGAAACCAATTTTTATTTCCATGGAAGGGGGTAAACATGAAACGCCTCTTTGGATTATGGGTATGTTACCCCACCATTACATCTACGATTCAATCGAGGAGGTCGTTGATATGATTAAACAAATTAATAACGGAGAAAAAGATATAGATAGCGACAGGTGGAGACTCTTGAAGAAAGAGTTGCGATAATTTTTTGCTCTTTTAATAAGGGAGACTTATCTATAAACTTTTAAAATGAAAACGAAAATTAAACACCACAAGGCGGCAGGGATAGTAGTTTTCTCGATACAGGAGGGCGAGCTAAAATTTCTTTTATTAAAAAGCAGCCTCGGTTGGGGGTTCCCCAAGGGACATATAGAGGAAGGAGAAACCGCACTGGAAGCAGCCAAGAGGGAAACTAAAGAGGAAACGGGCTTAGAAATAAGAAATGTTTACCCAGCTTTTAAGTATGTATCAAAATACTTGATAAGAAAAAACTACTCCACAGGAGAGTGGCTGGACACCCCCGAACCCAAAACAGTTACATATTTCCTAGCCCGTTCGCATACGACGAAAATTGACCTATCCTTTGAGCATGACTCTCACAGTTGGTTCTCCCACGAAGAAGCTCGCTGCAAGCTAAAATACGGCAGCAAAAAGGAAGCATTGAAACACGCATCTGAACTCTTAGACTATGAAGACTAAAAAATACGTATCAGAAGAAGCAGACGAATCTGTTCAAAAATATTACGATCATATCCGTCGGTATCCTCTCTTAAAGAGAAAAGAGGAGCAGGGTCTTTTCACCACTATGCAAAAATGGTCTAAGAACATGGCAAGATGTGGCCAACAGACTAGATTAAACGGCAAAGCCGCGAGGGAGAAGATAATAAACAGCAACCTTCGTTTAGTCATTAAGATGAGCAAGGACTACACTGGTCTTGGTTTGCCTTTGCTTGATTTAATTTCCGAAGGCAACATGGGCCTAATGAGGGCGGCTGAAAAGTACGAACTAGGCAAGGGCGCAAAGTTCTCGACTTACGCAGCGTTTTGGATCAGGCAGGGTATTTTTAGAGGTTTAGACAACAAAGCTAGGCTAATACGCGTTCCAACTGGGGCGAACTCTAAATATCCTAAAATAATTAAATACATTAACGAACAGGAAGAACTTACGGGCGAAAAGCCCACCATACCAGAGATCGCGAAGAAGTTCAAAACCGCCGAACACCGTATTATATCGATAATGGAAGCTAGGCAAACCATGACCTCAATGGACGAGTGCGTTTCCGATAATGCCGACGACAAACTGACATGGGGCGAAAGAATCGCGGACTCCTACGGAAAGACGCCGCAAGAATTAGCCGAGTTAGCTAATAATAAAAAAGTTTTAAATAAACTATTAAAAAAGTTAGACCGCAGGGAAAGAGCCGTCATAATGTCCCGTTTTGGCATTAATGATAAAAGCCGCGAAACTCTTGAAAACATAGGAGATAGTTTTGATGTAACTAGAGAACGTATTCGTCAGGTGGAAACCACAGCAATTAGAAAACTAAGAACGCTTGTCCGTGATGAGTTTAGCATTGAACTAGACGAGAAGCAAAGCACCTTTATGTTTAAATTTTAAAAAGGATCGACCCCGTGTTGTAGTGCTTGCGGAGATCGCAAGACGCCCCTGTATTATTGGGCCTTTAATCAGAGCGAGGTCGCTCCTTTCTATCTCCAAATAGTTAATTAAATTATTTAACTAATCTTAATATCCCTTCGTAAGCCGCCTGTGTAATAACGTTTATGGATTTATTAGGCTTAATGTCTTTGACATTAGCCATCGTTTGCTCTTGTTTCGCTGGTATAATTTTTATTATTTATAAAGCGGTGGAAGAAGAAAGGGAAAAAGCTCAGAGAGAGGCGATGGTTAAGATTTGTTATAAGCATTACAAGAAGGATGGCGCTTGTTCAGAGTGCGGGTGCTTACCGTGTCAATGCGGGTCTTGACCGTTGCCTCCTTTAAAGAATTGACCTTTGGGGATATTTTTTTTATATTCCTCTAGTTTTTTTTTATAGAAGACCCCTTCTTTACTGGCTTCCTTTTAACTGCCTTCTTTACTGGCTTCCTTTTAACTGCCTTCTTTATTGGGTTCTTCGTCGCTTTTTTAACCCCGTTTTGTTTCCTTACCTTATCTGGAACCCTTCTCCTGATTTTAAGGATGTCGTAAATAGTCCAAATAAATATAGCGAGTATAATAAATAAGAAGTAATTTGATATTAACTCAACCCAACCAAATTTATTTTCAGAAGGAGCAGCCTCACACGGGCCAGCAATCTCTGGCGAAGTCGCCCTGTTGTCGGCTGGTAAGTTTTTGGCTGGAGACGTAATGATGACGCGTTCATTGTCGGTTGCCGGAGAAGTCTTCACTGGCGGTAGCTTTACTGGTGGTAGCTTTACTGGCGGTAGCTTTACTGGCGGTAGCTTTACTGGCGGTAGCTTTACTGGCGGTAGCTTTACTGGCGGTAGCTTTACTGGCGGTAGACTTACTGGTGGAGCATTTCTGCTTATAGTCGGAGTAAAAGACCTTACTTCCCCCGCTGACTTTGGGTTAATAATAACAGGGTTAGCTTTGGCGGATTCATTTTTTGGCGGAACAGGTGCAGACCTTGCAGAACTGATTTTCGGGGGGTCGAGAGTAAGGCTTGGAGCGTTTTCTCTGTTAATTTCTTGAGGTGTTCTGGGGGTAATAACCGTTCCGGCGGAACCCCCGCCTAAAGACTTTCCGCCTTTACAAGAACTGCACAATATAACCATGCCAACGACAACAGCAGTTGTCCATAGCCATATAGGAATAAATCTTGGAAGCTTGTCCATGCTTTATGTTTTAGCGGCGGCACTCGCATTTCCAAAATAAAAACCCACGATTGCTGTAAGGGTTTGCCTAACTTCTGGAACCATTAAATATCCGTCTAATTGGACGAACAATGTTTCGGTTCCTCCCCCAAACAAACCAAATAACCATTCTGGGTTTGTCGTTTCAACTTCCACGACAGTATTATACCCTAATAAAGATAAAATGAATGGAGCTAGAATGACCCCAAATAATATAGACATGACTATGGCCCTCCTAACCCACTTACCAGCATCAATAGGGACTCTCTCGGAGGCTTTATCAGCACTCTCATCTTCCGCTTTTTTCCACGCAATAGCACTTTTAAAGATTTCATGACGTTCTTTTGCTCGTTCAGCCATGTATCTAAATATAAAGCCCACAATAGTTCCACCTATCATAGTAACAAGTTCCAAAGTCATGCCGTTAATTACACTGTAAAAATAAGTGTTGACTTATTTAAAAAAAGATATATCATCAAGAGATGAGAGAAGTTCTACTAGCGAAGGAGGAAGGGTTAAGGATAGCGATTTTAATTCTGAATGGAGAAAAGACAAATAAGGATTTTGGAAGCGCGTCCTTACGGGATGCTCAATATATATTAAAAAATATACTGGAAACAATAGAGGTGGAAAAGGAGATGATGGCAAAACCGCCGGTTGCGCCAAAAAAGCCAAATAAGAAACGCGCACTAACCCCAGCGCAAAAGAAAGACCTTAAAATAGCGGAGAACCTTATGTCCGACTGGAAGAGCATGACAATCTTGGGGCGGGGAGAAGGATAAATGACTCAGCAATACTCAACATACGCACAGAAAACCTCTTGGACTCCTTGCGAGACAAGCCCTGAATCAAACCCTTGGGAGCAATCAATGGATTGCGTTTTAGACAGGAGACAAAAGGGGACGATAAACTTTCGCATAAAAGACGGTCATTTACCAAACTTAAATCTTACGCCTAAAGGTTTAGTGAGGGTTCACTACACTCGTCACGCGCTTGACGCAATAAGGCTACCCTCAAGAGGTTATGGAGAAGTCTTATCGAAGTTCCCCCTTATTTGCAGAAGCAGAACCAACTTGCATCCTTATGACTTGAAGAAGCAATGGTGGAGGTTAGGACACTTAAACGACCCTTTCCCGATAGGTTCTCATCCCGATAATTGGAATAAATTTTCCGATGGGCCAGATAATTTTTACGATCCCCTAGATTGGGAGTATGATTTATTTCCTTTAGGCACTATGGCTATCAGGAGTTACAGGACGGCGGATAACGGCCCCAACGGAGAAGTCGAATCCGCTTTGTTTACTGGGGAATGGTCGAAAAAATGGTACGCTGTGGTTGTCAGATTAAATTACCCCAGAAACGTCTGGGCAACAAATGCTTTCGGCCACTATGTAAAAATTAAAAATTACTATGAAGCGATCACCATTTACCCTACGTCGTGGAAAGAGGCTACGGCAGACAAAGAGAATTGGAAGGTGTTGGTAAATTTTTCTTGACTTTCTTAAAAAACCTGTTATTCTAGAAACATGATTAAACATTGGTACGAGGTGAGGTCAGACTACGAGAAGGTAGCCGCCTTTGCCCCCTCGGAAACACAAGGCTCACTTGAGGAGTCGCTAGAACGGGCGCGTAATGTAATAGAGACTACCCGCCTTGGGCTGTACAGAAATAAGGTCTTACAGATAATTGAGTGCAAGGAGGACGAGGGAAACCCGTTAATTGCCACAAAGGTGATTTACGAGACGCACCCAACCGTATTTGAAGAAGAAGCACCCAAAGGATGTGTCGAGCCAGTACCAGCGGGACTCTTCATGAAGGAGGTTGAATAAATATGAATATTAAATGGGAGAAAAACAGCAGGGTCAATCGGCTTGTTGGCGAGGACAAAATTAGCGATGAAGATGTTATTGCTCGCTGTAAGACAGATGAGTTCCCGCCAGATATGGCGACAGTGAGGATTCAAAGAGTTAAAGACAAGACCCCTACCGTCACTATTCACATTCGTGGTAAATCAAAACCGCGAAAGATGTGGAATGGTAATACTTACGAGTGTGCAACTACTTGTAGAGTAAACATTTCAAATGATTGGAAAACTGGCACGATGAGTTCAAACGGTGATCTTGATGAAGATTATGATTGGCAAGATGTTCACAAGGTAGTAACCAGAGTGAAAGAGGCAATGAATATTTAAAAAAACCTCTTGACTTTATTAAAAAACCTGTTATATTAGAGGTATGTTAGATTATGCGAAGATAGATGATGTGGAGATTGAGAACATCAACCATGACGATTACCCAGACTTTAGTGACGCATACGTTATGAGAGCAATGTACAATGACCCCAAGACGGGCGAATACAGAGAGTTGACAGAAGATGAACTGGAGAACCTTGATGGTGATTGGGTACACGAACAGGTAAATGATTGGATTCACTAATATGAGTAGATATTTTAAAATTGATTGCGATAAAGAAGGTAACGCGGATGAGGCTACTTGCGTCGAGATTTACCCCCCGAATCTTTATTACACCCCACTCTCCACCTTTTTGGTAGGAGCTTTAGTAGGCGTGATTGTAGCGATATTATTCCGATAAGATGAGAAACTACGAACTAATTAAAGAGATTTACGAAAATGTTCGCTTTAATTGCGACACTACCTCGCCCCAATACGCTGTGACTCACATTAAAAAATTAATTGAAGAACAAAGACCAGAGATTAAAAAAGAGAGCCGTCACCCTGACCAGCAGGAAGCGGGAATGGATTATTAATTATGAACTCCCCGACTATTAAACTCATCTCAACGAGAAAAGTGATGGACGTTACTGGCTTGAGCCGTTACGACATAGACTGTCTTGCAAAAGCTGGTGCTTTAGATTGGGTTCGTATAAACCCGAAAGGCCATCGAAAATGGTTCGCTAATGACGTAGAGACTCTAGTAAAAAGAATTTTGAGTAAAGAAACTAGAAGTCGGAAGGCTCAAAACACAATATACGAACAAATTCAAGACAAGGCGAAGGCCAAGCAAAAGGCTAAAAATAAAGAATATTGGGACGCAAACAGAACAGAGCTAAACAGAAAACGACGAGAAAGATACGAAAGGACAAAAAAATAACAGAATTATGAAACTACCTACGCTATATAAACAAACAACCACAGGAGCAACACAATCTTGGGAGATTGAAGTTGAAGAAAATAAATTCCGTACAATCTCTGGGCAGTTAGACGGCAAAAAGATTCAGAACAAGTGGACAACCTGCAAACCCAAGAATGTTGGTCGCGCAAACGCAACCACAGGCGAAGAACAAGCGGCCAAGGAAGCGGAGGCAAAGCACCAGAAGAAACTTGAAAAAGGATACCATTTAAATATAGAGAACATAGAAAAGAAAAGATTCTACGAGCCTATGCTTGCACAGGATTTTAAGAATAAACTGCGAAAGAAAACCGTTATGAACCATTTGAGTGGTGACGCTAGTTTTCATCCAGCAGTTTTTTCTCAACCCAAGCTGGATGGCATACGTTGTATCGCTATGCGTGAGGGATTGTTTACTCGTACTGGCAAGCCCATTACCGCTGTTCCTCACATCCATGAAGCGTTGGAACCCTTCTTTGAAAAGTATCCCAATGCTACTCTTGATGGCGAGTTGTATAACCATGCGTACAAAGATGACTTTAACAAAATCATTCACCTTGTCCGTAAGCAGAATCTTACTGACGAACACCTTGCGGAGAGTAAGAAAATGATTCAATATCATATTTATGATGCGCCCGTGATTGCGGGGGTATTCAAAGGGGATAAGTGTTGGACAGAGAAGGATTTGTTTTCAGACAGGACTTCCGTATTGGATGCACAGTTCGCTAATTTAGGGATAGATGGACGCTCCCTTCACGGAGAACCTAACCCTCTTGTTATCGTAGAGACTACCGAAATCCACGGTAGAGAGCAACTAGACCGTTGCTATGAAGATTATGTAGAAGCGGGATACGAAGGGCAAATGGTACGCATCGACGGGTCTTATGAGAACAAACGCTCGCCCAAACTGCTCAAGCGCAAGGAGTTCGTTGATGAAGAATATGAGATTCTTGGATACGATGAAGGCACGGGCAATCGGGAAGGAACAGTCAAGCACTTCAAGTTCAAAAATAAAGACGGCAGAAAGTTTAACTCAAATGTCAAAGGCACGTTTGAATACATGGCAGAACTGTTGGAGCGAGGGGATGAACTGGTAGGCAAACAGGCAACGGTCAAATACTTTAACCTTACGCCCGATGGTGTACCGAGGTTCCCGTATGTAATAGCGATAAGGGATTACGAATAAATTATGAAACTGACAAGAGAAGATAGACTCAACTTAATAGAATTATTGTCTAAAACACAATGCTGGGAACTATTACCAATAGAATTAAACGAAAATCAAATTGGTTTAGACCGACGACGATGGGAAAACATATTGCAAAGACTAATTGATTACTCGGACTCATCGAAGGGTGTGAATAAAAATAAATAAATATTATGAAGCAAGACAAGGATTTAACGATTGGGATATTTAAATGAAAAAATATAATATTATTACATTATTGGTGTTATTTACTGGTTGTGCCTCAAATAAGTCGCACCAAAATGACGGAAATCAATTTTTCGATCTGCTCCATGTAAGCGATAGTATCGCCTATAAGAGTATCACCATCGAAGACTACAAAGAATGGGAAAATGATGAATGCTAAATATTTATTAATAATTATTGGGTTAGCTTTTGCGGGGTGTAAATCGACAGGCAATTACGAAGTCCACCTTCTTGGGCCAGACGACAGTAGCCATCACTTGATTACTGCCGCTTCAGAGGATGAGGCTTTAGACTTTGTTAATGAGTATGAAGAATCTCATGGGTCAATGAAAATCATTAAAAGAAAGTAACATACAATGCAGGAAACATTCTTAATTGTTTATTTTATCGCTGTTTTGACCTTACCATTAGTCATTGCAGTCAGCTTGCTAGTTAGTCTCTTATCTTTAGTCTCTTTAATTAAAAAATAGGGCTTGACTTTCTTAAAAAACCTGTTATTATAGAAACATGATGCAAATGAACTTTGTAGGACAACCCGCCCTAGATGAGGAGCCATACCAAATTCAATACGAGTTGTGGAACGGGGATAAGCCTAACAAGATTAGAAATACGGTAGACTATTCAGTGGTGGATAATCTCTTTAACTCTTTCGACACTGAGGAGGTAGACCGCTACAAAGAATATTGGGGTAGTATTGCTCCTAAAAACGATACGGAGGTTTTCCAGCGTTGGTTGTTCGCCTTCATGTCAGTACACACGACTTGGGAGAATAACGTGAGGGGGTACGAGGGCATCAAAGATTGGACTCAATGGTTTAATGACGATAAGAAACTCATGGACATCATTGTAGACGCCCGTGTTGGCTTGCACAACAATCGCGTTAGATTTATTTCAGAGTTCGCTCGCAAGTTTTGGCAAGACCCCGAATGGTACAAGTATGACGGTGGAAATTGGCAGACTTTTCGCGACAGGTTAGTTAAGAGCATCTTGGGCCTTGGAATTGCAAAAGTTTCCTTTGCATTGGAAATGATTTATCCTAACGAGGCTAAAGTTTCCTGCATGGACACTCACTTGTTTCAAGCGTATGGCCTTGACCAGAGCAAAGACGCTCGCCGCTATAAGGAGATTGAAAATTATTGGCTAGATATGTGTTCTATGTGGAATGTGCCATCCACCATCGCCCGTGCAATCTTGTGGGATAGAAAACAAAACCAAACTGATAGCCGCTACTGGAGCCATGTATTGGAGGATTAAATTATGAAAGAAAAAACAAAAACCTACGAAGTAGAATTTACATCAACAACATCACGCCAGTATTCTGTGGACGCTAAAAGCAAAACAGAAGCAGAGGAAAAGGCGTGGGAAGAACTAGAACACGATACCGAGGTTACCGCCGCATGGGTGGAGAACTCAAACCTGACCAATGTCCTAGACACGGAGACAGAAAACACTTGGATGAACGCAAACGGGAAACTGGAGGATTAAATTATGAAACAATACAGAGTTATAGTAACAGAGCTACATTCAGCAGAGTATCACGTTGACGCAGAGGACGCACACAAAGCGCATGAGAAAGTCATGCTTGGCGAGGAGGATTGCG
>Ga0209709_10001999_pt1 | contig 18217 bp, 11 predicted proteins | sample ArcticOcean_MG_C_2_FD_187435 | JGI IMG/M metagenome (GOLD analysis project Ga0209709, IMG submission 187435) | Marine microbial communities from western Arctic Ocean - ArcticOcean_MG_CB4_136 (SPAdes) (version 2) | ecosystem: Environmental > Aquatic > Marine > Oceanic | place: Arctic Ocean... | reverse complement strand
GTTGCCCAAATTCCTTGTCCTATGAGTGCATTATTTGGGGATTTAAATACTGGGTGCAACTCTTTGAATTTATCAAAAAATAGTCCGTCTCGTGCCATGGCATGCCATGTTCGGCCTTTGCAAAGAATCTGTGTGCTTATATTTCCAAAAGCATTAACGGCAACAGCAATAGAGATCAAAACCCCTCCCGTTGCACCTAAAACAACTTTCAGAGCAGCTGTTGCAACCCACTTATTCTCAATAATTTCCTGAACATTTAACTGAAATAAATATCCAAGGTTTGTGCCAATATAAAGTAGTGTTACTCCGCCAATTCCAAGGAAAAGAGAAAGGGGTAATGTTCTTTGCGGATCTTTCACCTCTTCCGCCATGTAAGTGGCACCTTCCCAACCACTGAAGGCAAAGAAAGAATATCGTAAGGCAGCACCAACAGCAAGAATAGTTTCCCAGCCAAACGATTCGGGCCAGAACGGGTTGACAAAATTTTGGACATTTCCCGTGGAGAAGGATGTGAGTGTCATACCAATGATGGCTCCCACAGCACCCACTTTAATGGTACTGAGAATAACTTGAAATTTTCCGCTCATACTGACACCAAATAAATTGATGCCCGTTAATCCCCAGATTGTTATTAATGAAATAGCAAAAGTAACAGGAAGATTAAATTGTGTTCCCATGGTGATTTCCCAAATTGCATTCAGATATTCTGTAAATACCAATGCAACGGCCACAATGGATGCGGTCTCTGATACAAAAAACATGGCCCATCCGCGGATAAATGCGATATAAGGTCCATAGGCTTCTTTCAGGAAAACATAAGGACCACCAGATTTGGGAAGCATAGCTGTGAGTTCCGCATAAATAACCGCGCCAAAAATGGTAATAATTCCGCCAATGATCCAAACGAGTCCAAACAAGGAAGTGCAGCCGACCAAAGCCATAATAGGAGCAGGTGTACGGAAAATACCTGAACCTATGATACGACTGATAACAATAGCTACAGACTCTTTTAGCCCAAGGTCTCTTTTGTATTCGGTCATAATTATTGTTTTATTGGGTTGGGTTTTCTAAAATTCTTACCGTTTGCTTGTCCGCATCAATCTCTGCCATGACGCCAATCGGGAATGAAATATTATACTTGTAATGTCCTATCGGAAAGTTGGCAATCACCGGGACACCCAAATTCGAAAAATATTGTTCCAATACCTCCATCATTGTAAAACTATTGTCATCATCCGGTGGTTCTGCGGCTCTTCGGGTAAACTTCCCTAAAATAACCCCTTTAAGATGATCAAATTTGCCAGCCATTCTTAATTGGGAGAAATATCGATCGATACGATAAGGTGCTTCGCCCACATCTTCTATAAAAAGAATTTTTCCTTTCGTTTCAATTTCATAAGGCGTACCCATGAGTGTATTGATCAAAGATAAATTTCCACCAATAAGTTCACCTTTTCCATTTCCGCCATGGAGCGTAATAACCGATTCACCCAATTCAAATAAATTTACATCAATGGTGTATCCATTTGGATTATTTTCTTCAATGGCTTGCCAGAAATAATAATCAGAAATTGGCGATAGATTTTCTTCACTCCCCAACCCATACATGGGGCTTGGTGTATGGAATGTTGTGAGACCGGTCATCTTATTGATGGCGAGATGCAAGCCGGTAATATCACTGAATCCTACCAAAACTTTTGGATTATTTTTTATAATATCATAATCCAGTTGATCTAAAATCCGGGTTGTACCATACCCGCCTGTTCCGGGGAAAATAGCTTTAATATTTTGATTTGTCCAGCCAGCCATAAGCTCTTCAATTCGTCTTTCATCGGTCCCCCCCAAATACCCATATGCCCGAAAAATATCATCTGCCTGAACAGTGACATATCCACGATCTTCTAATCGCTTTTTGGCTAATGCCATTCGATTTTGTTTTAAATATCCTGATGGGGCGATGAATAATATTGTATCCCCTGGAGATAACCGCTCTGGTTTATTTTGTGGTAATGTAAGCGATGACATTACAACTAGAGACAAAACAATTTTATTAAGGTGACTCATTTTTATTCGATGATGGAAAACTTTCGTTTTGTCTCTTTATAGGGGGATGAATCAAAATGCCACCACTCTGTGGTGATAGGGCTAAATCCAGCTTGGGTCATGGCATCTCTTAAAATAAGACGGTTATTCACCTGCTCCTGTTTTAAATCTCCTACGACTACGAGAGAATCTTCCAGTCTTGGAAATGCCAAATCACCAAAATAATCGTAATGGGTTCCCATATCCAACGGAGTTCCATTTTTATGGGCAACTGTAAGATCAACAGCAGCACCAAAATTATGGATAGATCCTGTTCTTGGATCAGCTACAAAATTGGTTCTTTCGGATTCGGGAACATCGCTTAAAGTATTCCATAGGATCCATTGGATGGAACGGGGGCGAAGTCCATCATAAATTAACAATCGAAGATCAGGATGGTTCTCTTTTAAAAATATATTGGCATTTACTAACATTTGGGCTGGGATTCTCCGCATATAACATGTTTCTAGTTCACCATATACATCGGTCTTCATAAAATTATCTATGGTGGAATATTTTAACTCAACAAGAAGAGTAGAATCCAATTCTTGAATATTAACCAAATCATGTTTCACGATGGTTTCTATTGAAACAATCGAATTCGTATCACTGCAGCCTAAAAAAAACAGGATAACCACGAAAATGATAATTTTATTCATTTTTAATTCCTTCGTGATACTTGGTATCTTAGTGGTTCTTACCGCTAACCAAAGAAGAACTGACAGATATAGACAGCACTAAAAACACCTACAACATCCGCAAATAATCCAGCTATAAGAGCATGGCGTGTTTTTCGAATACCCACTGAACCAAAATAAACTGCCAAAACATAAAATGTGGTTTCTGTAGATCCAAACATGGTGGCACCAATTTTAGCAATTAGAGAATCTGGACCATGAACATTAATCAAATCAGTCAATAGGCCTAACGAACCACTTCCCGATAAAGGACGCATTAATGCTAAAGGAAAATTTTCTGCCGGAAAGCCGATTATTGATAAAACAGGTGAAAGGAAATTGAGCAATAAATCCAATGCCCCAGATGCTCGAAACATTCCAATCGCAACAAGAATTGCCACAAGATAGGGAATGATCCTTACGGCAATTGTGAAGCCGTCTTTCGCGCCTTCCACAAAAGATTCATACACTTTCACTTTTTTAAATACTAAACCATAAAAAGGAATTCCAACCAACAAAAAGGGAATTATGTATTTAGAGATTTCATTCACGCTGCTAACAAATGAATCAATCATTCTTCATCTCCTTTCACAAATGAAAATCGTTTCCTTTTCTCTAAAAATTTAACGGCAAAAATTGCTGCCAGGGTGGACATTCCGGTGGCAAAAATAGTGGTGATGAAAATTTGACTGGAATGGGTTCCCATAAGCGCCACCACAGCTGCTGGTAAAATAAGTTGAATACTAGATGTATTGATTGCCAGAAAAGTACACATGGCATTGGTGGCTGTTTCTTTGCTTGGATTCAATTCCTGGAGTTCTTCCATAGCTTTTAATCCGAGCGGAGTGGCGGCATTACCCAAACCTAGAATATTGGCTGCCATATTCAAGACAATAGATCCGATGGCAGGGTGATCATCCGGTACATCAGGGAAAAGACGAATGGTGATAGGACGTAGTCCTCTAGCAATGATGCGAATGAGCCCTGACTCTTCTGCAATTTTCATGATGCCTAACCACAGTGCCATAATGCCAATTAAGCCGATAGCGAGATTAACTGCAACTTTTGCCATATCGATAGCTGCTTCCGTTACCGCATCAATGTTACCAGTCAATGCACCAACCACCACGCCGATAAACATCATCCCAAACCAAATGTAATTCAGCATTTATTTTTCCTTATTTAACGGGAGATTCTAAAAAAGTTAAAGAGGGTGAATCAGAGTTTGCATCTAATTGCACCGGAATTGAAATGGGAAGTGTCGCTTGATATATTCCATGTCCGCAGGGGAAATTCGAAATGATGGGAATATCCAGATCGCCACATACATCCATGACTATTTCATTTGTAGATTTCCCAAATGGATCATCATAATCTTTCATGTCAACCAATTCACCTATAATGAGACCTTTAATATTTTCAAACATGCCCGCTTTTTTCATGTGTACCAACATACGGTCGAACGCGTATAAATATTCATCAATATCTTCAATAAATAGAATTGCACCATCTGTATTTAATTGATCCGGTGTACCCAATCGATTGATCAATAGGCACATATTCCCACCCCAAAGGGCACCCTTTGCTTTTCCGGATTTTAAAATGCATGCTGGTAATTCTGATGGCGATTGGATGGTAACAGATTCACTTCCAAACAGGATATTTTCCATGAGATCAAAATTATAATTCACCATTCTTTTTTTAAAGGAGGTGAGCATGGGGCCATGAAAGGTAATAAGCTCTGTTTTTTGGGTAATGGATATGAGAAAAGCAGTTATATCGCTATAGCCCATGAATATTTTTGGGTTTTGCTGTATAAGATCATAATCCAAAAGAGTTAAAACACGATTGGCGCCGTACCCACCACGAGCACAAATAATGGCATCAATGTCCGGATTGGCAAACATGCCATTAATATCATCGGCTCTTTGTTCTGGCGTGCCTGCAAATGTATTGTCTTTCAAAAATACACTTTCGCCCAAAACAAGATGATAACCTTTTTCTTCAAATACTGCTATGGCCAATTTCAAATCTGATTCATTCATCCATGAAGATGGACTAACTACACCAATTGTTGAGTTTTGTATAAGTGATTTTGGTTTAATCATAGATGATTATTTTAATAATCTGGTTTTGAACATATCTATGTTTTGATGAAGAGCCGATATAACCATTCATCAATATTGAGAACGCCACAGTGCCATATTTTTGGGATTCAATATAACCAGCTAAATTGCGAACTCCAGATAGCCCACCAGTCTTTGCCCTAACCTTGCCACCTTCATTGATTAATCTTTTTTCGAGAGTACTATTTGGCCATCCGCCACCAGGAAGAGTAGATATAAAATCATCTTTATGTTTGCTATTATATATCCATGTTAGAAGAGATATGAGTTGGTCGGAGCTAGTCAAGGTGTACCTAGAAACGCCAGAACCATCAGCCAGCCTAATTTGTGATGTGTCCATTTTTACTTGTCCAGCTAAAAAGGATTTTACACTATTAAGACCAGTTTCCCATGTTCCTGGCAGAGAGTCCAGAGCACCAATCGATTTCACAAAAAGTTCTGCGGTTAGGTTATCACTTAAGCGCATCAAGTTTTTTGCTGAGACTATTAGGGAGTCTGATTTATGGTTAGCTATTTCTTTATAATCAGATAGATCCTGAGGTTTTAGCGATAACAGTTTAACTTTTGTTCCATGCTTTTTTAATAGTTCTTTAAAAATTGTTCCAGTAAATAATGTCGGATCATAAATATTCCTAAAAATCGTATCTTTTTTTGTAGTATTAAGTATTTCACCTGTAACACTAAAGTTATTTCTATTCGAAACCCAATCTCGATCGATTTTAATTTTTTTAAAGTCTAACGTCTCATCTACTGTTATAGAATTATTTTCAAAAGTAATGTACGATGTCTCTGGAAAGTGATCTATTTTAGCAGATCTGCCAATACTGCCGGGTTCAATATAAAAATCTACACAATTATCATTAACTGATAGTGCACTAACGGGAGCTGCATACCACCAGGGGCCCTCATCCCACATCCAGCCTTCTCCATAGTTTAAAGAATCTAGAAAGGTATCATCTACATAGAGTGTATCAACTTTTTTGACAGATTTTGAGACTATTTTTGCTAGAGAGTCAAGCTCATCTATCTTCAAATCTGGGTCACCACCACCTTTCAAAATTAAATTATTATTATTTTTTAATACGCTAGTTTTGAACGTGTAATCATTACCAAGGTAGTGTAACGCAGCTGCACAGGTATATAGCTTATTTGTACTGGCCGGCATTAATAGTTTTTGGCTATTGTAGGCATATAGTGTTTTATTATCGCGAAGAGAGACTATTTTTATACCCATGTTTAAATCAATTCCTGAGTATTCGATTATGTCATTAATTTTGTTTTTTAATTTTGGATTTCCTTCAAGATAGAGAAGTGTTCTAGGAGGAGTGCAAGAGATGTACATTATGAATATAACAATGAAGAAATGCTTCTTCTTCGATGATCTTAGAGTGTTTGTCATTTCAAAGATATAATAAATTTATCAAGAATAGTGTGACCAAATCTGAACGATTTTTTCGCATTATCAACTGGAATATTGTGATCATTAACAAATGTCTGGGTAGCCTCAAGGTGTGTTTGGAAACCCCATACAGGCTCTGTTTTGCTGGCGATTGCGTCTGTGAAAACCAAATCACTTTCCGCAATCACATCAAATCCAGGAGGGACTATTGTAACGCCATCCTGATGGGAGTATAGCAGAGGTCCTGAGGTAGACTGTCCCCAGAGCGTACTCTTTTTTAAGCGTACAACTCTTTCACCCTGTTTTTTTTCTCCTGACCACAAAGGAGCAACTTTACCACCATAGATATGACCAATAAGCTGGTGACCATAGCATAGGCCAAGAATAGAAATTCCTTTTGAAGATGCATCTGTCATTATTTCTGAAATATCTTGTTGCCATTTGTTATCATCGTTTACGGATGCAGCGCTTCCCATAACAATAATACCCCTGACATTACTATTGTACATGCCAAGACTATTAGTACCATAGAGAGCAGGCAGGTGATATGTTACAGGGTATGGTGCTACGGATGCAATTCTATTAAACGATTCAATAGCTGGTTTTTCTACTGCTGGATCAATAACCATTAGATGTTTTATTTTTGTCATTTTAAGTCACTTATTAAACAATACAATTAGAATAAAAATTAGTATATTTTTTATATGCACACGTATATAATTTTATTAAATAAAATGGTGTATTTAAATTTTTGAGTGACAATATGTATCAAGCTATAAACTTATACACAAAAACAACTATGTTTCTTATTTCATATAATTGGTGATGGCAAAGAGTTGAATAGAATTATTTTTCTACTGCTCATATATTTATTGGGCTGCAACAGCGTGCCTGATAATAATGAATCAAAGATTAAGGTGTCCCCAAAAGCAGAAAAACGTGTTCGTGAATTGATCAATCAGAACGTGGTAGCATCTGCTGAGATCTATAATGATCCGGGCACGACTAGAGCATCAGACAAAATTTTTGTTTACCTTGACTCATTGCAAACAGGTATTGATTTTAAAAACATTTGGAAGCCGGATCCTGTACACAAAGGGCAGCTAGGTAACTCTTTCATAGCTGCAGGTGTTGCAATTGGTGACTATGATAAAGACGGGTTGCAAGATGTTTTTCTCTCAAGGCAGCAAGATGGCGGAAAACTATATCGAAACCTTGGCGGGCTACGGTTCAATGATGTTACAGAGAAGGCTGGGATAATCTCTAGTGGAATGTGGAGCACAGGTGTCTCTTTTATTGATATCAATAATGATGGTTGGCTTGACCTTTATGTATGCGGTTTTGATAGTCCTAACCGACTATATATTAATGAAAAGGGACAGTTTAATGAATCTGCGAAAGAGTACGGATTAGATTTCAAGGGTGCGAGTGTTTCAATGGCTTTTTCAGATTTTGACCGTGATGGCGACATAGATGCTTACTTATTGACCAATAGACTACATGATACGGACTCTACAATGAGCGTAAAAACAATTAAAAATAAAAAAGACCCATATATTATTGATCCCAGATATCGTGAGATTGGCTACTTTATCAAGCGTCCTGACCGTAACCCTCTTCTTGTTAATGCAGGACAGTTTGATCACCTTTACAGGAACGATGATGGTAAGTTTACGGATATTTCGATTGAGTCAGGAATAGGCCAGCAACCTTATTATGGTCTCTCTGCAACATGGTGGGACTATAATAATGACGGAATGCCTGATTTATATGTTGCAAATGACTACATGGGACCAGACCATTTATTTCAAAATATGGGCACCAATGAAAATGGAGTGACACGTTTTCAAGATGTAGCTGCAGATGCCTTGCCCTATACGCCATGGTTTTCTATGGGATCCGACTACAGCGATATTAATAACGATGGTAGAATGGATCTAATGGCATCTGACATGGCCGGTAGTAATCACTACAGAGACAAGGTATCTATGGGCTCAATGAGTGGTCCAAATAGCGAGGCCTGGTTTCTAAATTTTCCTAACCCACCTCAGTATATGCGAAATGCGCTCTATCTAAATACTGGGACAAAAAGATTTATGGAGGTAGCACACTTGTCAGGGCTTGCGGCAACAGACTGGACTTGGACCGTAAAATTTGGTGACTTAGACAATGATGGGTATGAGGATGTTTATTTTACTAACGGTATGTCCAGAGATTTTGTAAATGGTGATTTAAAAGATCGGTTTAGATCATTAACAGGTAATGATGAAAAAGTTTTAAAAGAGTCGGATCTCTGGGAGAATGAAGAGCCCTACCGATTGAGTAATATGGTTTACAAAAACTTAGGTGATTTAAAGTTTAAAGATGTTAGCAGTGACTGGAGATTAGACTATTATGGAGTGAATACTGGGTCTGCAATAGGTGACCTAGATGGAGATGGTGACTTAGACATTGTGATGAATGGTTTTAACGAGCCTGCGCGAGTTTATCGGAATGATGTATCTAATAATAATTCTATTCGTATTGTTTTGAATGGTGAACAATCAAATAGTCAGGGTATAGGCACAAGAATCGAGATGTATTATGACAATGAGACAAAAATAATGCTTCGATATTCATCTAGCTCAAGAGGCTTTATGTCTTCAAGCGAGTCAGCCATACATTTTGGACTTGGTCAACATGAGAAAGCAGATAAAATAACTATCTATTGGTCATCAGGAAATATTCAAGTATTAGATAATTTACCATCAGGATTTACCTACACTGTTTCTGAGTTAGCTAGTCCTGAAAAAAAGAAAAAGAAAAATAAATTAATGTTTAGAAAAGATACCAGCGTTTTAGCGAATATTTATCATCATGAAAAATATTTTGATGATTTTAAACGTGAGAATCTTCTTCCTAATAAATTATCTCAGTTAGGGTCTGGTGTGTCCTGGGGTGACATAGATGGAGATGGAGATAGTGATGTCTACGTCGGAGGCGCATCTGGTTTCTCAGGAAGAATTTATGTAAATAATGGATTTGGTGGTTTTTCAAATAAATTTCAGTTAGTGTTCAATAATGATGCTAAACATGAAGATATGGGTTCAATTTTCATAGATCCTGATGGTGATGGTGACCTTGACCTTTTTGTTGTAAGCGGAGGGGTGGAGTGTGAGCCTGGGGATGAAATATTGCAAGATCGTCTATATTTAAATGATGGTTATGGAAAATTCTCTAGAGCTGTTTCGAGTTTATTGCCCAAGATGAATGATAGTGGCAGTATTGTTGCGGCAGCTGATATTAATAAAGATGGGAAACTAGAACTTTTCATTGGGGGGAGAGTAGTTCCTGGTAGTTATCCCGAAGAGCCAAGGTCTTATTTGCTTACTAACTCTGGCCCAAGGTTTGTAGATGCTACAGAAGATATGGGCCCAGAGTTAAAACGTGCGGGAATGGTTACTAGTGCTCTGTTTTCGGATGTGGATGGAGATAATTGGGTTGATTTGTTAGTAACCTATGAGTGGGGGCCTATTCGTTTTTTCCATAATGAATCAGGAATTCTTGTGGATCGCACAGTCAATACCGGCCTAGATGATAAATTAGGTTGGTTTAATAGTATAAGTTCGGGAGATATTGACAACGATGGTGACACAGATTTTATAGTTGGTAATACAGGTTATAATACAAAGTATAAAGCGACATCAACAAACCCGGAAATTTTATATTATGGAGATTTTGAAGGCAGCGGTAAGAAGAATATTGTTGAAGCTAAGTTTGAACAAGATATATGTTTTCCAAGAAGAGGCCTAGGTTGCTCCAGCAGTGCAATGCCAATGATTAAAGAAAAATTTCCGACCTATCATGAGTTTGCGACTTCTTCATTACAAGATATTTATACGGATGAATTATTAAGCTCTGCGGATAAGTATGAGGTTAATGAACTAGCATCGGCTATAATAGAAAACAGAACAGATAATAAAGGTAATATTAGATTTATTTTTCGCCCACTTCCTCGTGTTGTGCAATCTAGTCCAATTTTTGGTTCAGCATTAAGTGATGTAAATGGTGATGGGAATATTGACCTTTATGTGGTTCAAAATTTTTCTGGTCCTCAGCGTGAGACAGGGTATATGCATGGAGGTGTTAGTCAGCTTATGCTTGGTGATGGTGCAGGGAATTTTGAACCAATATCTCCATCAGTAAGTGGGCTGGTGGTACCGGGCGATGCAACGAGTTTAACGATGCATGATCTTAATAGCGATGGCAGGGTTGATTTTTTCGTTGGTGTTAATAATGGGAAACTAGAGTCATTTATTAACCAGATTGACACGGAGTCTTATGCTTTAAAACTAACTGATTTTCCCAGAGGTAAAAAATATATTGGGTCAAAAATATGGGTTTATTTCAACGACAACTCTGTTCAATTGCATGAGGTCTTTGCCGGCGGTGGCTATCTCTCACAGTCAGCTCCAATCATTTACATAGGTAACCTAGTTGATGTGCAAAAGGTTGTCATTCAGTGGCCCGATGGAACCAAGGAAGAAACTGATAATTATAAAAGCATGATTGGTCTCAGCTCGTTATAGTAAATTTATACTCTTACCAGATTCTAATAATATTTAATTAATCTAAAGGAATTATTTTTGAAAAAGTATCTAATATTTCTAGTTTTTCTTTTTATATCTTGTTCAAAGGTTCCCAATGCACGGATTACGTTCTCGGGAAACATTAAAAATAATAGTGAAGATATTCTTAAGGTCTCTAACTATAATAGTACACTCAAGCAACAGATTCCTATTGACTCTTTAGGCAACTTTAGAGGCCTAGTGGAAGTTGAAACAGATGGCTATTATTTTTTTCAGGTTGGACGGTCTTACACCACTGTTAGATTTAAAAAAGGACAAAATGTTCATGTCAGCATAGACGCGAGTGATTTTTTCAAATCAATAATTTATTCTGGCGATTTAAAAAAGGAAAATAATTATAATGTTTCAAAATCTAAGCTTAGAGCAAACCTTGTTGGTGATACTAAAGAATATTTTGTTGTTCCTCTAAATGATTTCTTGCCGAAAATTGAAAAGACTAGGGACACACTATTTAGTTTGCTTGCTAATTCAGAGCTAAGCCAAAAAGATACGGAGCTTGAAAAGAAATTAATCAAGTATGAATATTTACAAACGTATAATAATTACAAAAAGTTTTATAACTATCACAAAAAAGTAGACCCTGTTTTACCAGATGATTATTTTGACCCAATTTTAGGTATGAATACTGATGATGATGAAATTTTTAGATATTCCAGAGCATATAGAAATCTCATCATTGAAAATTTTAGGTTATCATCAAAAATTGCACTGTCAAAAGACACAAGTCTTACAATTATTGATTTTGTCAAAAATAAAATTAGTGATTTGAAAAGTGCTGATATTAGAGAACAAATTGCTAGTATGTTGTTTCGGGAGATCAAGGAAGAGAACGAGAATATAGATAATGACTACGATAAGATTATGACGTTACTAGCTTCAGACAGAATGAAAGAGAAATTAACTCTTAGGTATAAATCAGCTATAACTACAACATCTGGAACCGCTTCAGTGGATTTTAATTATGAAAACTTTGATGGGGGCTCGATATCTTTACAGGAGTTAAGAGGGAAATTATTATATATTGATGTTTGGGCAACCTGGTGCGGACCATGTATCAAAGAGATGCCTGCTTTAAAAGAGTTAGTTAAAGAATATGCAAAAAAAGATATTGAGTTTGTAAGTATCTCTATTGATGGTAAAAATGATTATGATAAATGGAAAAAAATGGTTCCGGAAAAAAATGTTGGAGGGATTCAACTTTATGATGCTGAGGGCCTAGACTCAGATTTTATGAAGGCATTTAGTGTTAGCCTAATACCTCGGTTTATGATGATTGATAGTGAAGGTAAAATTATTACAGCCAAAGCACCTAGGCCATCATCAAAAGATGTTAGGAAATTTATAGATAGCCATTTAGATAAACCCAAAATAATGAAATTCACTAGTAACTAAGGAGAAAAATCATATGATGAATATTTTACAGAATTTATTTTTATTTTTCATTTTTTTTATATCACTTACTCTTAGAGCGGAGAATGATTCACAAAATAATAATGCCGATTTAGATCAAAGTGTATCAAATGTAGAATATACTTTAATGCCAACGCCTCCAGTGATTGAGATTTGGCATGTTGGTCTGAGCACTACTGATACGCTTCCGGATTATATTCCTCCATATTCAGAGGTATTGGTTGATGTTATAATTAATGGTGGGATTGAAGATGAAACGATTGAGCCAGGAGGCATCGTGCTTAACTGGCAAGTTAATTCATTAAGCGCAAATGTTTACGTAAGCTCCATGCCACTGTTGTACAACCTCCTTTATCAAAACTGGCACTATCTCAAACGAATAGATCCTTATTCAAATGGGACAAAGATCTATTGGTGGGTCACTGCTCTGAATGTTGATGGTGAGATGTCTGCTACTGAAATAGATTCGTTTATGATAGGATCTTTAGCGATTGATGATGAACAAGCACCAAGTACGTTTAAGCTTGATGGGAATTACCCAAATCCATTTAACCCAACTACAAATATCAATTTTTCTGTACAAAGTTCTTCTGAAATCAAACTGTCTGTTTTCTCAATGAATGGTAAACTTGTAAGCAGAATTTTTCTTGGGAATCTTGAAGCGGGTTATCATAGCATAGGCTGGGATGGCAAGGATCAATTATTAAATACAGTTCCGTCTGGTATCTACATATATAGATTAGATACAGAAGCCCAGTCTCAATCGGGTAAGATGACACTGCTAAAATAGAGGCATTATTAGTGACACTTCATAATATGAGATTTAGTTTATATTTCTTTTTATCAATTGTTTCAATATCATTCTCACAATCATCTAGTATTTCTGGTGTTGTAAAAAATGACAGAGGAGAACATCTTGTAGGGACGAATGTATTTATAGAGGGCACCTTGTTGGGAGCAGCTACAGATATATCAGGCAGCTACATAATAGAAAAGGTTCCATCAGATAGAACCTACAAAATTACTGCCATGTACATTGGGCACAGGACAATGACAAAAGAGATTGAAACTAAACAAGGTGAATCATTGACCGTCGATTTTGAACTCGTCCTGTCTCTAGTCGATCTTGATGAGGTCGTAGTTGCTGCGAGTTTTAGTGAAAGGAAAAAAAGAGCTCAGGCATCTCCAGTTACAATTATTTCACAGGATGAACTTAGGCGGCTTCCTGTTCGTAGTATTGATGAGATATTGAATGGTAAAGTACCAGGTGGCTTTGCAAATCTTCCACATAGACCTGGGCAAAACAATTACGCGTTTACAATGAGAGGAGGTACTAGTGGTACAGGGCGGCCTCTTGGGGATGTGAAAATCTATATTGATGGTATAGAACTTCTTGGGTTTGATATGCAGTCTGAACCCGGCATAGCTGATTTTATTGATCCATCTGACATCGAAAGGATTGAGGTCGTAAGGGGTCCAATGGGATCAACCTTGCATGGCTCTAATGCTCAGAGCGGAATCATTCAAATATTTACAAAAAAAGGTTCAGAATCTAGAAAAACAGTTGTGAAAATGAAGTTTGCTCAGAAAATTACTGAAGCACCAATTCTTAATGATAATGCTATAGGACAAGAAGCTTCATTTAGCATGAGCGGTGGCAGCTCTTCAAATGTTAGCTATAACTGGGGGTTTAATAGTTCTCGCGATGATGAAGTAATGCCAAGTAATGGAAAAGACATAGAGCAGTTAAAGGCTCACGGTTCGATCAATGCTAGAATTGGCGCCACAGTGATTGATGTTAAAACCTATCATAGCTGGGGCCAGCAGGGATTTATCAGCAATTTATATCATCTTCTAGAGTATAAAGAAAATCGTTCATGGACTGAAGCACCAGATCACTGGGATGATTCTCTTTCTAATGGTGGGACTAGTTATTATAAACCTGGATTCAGTCTTAATATTACTCATAGTTTTACTCCAGATTGGTATCAAAGCCTTGTTATCGGAAATGATTCAAAAAGGTTTTTGTATAAGAAATATAATTCTCTTTTTCCTGGGCAATCATACCTTACTCAAAACTGGAATCGGTATACTTTAAATTATTTTTGGCATTTCAAAAAAAGAATATCAAATAGTATGAATGTTGATTTGACCACAGGAACTCAGAGGACAGTGAGCAACCATGTGCGGCTCTCTGGGAGTCTGGATGAGGTTAAAGATCAATACTATTATGAAGACTTTGATAACGCATCAATTGTTGATCAGAGCAATAAAAACGCGGGTTATTATGCCGAGCTTGTGGTTGACTACAATGACAGAATGTTTTTAACATTTGGTGAGCGCATCGAACAGAATGAATATTTTGGTAAAGATTATGGTACTCACTATAGTCCAAGAATTGGATTCTCTTATGTATCTGAGATAGGTGGCATTTTGTATAAGTCCAGGGCTGCTTGGGGCAGTGGGGGTATCAACCCTCCTCAGGCAATGCAGGCACTCCCAAGTGAATCAAGTACCAGTATAAATATAGGTAACCCGGACCTCAGGCCAGAGCGGCAGTCCGGATTTGAGTTTGGTGGCGATTTTTATTTTGGCGATAATTTTTTTGTTGAGGTAACGTATTTTGATCAACTTTTTTTAGATGGTATTTCTAATGACCGTAGTATTAACGATCCCTTTACACCAAAGGAAGAGAATTGGTATATAAATCTTGGCCAAATAATTAATAAGGGATGGGAGATCTCTGCTAAGACGAGGTTCGGGCCATTAGATATAAGTGGAAACTATTCTATTTTAGACAGTAGGTGGGGAGAAGATACATTGCGACAGAATGATCCTAGCTTTGAAGGTTTCTACGATAAAGGCACTCGAAGAAATGATGTTCCTCAGTCAACCGGTAATCTTTCTCTAGCATATAGCATTCCAGGTTTCAGTGTAATATCCAAAAAGGGCGGATCTGTTGTTCTTGATATCAACTATATTGGTAAGAAAAAAGGGAGAGACTGGCTTTTATATTATGATGGTCTATATGATCCTGATACAGATCCATTCACCTATTATAGTAAAGATTTTTTAATCGACTATAAGCCATATACCACAGTACGATTAAGGTTTAGTTATTGGTTAAGCAATAAATATTCTGCATTTCTCGATATTCGAAACCTTACCGAACACAAAGATATTTCTAGATCTATTACGGAACCAGCACTAGGAAAACAGGTGATCATAGGTCTAGATCTCGAACTTTAGTTATATAGTTTTTTTAAAAAAATAGTTCTGAATTGAAAAAGCCTTCGTAACGACCTTAATAATGTGAGCATTATTTATCTTAAGTTTTAAATTATTAAAAATAAATATTATATTTTAAAAAACTTGTTTAGTAAAACCCTGTTTTATCCTTAATAATTGGTTATTCCATTTAATTGTAGGAACTATATAAAATTATAAATTAGATTAGTGTCAGCTAAGATTATTTTATCTATGCTCAATCTAATAGTTAACGTATTTACCTATACGTCAGTTATTAATCACTAACAATAATAGAGGTTCAAAAATGAAAAGAATGCTAGCATTCCTACTTTCAGTCCTAATGATAACAGCGATATCTGCTGATGATTATAATCCTGGAGCTGATTTTAATATTGAAAGCACACTAATGTTCCACGGTGATGCTAATTTCGAAGATTTTTCTGTGTTAGGTGCACAAAGCGTTATGGCTGGAATGGACTTTGATAGTGATATGAAAGGTGAAATTTTGTTTACCATGGATGAAACGCTACCACCTGGTGGACCAGACCCAGGTAATGTTGGTATCTACCTTTATGAATCAAACGGTAATGGTGGATATGATTATGTTTGGCACTTTGTATCTCCTGATCCAGGTAATAGTCTTCCCGGGATGTTTCACGGAGATATAGATGGTGATGGTAGCCATGAGATTTATTTTGGTGTTCCACCAGCGCTCGGATCGAATGATGATACATGGGGAACATATATTTTTGAACAAGGAACTAATGGTATGTTTCCTTCAACCCCAACACATTTACTTCGTTATGGTATGGAAACTACTGACAATTTTCGACCAGCTGGATATGCTATGGCAGATATAGATGGTGATGGTAAAACAGAGCTTGCTACGGTTGACCGCGGTGGAAGACGTTTATCAATTGATGCGCTTACTGGAGATGACCTTGATGATCTTGCATCCTTTACGAATGAGTTTATTAATGCTGATGCTCTTGGTGGCGGCGGTGTCTATGATGTAGACATTGCTGACACAGATATGGATGGTCGTCCTGAAGTTTGGGTAAACACCTGGGATAGATTTAGTTTTGCTATTTTTGAAGCTACTGGCACAGACACTTATGTTCTAGCCGCTGATCTTAATGCCCTTTTCGATGATAATGATCCCGGTTCATTTAATAGCACTGGTTTTGCATTTAGAGATGTAGACGGGGACAATGATCATGATGCATGGTTTCCAATGACAAATGGTAAACTTTATTATTTTGATAATCCTGCGCTTGATAGTATTTCGCCAAATGTAATTGCAAATGGTGGAGTTGATGGTGGTACAGCTGGTTGGAGTTTCTATCCGGATAATAATGGAATAACTGTTGCTGTAACTGGTGACACGCTGTTGGTTACTTCTGATACTACGGCTATAGTCTTTGAAGCTTCTGAAGGTGACTCTGCTCTTATGATTCCACATATTGGAGATGGTACTGAGAACAACGCTTATTTTGAATATACAGGAGATAATGCTTTGGCTGTGGGTACGCAGTTCTACGTAAGTGCCGATGTTTTAGTTGGTAGTCCAACTACGACAGCGACTTCAGGTACTGCCACAGTTTTTGCAAAGTATTTTGGAGATGGATGGTCATGGATCGGTATGGATTATGAGGAAGTGGATGTAACATCAACTGAAGGGTCATTAAACTCCTGGACTTCTGCAGAGGTCTTGGCTATAGTTCCAGAGGGTGCTACTACTGTCCAGGTTGGTGTCATGTACGTTGGTGGTGCAGACGTTAGCAGTATATACGCTGATGATTTACAGATGAGACCAGTCGTTGGTAATGGTGTTGCTGATATTACAGCTGCTGATTTTTCAGAGGTATTAACCTTTGGTGGAAACTCCTGTAGAGGTGCTGACATGGGTGACATTGATGGTGACAGTAAACCTGATATGATTATTGGTACGGGTACTAATGAGACTGTAGTCTGGATTGAGTATGTGGGTAATGATCCGACAGATCCTGCTGACTATATGATGGCTACAATTTTATCAAGTCAGGGAGGAGCACTAGATCGTTACTATCCTCTTGACATATCTGATACAGATTTAGATGGAGATGGAAACAACGAAGTAGTGATTACTAACTTGTTCTCAACTGAACCTTCTCAGCCTCAGATTATTGTTCTAGAGCATACTTCTTTTTCTTGGGACTCTGAAGGTGGTAATGAAGATTATCACTTAGCACCAAACTGGTCGATCGCTGCGATTGGTGAGAAATCAATTAATGACTCATTATTTCAGTCTGATCCTACAGGTAATAGTAGAACTGTTATTGGTGGTATGGATATGGATATGGATGGTAAGCATGAGGTGATTGCAACGGATTATGCTGGTGGTCGTGTGGTTGTATATGAAATGGATATGGCTAACAATGCGTTTGACGTTGTCTGGTCTTCTCCGGTTGTAGAAGCACGTAACCATGTATATAACCCAAGAACTGTTAATGTTGGTGACCTTGATGGTGATGGTAAGCAAGAGATTGTATTCCCTTCAAGTAATGTTGACGCAGAAGGATACCATATCTATGAGTGGGATGGTGTAGAAGGCAGTGACAACTATGGAGAGCAGCCTTCTGCTATCTGTGCTGTTGAAGTAGCTAT
>Ga0209709_10001994_pt1 | contig 18239 bp, 21 predicted proteins | sample ArcticOcean_MG_C_2_FD_187435 | JGI IMG/M metagenome (GOLD analysis project Ga0209709, IMG submission 187435) | Marine microbial communities from western Arctic Ocean - ArcticOcean_MG_CB4_136 (SPAdes) (version 2) | ecosystem: Environmental > Aquatic > Marine > Oceanic | place: Arctic Ocean... | reverse complement strand
ATGGTTTTTGGCTCAGAAAGTCCTAGGGGTGAAGAAAAAGCGACACCCAAACTATATTTGGATTACAAAAAAAAGACTAGGGAAGTTACACACACCTACAACAAGAGATTTGCATGAAAAAATTTAATGATAAAAAAATTGGTTATACAGCTGTCGTTTATGTGATGGAGTCCACTAAGAGTGTCATCGTACATTTTGATGGTTTTAAAGATTTAAAAGAATGTGATAATTTCTCTTTTCAGATCATGGATGATCTTGGCATAGAGCCTTTATACAATTCGCCAGGTGCAACTCTACATTAGTTTTTTTTAAAAATGCCGAATATAGTTATACCTTATAAGCCTAGAGCTTTACAAAAGATACTACATGGTCAAATAGATAAACATAGGTTTAGTGTAATTGTACTTCACAGGAGAGCTGGGAAAACAGTTATGGCAATAAACCATATGTTAAGAGCAGCTTTAACTAACAAGTACCTTAACCCTAGATATGCCTTTATATCGCCCTACAGGCTACAAGGAAAGGCTACGGCTTGGGATTACATTAAACAGTTCGCTGGAAAAATACCTGGCACTAAATTTAATGAATCTGAGCTTAGATGTGATTTGGCAAATGGTGCAAGGATTACAATTCTTGGTGCTGAGAATGACCAGGCTATAAGAGGTATTAGTTTAGATGGATGTGTGTTTGATGAAACACAATCTATTAAACCAACTATATTTCCAGAAGTCATAAGACCAGCTTTGGCAGACCGAAAAGGTTGGTGCATTTTTATAGGTACACCAAAAGGTAGAAATAATTTTTATCAGCTTTATCAATCAGCTATAAAAAATCCTAAGTGGTATGCTTGTACTTACAAAGCTAGTGAAACACAGATTTTAGACGATGAGGAATTACAGGCTGCTAAAGATGTAATGTCCAAAGATTTATACGAACAAGAATTTGAATGTTCGTTTCAAGCAGCAATAACAGGATCGTATTATGGAACTATAATAGAAGATTTAGTAAGAGAAAAAAGAATGGTGTCCAATCTATTTGATGAGGACATAGATGTAGAAACTTGGTGGGATCTGGGAATGAATGACCAGACTGCAATATGGTTTGTGCAACGATATAAAAAAGAAATAAGATTAATTGATTATTACGAAAATACTGGACATGGCTTAGATCACTATGCAGATGTTTTAAAAAAAAAAGGTTTTGAATATAGCACCCATATATTTCCACATGATGTGAAAGTAAGGGAGCTTGGCAATTATGCCAAAACAAGATTAGAAGCTTTATTGGATCTTGGGATTGTTGGAGAAGTAGCACCTAAGCTTAGTATTGAGGATGGCATAGAAGCTGTCAGAAAAAATTTAGTAAATTGCTGGTTTGATAAAGACAAGTGTGGAACTGGCATTGAGTATTTAAAAGCCTACCAAAAAAAATGGGATGACAAGGCTCAAGTTTTTAAATCTAAACCTCAACACAACTTTTCAAGCCATGCAGCAGATTCATTTAGAACTGGAGTAGTTGGTCAAGGAGTAGAGCTTTCAAATTGGAAAAATCAAGTTCCAGTTAATACAAATTATATAGTTTAAAAAGTTATGGCAAAAAAAGTATCAGATATAGAATTAAGAGGAATTATAAATTCCGAAATAACAAATGCTCTTGGATATATGGGTGGCAATTTATCAAGCCAAAGAAAAAAATCCCTTGAGTATTACATGGGTGAAAAGCTAGGCACAGAAATAGATGGTAGATCACAAGTTGTATCAACTGATGTAGCTGACACTATTGAAACCATCTTGCCAAACCTACTTAGAATTTTTACTTCAAGTGAAAAGGTTGTTAAATGTGAGCCTGTTAAAGTTGAAGATATTAAGATGGCTGAACAAGTAACTAGCTATATTAATTATATTTTTAATAAAGATAACAATGGTTTTTCAATTTTATATACCTGGTTCAAAGATGCTCTTATAGAAAAGAATGGGATCGTCAAAGTTTATTGGGATGAGTCTGAAAGTGTTGAACAAGAAACTTATCAAAATTTAAGTGATGATGAATATAGATTATTAATTGAAGATGACGATGTTGAGGTTGTCCAGGAAGAAAGTTTTGAAGATGAAACTGCTAAAGCTCAATTAGAATTAGTTAAAGCTATGGCAATCAAAACTGGCGAAATAATGCCTGAGATGCCAATACCAATGATGCACAACTGTATTATTAAAAGAACTAATGGGTCTGGCAAAGTTAAAATAGAAAACATCCCACCAGAAGAATTTTTAATTCAAAGATCAGCAAAGACTATTGAAGAAGCAAATTTTATAGCTCACAGAGTTTCTAAGACAAGAAGTGAATTAGTAGAGATGGGTTTTGACCAAAAAATAATAGATGACTTACCTACATCAAATGAAGCTTTATTAAATGATGAAAGCTTAACAAGAAATTCAAATATTGACGCAACACCTTTTTCTGAATCCACAGATCGTTCAACAGAGGAGATTGAATTATTTGAATGTTATATTAGAGTTGATACTGATGGAGATGGTATTGCAGAGTTAAGAAAAGTTACAGTTGCTGGAACTGGTGGTTATACAATCTTAGAAAATATGGCTTGTGATAAAATGCCATTTTGTTCAATTACACCTATTCCAATGCCACACAGATTTTATGGCAGATCAATTTCTGAATTAGTAGAAGATGTTCAATTAGTTAAATCTACTGTTATGCGTCAGTTGTTAGATAATATGTATTTAACAAATAATAACAGAGTAGCCATTATGGATGGCATGGTAAATTTAGATGACCTTTTAACCAGTCGTCCTGGAGGAGTTGTTAGAACTAAACAACCACCAAGTCAGGTTATGATGCCAATGCAAAATCAAACTATTTCGCAACAGGCTTTTCCATTATTAGAATATTTAGATACAGTTAGAGAATCTAGAACTGGTGTTACTAGATATAATCAAGGATTAGATGCAGACAGTTTAAACAAAACTGCAACTGGTGTTAATGCACTAATGAGCCAATCTCAAATGCGAATGGAATTAGTTGCTAGAGTGTTTGCTGAAACAGGAATTAAAGATTTATTTAAAAAAATATTTGAACTCACTTGCAAGTATCAAGATAAAGAAAGAATTGTTGAATTAAATAATGAGTTTGTACCAGTTAGACCTACTGAATGGAGAAACAGATATAATATTACTATTAGTGTTGGCTTAGGCACAGGATCTAGCGATCAACAAGTAGTTATAATGAATAGTATTTTAGAAAGACAACTTCAAGCCTTTCAATTACAGGGTGGTCAAGAATACCCAATGGTTAGCCTTAAAAATATTTACAATAGTTTGTCAAAAATTGTAGAAAATGCTGGACTTAAAAATGTTGATAATTATTTTGTTAATCCAGACATGGGTAAATCAATGGTTCAACCACCACAACAACCAGCTCCTACACCTATTGAAAAAATAGAATTTACTAGAATTGCATCAGAAGAAAAACGAAAAAATGCACAACTAGAATTAGAGCTGAAAGAATTAAAGAGTAGAAATGCTGGTATGCTTTTAGATCAAGAGATTAGAATGAAAGAACTTGAGTTAAAATACAATGCTCAAATAGATACACAACAAATGAGAGCTGATGCAGATTTAAACAAAATTTTAGTATCAGAATCTATTAAAGATTTTAGAAACACTAACGACAAGTCACAAATGTTACAAAATCAAATTGAAAGTTTAAATGAACAACCAGGAACAAGCCAATCTCCAAAAGGAATTGACCCAATCAAACAAGGCTAAACAACTTTTAGAAAACGATTTATTAAAAGACGCATTTATTAAGCTTAAAACTTTATATACAGAAAGTTTATTTAATACTGGTGCTAATGAAAGCGAAACTAGAGAAAAACTTTGGTTAGCTTACCAAGTAGTCGGTAAAGTAGAGCAACATTTTATTGAAATTGTTGAAACAGGCAAACTTGCTTCAAAACAATTAGAAGATTTAAGAAATAATATTAAAAATCAAAAATTCTAGTCACAATGATTAGGATAAGCCAACCTCAATAGAGGAGCTTAACCCATAAGGAAAACATATGTCAAACAATGCCAATCCATTACTGGAAGCACAAACTGATGTTGATAAAGCTGCAAGTGCAGTATTCGGTTTATTAAATCCAAAAGAAACTGGTGAAAAAACCGAAACACAAAAAGAACAAATTAAACAAAATTCTCCTGAGCCATCAAATGAGGAATCTTCTAACGAAGAACAACCACAGGAACAGGAAATAAGCGAAGATGCAGAAGTATCTGAGCAAGAAATATCTCAAGACGAACAACAAACTGAGATTCAAGAGGAACAAGAAGATTCCACCTACAAGGTAAAAGTTGCTGGTCAAGAATTAGACGTTACCCTTGATGAATTAAAGAATGGTTATAGTAGGGATAGCGATTATAGACTCAAAACAGAAAAACTTTCCCATGAAAGAAAGAATTTCCAAACTGAGTCTGAAAAGCAAAGACAAGACTTGTCTAAAAAGTTTGACGAAGTAAATCAAGCTCTGTCTTTTGCCCAACAACAATTAAATCAAGAGATTAGTTCTGCTGATTTAACAAAGTTGTACGAAGAAGATCCAACAGAAGCTGCAAGAATAGAGCATCGTTTAAGAAGAAAACAAGAAGTTCTTAGCGATAGTATTCAAAAAACAGAAGCTGCTAGGAAACAAGAAAAACAAAAGCATATTATGGAACAACATTTTTTGTTGAAAAGTAAAATGCCTGAGTTATCTGATCCAAGTAAGTTAGCTTCTTTAAGCAGAGATCTAAACACTAATTTAAAATCTTATGGTTTTACAGACCATGAAATAAATGATGTTAGTGACCATAGAATAATTTTGTTGGTAAGAGATGCTATGAGGTATCGTAATATGCAAAGTTCAAAACCGAATATTGCTAGAAAAATTACTAAACCTGGTAAACCTTTTTCTTCTGGGATTAAAAAAGACAGTAATGATTTAACTTTGAAAGCTAGAAAAGAGAAGTTTAGTCGTCTAAGAAAATCTGGAAGCACTAAAGATGCTACTAGCATTTTCCTAGATATGATTAACAATAAATAACCTCAAAGGAAAATAATAATGGCACAAATAACAAACACATATAGCCAATATGATGCAATAGGTGAAAGAGAAGATCTATCGGACATAATTTATTCAATTAGTCCAACAGATACACCCTTTATGTCAAATATTGGTAAAACAAAAGCAACTGGTGTTCATCATGAATGGCAAACAGATGCTTTAGCAGCAGCAGCAGCAAATAACTTTCAAATAGAGGGTGATGAAGTTGCTTTTAATGCTATGGTTCCTACTGCTAGAATTGGAAACAAATCACAAATTTCAAGAAAATCTGTGATCGTTTCTGGTACTTTAGAGTCGGTATCTAAAGCTGGTAGAAATAATGAAATGGCTTACCAAATTTCTAAAGCTTCAAAAGAGCTTAAAAGAGATATGGAAACTACTCTATTATTAAACCAAGCTCCAGTTACAGGAAGTGATACAGCAGCAAGAAAACTTGCTAGTATTGAAACTTGGATTGAAGCAAACACTAACCATGCGTCAGCTGGTTCTCCAACTCCAGCAGATCCAACTGGTGATGGTACTGATGTAAGGGTTGTTGGAACTCAAAGAGCTTTCACAGAAGCACAACTAAAAGATGTTGTTGCTAAATGTTGGGAGTCTGGTGGAGATCCATCAATGATTATGCTTGGTTCTTTCAACAAACAAAAACTATCTGGCTTTACTGGAGGATCAACTAGATTTGATCCAGCAGAAAATAAAAGATTAGTTGCTACTGTTGATATTTATGAATCAGATTTTGGAGCATTAACTGCTGTACCAAATAGATTTATGCAAGCAAGATCAGCTTATGTTTTACAACCTGATATGTGGGCAGTTGCTTACCTAAGGGACTTCCAACTACAGGACTTAGCACAAAGTGGCGATGCAGAGAAAAAGTTCTTACTTGCAGAGTACACTCTTGAGTCAAGAAACCAAGCTGCCTCTGGTGGTATATTTGATTTAACTACTTCATAATAGTTATCACTTTTGTGAGGGGGTATTTTTACTCCCTCATAATATTCATTAATAATTTTGTTTGGTCTTTGAAGTCATAGACAGAACGAAGCAATCAAAAATAGGAAAATACAATGAGAACATTAAACGATTACTTTTTAACAGTTAAATTAGCTGACATATCATCTGCATCATCTGCATTTGTTGCAATACCTGATGCTGGTCAAGTTGTTAAAATTTTAGCAGTTCAAGAGGGTGCTGTTTCTGGTGGTGATGCTGTACTAACTTTTTTTACAAAAGATGGTGGATCAACAGTTATGACAGGATCAGGAATTACAGTTCCTTATGCTGGAGATGCTATTGGTGATGTTAGAACATCAATTCCAAGTGCAGTTAATACTGTCATTGAGGGTGACTTTTTAAAAGTTACTACTAATGGTGGTTCTACTGGAACTTGTCCATTAACAGTTACTTTTGTTATCAGAAGATAATTACAAATTTTGTGGGGGACTCTGTCTAGCGATACTTCTCCCACAAATACCAATTAACTAAAAAGGAAATAAATTATGCCAATGGGAATGGGAACTTATGGTTCTAAAAAAGGAAGACCACCTAAAAAAAAAGGTAAAAAGAAAAAATCAAAATCAAAAAAAAAAGGTAAATAAATTATGAGTTTTAATTATGGATTAAGACATGGAACTGTACTGAAATTAACATCAGGAAGTTCATCATCTGCATCAGCAGCATTTACTGCTGGAACAGAATATATTAGAGTAGTAAGCACAATTGCTTGTCATATTCATGTAGCTGGTTCTCCAACTGCTTCTTTAACTACATCTTTATTACCAGCTAACGAAGTGGAAACTATTAAAGTTTCTCCAGGTGAAAAAATAGCTGTATTAAGAATTGGTAGCACAAATGGTGAGCTATATGTCACTCAACTAAGTGCATAATGGCGAAGCAAAAGTTCACAAGTTTTACACTAAGAGATAAACCACCAAAATTAGGTAAGCACAAAAAATCATTAAACAAATCTGAAAAAAGACAAATGAAACTTACTAGATATAAGGGGGGTGGTAGATAATGGGAAAGCTTAGAGTTGATAATGATGGAGTAACAACAGAAATATTCCATGATAACGAAGATAAGGGTGTTATCCAAGAAAGAGCTGTTGATATAAAGCCAATTATAGATAGCAACAAAAAGCTATACACACAGAATGATGGGTATTCACCAGATAAAGGTCTAAAAAGAGTAGCATCAGTTCCATCTATTGTCCTTGAAATTTGGGCTAAAGAATACAATGGCGACATGAACAAAGGTAATTGGTTTGGTTTGCCTAAAGATGTTCAAACAAAAATTCTCAAAGAAAAATTAAACAGTTCTGATTATAGATATTTTAGAACAGCACCAGGAAGATTTTAATGGCATTAAGTACATATACAGGATTAAAAACATCACTAGCAAATTGGTTAAACAGATCAGATTTAACAACTGAGATAGGTGATGATTTTATTAAATTAACAGAAGCTGATTTTAACTCTAAATTAAGAGTTAGAGCTATGATTGCACAAGTAAGCATAACTGTTGATGCAGAAACAGAAGCTTTACCTACTGACTTTTTACAGGCAAGAGATTTTTATACTTTAAGTGGTCAAACAAAAACACCTTTAGTTTATTCAACTCCAGCATCAATGGACACAACAAGTGGAACATCAACTACTGGAAAGCCAACTTCATTTACAATTTTAGGAGATACATTAAGATTTTCTCCAAAACCAGACGCATCTTACACAGCTATAATGAATTATTATAAAAAATTCCCAGCTTTAAGTTCAACTAATGCAACAAATTATATTTTAGCATCTCACCCAGCAATATATTTATATGGCTCATTGTTTCATGCAGCAAACTTTTTAGGTGGTATCAATCCACAGCAAGTTCAAACATGGCAACAAATGTATGCAACAGCTATGGAAAGATTAGAGTTAAACGATAGAGAAGATGAATACAATGGAAGTCCGTTACAAGTTAGAACTGTAACCTCAGTAAGATCTCCATTTGTTTCAATTTCTTAACAGTAGGAAAAAAAAATTATGCAATTACCTTTTGGCGAATGGCTACCAGATCAACCAGATCATTTAAATCCTGGTGCAACTGTGGCTACTAATGTGTATCATGCACAATCAAGTTATAAGCCTGTTAAAGGTTTAGTACCTTATAGTGGTACATCAACAGTTACACAAAATGCAAAAGGTGCTGGATCGTTTCGTAATAATGAAAACACAGTATTCACTTTTGTAGGAACAGAAGATACTATTTATCAATTATCATCTGGAGCTTTTGTAGATAAAGGAGCTGGTGGATTATTTTTAACTACAGCTAAAGCTACTTGCACAATTACAGTTTCAGATTATGCAAATATTGGAGCTAGTAAAACTATTACTTTAAAAAAAAATGATGGATCAACTATTGTCTTTACATCAACAACTGGCACAGCATCTGGCACTCAGTTTAAAGTAGAAACAAATAATAATACAACAGCAACAAATTTAAAAAATGCTATTAATGCTCATGCTGATTTTACAGCAACAGTTGCAGATGCAGTAGTAACTGTAACAAGAGCAACAGTAGGTAGATTAAATCTAACTAATGTTTCATCAGATACTGTAAGATTAACAACAACTAATTTTGTTGGTGGAACTCCTTTAAGTGGAACTGCTAATGACTTTATAACTTTTACTCAATTTGGTAATTTTGTAATTGCAACGAATGGTGTAGATGCTCCTCAATATTTTTTAATGGGTACATCAACAGGATTTGTTAATTTACAAGCTCTAGCAGACGCATCAGGTTCTGGAACAGTACCAGCTAAATTTAGAGTTTCAGGTGTGATAAGAGATTTTTTAGTTACAGCGAACATAGAAAATGCAAAAAACAGAGTTGCATGGTCAGGATTAAATGACATTTCAACATGGGAAGCTGGTGTCAAATCATCAGATACTCAAGACTTGCCAGGCTCTGGTGGACAAGTAGTTGCAATCACTTCTGGTGAAGTTGGATATGTTTTTAGACAAGATCAAATTATAAGAATGGATTTTGTTGGTGGTGCTACAATTTTTAGATTTTCAGTTATTTCTCCAAATAGAGGAGCTGTATTTGGACAAACAGTTTGCCAAGACAACAGACAAATCTTTTTTTATGCTTCGGATGGATTTTTTCAAATCAATGGCGATCAAGTATTGCCGATAGGAGCTGAGAAAGTAAATAGATTTTTTGATAGTGATTTAAACAATGCCTTTGCAGATAGAATTACTGCTGCTGTAGATCCATTTAATACTTTAGCAATTTGGTTATATCCCTCAAAAGATAATCCAAACACAACTGGTATTTGTGATAAAATGTTAATCTATAATTATGTAACTCAAAAATGGTCAGTTGCAAAAATTAAAGCATCACAAATTTTTAAACAATTTGTAACAATTAACACAGTTGAGTTAATGGATATTATATCTGAAAATTTAGATGAAATTAATATCTCACTAGATACACCTTATTGGACTTCTGGGCATTTAAGATTAGGTGCTATTGATGAAAATTTTAAAGCAGCTATATTTTCTGGCACAAATTTAGAAGCTGAAATTGAAACTAAAGAAACAGAATTGTTTCCAGGTGCAAGAGCTAACATAACTGGTGTTAGACCAATTGTAGATGCTAGTGCAAATGTAGTTATTAAAACTAGAAATAAATTAGCAGATGCAGTCACATCATCAACATCAAGTTCAATGAATGACTCAGGTATTAATCCAGTAAGACAATCTGGTAGATATTTTAGAGCTAATGTAAAAATACCAGCAGATACACTTTGGACTAATGCACAAGGAATAGATTTAACTGCAAGTCCTGGAGGAAATAGATAATGAGTGAAAAAATAAATATAGACAATGTTCGGTACTCAATTGAAACACAAGAATTTTTTCAAAGACAAATTGAAGAAGCTGTAAATACTTTAATTAACAAAAATAATACTGAAAGCGATAAGGCTTTTAGTTGGTTTATGAATTAGGAGCAAAAAAAAATGGCAGGAATAAAAGACTACTCAACAACACAAGCAAGTAACATTGATCTAAATGGAATTGATACCAATGAGGGTATGCTTCCATCTAATTTGAACAATGCTATTAGAGCTTTGATGAAAAATACTAGAGATTGGTATAATGATAGTCAATGGATTATTTTTGGTGATGGTGATGCAGCTTATACAGCAGCTTATGTAAGTGGAACTGCATTTACAATTAATGGTGCTAATGTAACAGCAGAATATCATGCCAACAGAAGAATAAAAATTTATTTAGGAACTACTGCTGCATTTAGATATGGAACTATCTCAAGTTCTTCTTTTTCTACAAACACAACAGTTAATGTAAGTTGGGATAGTGGATCGTTAGCAGATGAAACTTTAACAGTTTATTTAGCTGCCCTATCAGCTACAAATAATTCAATACCAGTTGGAGTTGTTGGCACAACTAATATAGCAGATGGATCAGTTTCAACTGCTAAACTTGCTGATGATGCAGTTACAGTTGCTAAGATGGCAGTTAATTCTGTTGACTCTGACCAGTATGTAGATGGCAGTATTGATACTGCACATATTGCATCTGCTCAAGTAACAGCAGATAAAATTGGAACTAATGCTGTAACTACAGCTAAAATAAATGCTGATGCTATAACTGGTGCAAAAATAGCAGACGACCAAATTAATAGTGAGCATTATGTAGATGGTTCAATAGATACAGCTCATATTGCAGACTCACAAATTACAGTTGCTAAAATGGCAGCTAACTCAGTAGATTCAGATCAATATGTTGATGGATCAATTGATACAGCACACATAGCTGATTCTCAAATCACCTCTGCAAAAATAGTAGATGGTGCAATTGTTAATGCAGATGTTAATGCAAGTGCAGCAATAGATGCTACTAAAATTGCAAATGGTACAGTTACAAGTGCAGAATTTCAGTACATTAATACTTTATCATCTAATGCTCAAACTCAAATAAATGCTAAAGCTGCAACAACATATGTTGATAATGCAGTAGCTGGATTAAGAACTAGAGTTATTGCAGAGTGTGCTTCAACAGCAAATATTAATTTATCAAATGGTTTAGAAGCTGGTGATGCAATTGATGGTGTAACATTAGTTTCTGGAGATAGAGTTTTAGTTAAAAATCAAAGTACAGCTACTGAAAATGGTTTATACCTTGCAGTTGGAAGTGGTGCTGGTGCAGCATCAAGAGATCCAGAACATGACAGTATAGCAGAATTATCTGGTGGTATGGTTATAACTAATCAAGGTAGTGTTAATGATAATAAAATATTTTTATGTACTACAGATACTGATGCAACATTAGGATCTACAAGTATTACTTACACAACTATAACTCCACAAAATGTTGGAACAGTAACTTCTATAACTGCTGGTACTGGTTTATCTGGTGGAGCAATTACTGGATCTGGAACAATAGCAATTGATTCAACTGTTGCTACACTTGCTGGCACACAAACTTTTACAAACAAAACTTTAACTGCACCAAAAATAAATGAAAATGTAGCTGTAACTTCTACTGCAACAGAACTTAATTTATTAGATGGTAAAGCAGCTACTAATTTAGCTTTAATTGGAAAAACAGAAGGAACAAATTTTACAAGTTCTTTATTAGTTGGTCATGCAACAACAGGAACTTTAAATGCAGCTAATTCAAATACTGGAGTTGGTATTGCAGCATTAGATGCAATAACAAGTGGAGATGACAACACAGCAATCGGAAGTGATGCAGGTAGTGCAATTACTACTGGCACAAAAAATACATTTATAGGTAGTTCTGCTGGTTTATTAAATAATGGAAATGAAAATACAGCATTAGGATTTGAAGCTAATAAAACTGCTGGTGGTTATAGAAATACATCAATTGGTATGAAAGCTGGAAGATTAATTACTGGTAATAATAATATTACTCTTGGTAAAGAATCTGGCGATAACATTACAAGTGGTGCTGGTAATGTTATAATTGGAACTATTAATGCTCTAAGTGCAACTGGCGATAGACAATTATTAATTGCTGGTAGTGATGAATCTACAACTACAACTTGGATTTCTGGAGATAGCAATGGTCAAGTTAAATTAATTTCTGGCTATGTTTTAGAAGTAGCTTTAACAGATGCTGCAACTATTACTTGGAACGCAGCAACTCAACCAGTAGCTAAAGTTACACTTGGTGCTAGTAGAACTATGGGATTACCAGCTAATCCAGTAAGTGGTCAATTTATATCATTACTTATTATTCAAGATGGAACTGGTAGCAGAACTATAACTTGGAACGCAGCTTACGAATTTGCAGCAGATACTGCACCGACTTTAACAGCAACAGCTAATCTTGGCGACTTATTTACCTTTAGATACAATGGAGCAAAGTGGTTAGAGGTTGGAAGAAATTTAGCATTAACTTTATCATAGGAATATTATGTACGCATTAGTCATAGACGGAACAATCACAAAATACTTTAGTTATCCTAAAGGCTTTACTCTAGGAGATTTACAATATCCTAAAGACATATTTATGAAATGGTCAGTTTCAGAAAAAGAAGCTATAGGTATCTATGAAATAGTTTTTAATGATAGCAATAAAAAAGATGAGCAATGGTATATCAACACTAATCAATCTTTTGCTTTTGCTAATGGAACTGTAACAGCTTCATATGGAACTGCTACACCAAAGGCTCATGCAGATACTACATGGTCGCAAGATGATGAAGATGCTGGAGATTTACCAGATGACAAATCAGTTGGTGATATTAAAACTAGAGGATTAAAATATAATTTAATACAAACTTTAAAATCACAAGTATCTGGAATACTAAATGATACTGATTGGTACATAACTAGAAACGCAGAAAAAGAAACTGCTATACCTAGTGCTATATCTACTCACAGAGATGCTGTTAGAACTAAACAAGCTCAAATGGAGACTGCAATAACAAACGCAAGTAACACTCCAGCTTTAGAAACTTTATATACTTACACAACAACAGATGGTGTTCAATCAAGACCATTAGGCGAACTACCAACATTGGAGATTTAATGTCTTTAATTATACCAGCAAACACTTTAGCTTCTGGTGGATTTTCAGTAGCTAATTCTGTTAGATTTAATGATGGTAGTAGTGATAATTTATCAAGAAGTACTGGTACACCATCTAGCAGACAAAAATTTACTTTTAGTACATGGATTAAATTATCAAGTGTTTCTGGCAATCGTTCAATATTTAATATTGAAACTGATGGTAATACTACACTTTTTTTTATGATTAAGAATGGTGATCAATTACATTTTGTTGATTATAATTCTAGTGCTGAACAAGCAAAATTAACTACTAATGCTTTATATAGAGATCCGTCAGCATGGATGCATGTAGTATTAAGATTAGATAGCACACAAGGTACAAATACTAATCGTTGTAGATTGTATGTAAATGGTTCTGAGGTTACAAGTTTTAGTGCAACAGTTTATCCAAGTCAAAATTATAATTTTACTAATAATGTTGGTAATACTAGAATTGGTGTTTCTCAAGGTAATGCAAATTATTGGGATGGTTACATGGCAGAAACAGTATATTGTGATGGTCAATCTTTAGCACCAGATCAATTCGGAGAATTTGATTCTGACAGCAACATATGGAAGCCTATAGATGTATCTGGTTTAACTTTTGGTGACGAAGGATTTTATTTAGACTTTGAAAATAGTGGTGCTTTAGGTGCAGATGTATCTGGTAACACTAATAACTTTACAGTTAATAACCTTACAGCAATAGATCAATCTACTGATACTTGCACAACTAATTATGCGGTATTAAATTCTTTAAAATTTAGTGCTGGAACTTTAAGTAATGGTAATTTAGAACTTGATAGCAGTTCTGCAAGTTGGAAAAATAGATATTCAACAATAGGAGTTAGTAGTGGTAAATGGTTTATGGAATTTAAAATGGGTAGTATTAGTGCTGACCAAAGTGGAGTTGCTATTGTGAGTGATATTACACTTGATGGTAATTCTCCAGGTTCTGATGCAACAAGAAGTCCAGCTATTCAATATAATAGTCTTAATATAAAATTTGTAAATGGCACTGCAACATCAAGTTATTTTTCTGCTATGTCAACTAATGATATTATTGGTATTGCTTTAGATATGGATAATGGAACAGTTCAATTTTATAGAAATGGCTCTACAACTGGAAGTGCAATAGATTTATCAGATGCTTTTTCTACTTCTCAATATCCACTGTTTTTTTGTGGAACTGTATATAACACAAGAGATTTACAAGCAAACTTCGGCTCTCCATCTTATAGTGAGAGTGGTGGCGAAACAGATGGTAATGGCTATGGAAATTTTGCGAATGCAGTACCTAGTGGCTATTATGCACTTAACACAAAAAACCTAGCGGAGTATGGATAATGAGTTACACTAACGGATTAGACAAACCAAGTGATTACTTCACCACAAAATTATATTCTGGTAATGGTGGAACATTAAATGTTACTGGTTTAGATTTTCAACCAGATTGGTGCTGGTTAAAACAACGAAATGGAACTTATGGTCATGATTTATATGACGTTGTAAGATCTGCTACAAAAACTTTAAACACTAATAATACAAATGCTGAATATACAAGTGCTGACAGATTAACCTCATTCAATAGTGATGGTTTTACTTTAGGAAGTAATGCTTCAGTTAATGGTTCATCAGATACTTACGCATCATGGAACTGGAAAGCTGGAACATCATTTACCAATGACGCAAGTGCAACTGGAATAGGAAGTATTGATAGTACAGGAAGTGTAAATACTGATGCTGGATTTTCTATTGGAACATATACAGGTAATGGCACTGATGGTGCTACTGTTGGAACAGGTTTAACAGGTTTAAGTCTTGTAATTGCAAAATGTAGAAATGCAACAGGTGGTTGGGTAGTAAAACATCAATCTCTTTCTGGAGACAATAATGTTTATTTACAGATAACAAATGCGGCTGGAAGTGCGGCAAGTGCTGGTTCTGGTGGAATTGGTGCTTTAAATAATTCTACTTTTCCTTTAGTAACAGGAACAAGTGGTGCAAGTTCATCACAAGTAAATAAAAGTGGCAACACTCATGTATTTTATGCTTTCGCAGAGAAACAAGGCTACTCAAAATTTGGAAGCTACACAGGTAATGATAATGCTGATGGTACATTTGTGTATCTTGGATTTAAACCAGCTTTTGTTATGATAAAAAGAACAAATAGTGTGAATGATTGGATTATGCTAGATAATAAAAGAAATGGTTTTAATGTAGTTGATGACAGACTTTTAGCAAACACTAGTGGTGCAGAAGCTACTACTAATCTTTTAGATTTTACCAGTACAGGCATGAAAATGAGAGCAACTTATGGTGGGGTAAATGGTGCTTCAGATAATTTTATTTACATGGCTTTTGCAGAGGAAAGTTTTGTTTCATCATCTGGTGTACCAGCTACTGCTAGATGATTATGTTCGTATTTACTCACATAACCATCAAGAATAAAACAAGGTTTTAAGCAAGATAATTATGGCAAATACTTATAAATTTAAAGGGGTTGCGTTAGCAACTACTGCTGAAACAGCTTTACTTACAGCATTAGCAACAGAAACTATTATAGTAAAGTCTATTAGAGTTACAAATAATACAGCTAACACACCAACAGTTTCATTAGATGTTGGAGCTTTTACAATATTAAAAACACAATCACTTACAGCAAACACATCAGTTGAATTACTTACAGTACCTTTGGTAATAGAAAAATCTATTGCCTTAAAAGCTACAGCAAGTGCAACTGACTCAATTCACTTTGGAATAAGTTATTTAAATATTACATAATGAATCTAGTGCATATACCCTCATCAAATCTTGATGATGTTTGGAATTTAGTTAAAAAAGATATTAGCGAAGCTCTATCATACTCAGGCAATCACACAGATGCAGATTTTGTTTATGATGTTTTAAAAAAACAAACTATGCAGTTATGGGTGGTTTGGGATAGCACTAAACCTACAGCTTTAGAAAAGTATTATGGAGTTGTGGTTACAGAAATAGTTGAAAGAAAATTAAAAAAATCTTGCAATCTTTTTATCGTTACAGGCAGACACAGACAAAAATGGCAACATCTAATAAGTGTATTAGAAGATTTTGCTTTAGATAATCAATGTTCAAACATGGAACTAATAGCAAGAAAAGGATGGGAAAAAATTATGGAACAATTTAATTATAAAAGAACTCATGTAGTTTTAGAAAAATCAATAACACAAAAGGAGAATAAATAATGTCATTTATGGGTGGAGGATCAGGTGGTGGATCGGTAACAATGTCAGGTGTTGAGCCTTATGCACCAGCGAAACCAGTTTTAAATCAAATTTTATCAGAGTCAGGTCAATTATATAATCAAGGTGTAAATGCTAGTGGGTATGTTCCACCATCAGCACAAACAACAACTGGTCTAGCTCAGCAAGAGGTGCTTGGCACAGCTGGTTATAATCAGTTAAAAGATACTTTAGCTGGTAATTACACAAATCCTTATTTGTCACCAATGTTGCAAAATGCAACAAGTGAAATAGCAAATAGTATTAATAGTGAATACAGTATGGCTGGAAGAACACCAGGATCTGCTTTAAATCAACAAGATATAATTGCTGGTGTAGCTGACTATGCCTTACCTTTAGCTTTTAATCAGTACAATACTGAAAGACAAAACCAATTAAATATTGCTGGGAGTGTTCCAAGTTTAACTCAAACAGGATCTCAAATAGAAAATATTGATAGACAAAAGAACTTAGCACCTTTTGCATCACTACAACAATATGCTGGATTAGTTACACCAATTGCTAGTGGCTTTCCAACACAACAAAATCAAGTAAATACACAAGCTAGTCCAGTCACAACTGCTTTAGGTGGAGCTTTAATAGGTTCTAAATTTGGTGGTATGGAAGCTGCTGGTGGTGCTTTAGCTGGGTTGTTAATGGGATTATTATAGGAGAAGTAATGAAAAAAATTAATAAATTAATTTATGATTTAGAAACAAAAATAAATAACAGACCATCAAAATATATTATTGGTCTTATTATTTTTTGTGTGATTTTAATAATTTTATAAGGAATTAAATGGAAAAAAACTTAAAAGCAAAAGTAAAGCTTTTACAAGATAAAGCACCTAAAGATCATTTTCTTGCATACATTAATGCTAACGAAGCAAAGCTTCTAAAAAAAATGGGTGGCTCAGGAGAAATGACTCCTCAAGGTATTCCAAGTTTTAGACCACAAGACATGGGTAATGCTGCCAATCAAGCATCAAGTGCAGCTTCTACTGGTTCATCATCAAATTCAAGTTCATCAAATTCAAGTTCATCATCATCAAACTCATCATCTAGTGGTGGCGATAATCGTTATACTGGTACAGAAGATTTAGAAGAACAAGTTGAAATAGATAATGAAATTGCAGCTGAACAAAAAGCTAAAGATCAATTTGATTATGAGGGTGATGCTTACTCAACTATTAAAACAACTGTAACACCTCAATTCGATCAAAAAGGTAAATTTATTGGAGTTAAAACTGATGGTGTTGGTGTTGTAAAAGGAGAAACTTATACAGCAAAAACTATTCAAGGTGTAATGCTAGACTCCACTATTAGTGATAAAGAAAAAATTGCAACACTTAATCAATTACAAGCAATAGCAAACAGTACAAGAAATTCTGGAAAACCCAAAGTAGATATTGAGGGTAAAGCATATATTCAAAATGCACTTGAAGTCAGTTTAGATAGTTTAAAAAATGATAAATTTTTTGATGATCTAACTAGCAAAATGGATTTAGACGCATCAACTTATAATGATAGTTTTTTTGATGCACCAGCAGAAACATTTTTAAAAGCAAGTGTTGGCTTAACTGGTGTTAATCCTATAACTGGTGCTTTACAAATTATAGGAAAATCTTTATTAGATTCTTATAAAAATAAACAAGCACTAGATATTTTAGGATTTGATGGAACTAAATTAAAACCAAACTATGGTCAGGTTGGTGATGATGGTGGAATATTAACTAACAAAGAATATTTATTAGGCAACACATTAAATA
>Ga0209709_10001992_pt1 | contig 18243 bp, 13 predicted proteins | sample ArcticOcean_MG_C_2_FD_187435 | JGI IMG/M metagenome (GOLD analysis project Ga0209709, IMG submission 187435) | Marine microbial communities from western Arctic Ocean - ArcticOcean_MG_CB4_136 (SPAdes) (version 2) | ecosystem: Environmental > Aquatic > Marine > Oceanic | place: Arctic Ocean... | reverse complement strand
CCCCATATTGAGCCTTTATCTGGCAGTGTCTGCACTGCTAGTTGGCTTTCAGGGGTTGGCCGGCGGCATTGTCATGTTGACCATCTTTCGGGCATTAGGTTTTGGTTTCAGTACAGGCCTATCACCTGTCACAAATGCCTATGTCGTGGAAAATGTCAAACCCAGAATGCGCGGAATGGCCATGGGTGTATTGCAATGTGGTTATCCTCTAGGCTGGTTTATAGCATCGCTTTTTGCGGCACCCCTTCTGGCCGATTATGGTTGGCGTGCTATGTGTTTCGCAGCCTTTCTTGTGGTTCCCTTGGCCGGCCTCTTTCATTGGTTACTCCGAGATACACCGGGGATTATTTTGGCAGGCACAGACTCCCCTATTAAAGGTAAGGTACGCGTGCTTTTTTCAGCCCCTTACCGCAAGAGTTCTCTGGCCAGCATCACAACCTATTTTGCATTTGGAGGCGCCTATGCTGGCTCAGCATTTTATTTTCCAACCTTTTTTGCCGAAGTACGGGGTTATTCACAATCGGATGCCGCAAGTCTGGTGGGCATGTCAAACTTTATTGGCATTGGAGGCTACCTCTCGGCAGCTTTCGTTGGAGAGTATCTTTTGACCCGCCGCTCCGTCTTTATTATATGGGCACTAGGGGGAACCATTGCCCTGATTGGCCTGCTATGGTTTTCGGAAAGCCGCACCGCCGACACTATTTGGTATGGCCTAACCGCGGCATTATTTTATGGCTCCCTTGCCGTATTGCCGGTCTTGATTGCAGAAATCTTTCCCGAAGAAGTCCGGGCGAGCGCTTTATCGGTATGCGCTTCGGCCCCATTAAGTCTGGGTTTCGCAGTATTCCCCTTGATTGTTCCATTTGTAGTGGGTTCCGTTGGCTGGCAGATGGGTTTTAGTATTATTATTTGCCCACTATTGGCGCTATCCGCGATGACAGCGTTCGCATTGCCCAACCGTAGGTCAGGTGATGACTTAGCCGTGATGGCTTAGGTAGTGCTACATGCACTATTACCGACTCAATATAACCAGTAAAGATGGATCCAGATATAGAGCAATGTACTTATGAACAACTGTTTTGAACAATACCGCCGTTGGTTCGTTTTGTTCGGTTTAATGCTCATCTATGCCGCAAGCAGCGGCATTATCGTGCACACGCTACCCTTATTGTACCCACCGCTGATTGACGAATTTGGCTGGACTATAACTCAAATGACCCTGCCGGCAACTGTCTTGTCCATCTTTGGCGCCATTACCTCGCCGCCTGCAGGCGTGCTCTTTGATCGTTTTTCAGTGCGCCGAATAATGTTAGTCGGCACAATCGGCATTGTTTTAAGCCTAATGTGCTTTTCCTTTATCTCATCACTGTGGCAGCTAGTGACCGTCTATTTGGTCTTTGGTCTTGCCATGTCCCTATGCGGCTTGACCGCTAGTATGGTCATACTCACCAAATGGTTCTACGGCAAGCGAGGCATAGCTACAGGCTTATTACTTATGTCTTCCAGTTTAGGAGGCGCTATATTCCCATTGATCCTTGGTTCCGGTATTGAAGCACTTGGCTGGCGCAACGCTGTCGTCCTTGTATCGATCATTGCAGCATGCATGACACTCCCGGCAATAATTTTTTTACTCTTAGACAAACCGAATAACTCTGACATACGGGGTAACGCAGAACCCATTAACCAAGCGCCTCCACTGACTCTACAGGGGCCCACATTGAGAGCGGCTATTAAAACCCCGACATTCTATTTTGTCCTAATTGCGACAGGTGCCATATGGTTCACGGTGATTGCCTTAACGCAGCATCAATCACTCCACTTAGTCTTAGATGTAGGTATTGATTCTAAACTGTTGCCGATGGTTTTTTCGGCCTTTTTCGGATGCTCTGTTATCGGTAAATTCAGCTTCGGCTGGCTTGGCGACCACCTAAATAAAGAATTATCAATGATCGTATCTATCTTACTACTTACCATTGGATTATTGATTATTCGGTCATTGAATGAGGATGATGTGACGATGCTATTCGCCTATGCCGTCATCGGAGGAATTGGTTTTAGCGGGGCTTTCACCACGATCCAGCTTTTGATTGCCGAACATTACGCTGGCAACTCCTATGGCAAGATACTGGCTATAATTGTCATGATAGATTCTCTAGCCGGAGGACTTGGGACTAGAGTTATGGCCAGTATGAGAGACGCTTCCGATAGCTACACAACTGGCTGGAATCTGCTCATAGCGCTATGTATAGTCGCAATTTTTTCCACCTTTATCATTAAACAATTAAATCATTTTAAGCCTGTATCTGTTCATTGAGATTGATTGTACTCAAACACTAAAACCCCATGGCCTCTAGGTGATAAAATTAATATCTCCTTAAAACGACCTTCACCTAAAGTCTTACTTAAAAAGACTGAATATTCCCGAGTATCCACGCCAATCCAGCTTTAACTAAAAGTCTGGCCTATGTGACAAACCAACTTACCATCGCCCAGTGCTATGAGAATTTGGAAGGCCTTCTGCTTACTCATATAGCGCAGCATAAAGAGCGAAACCCCAAGCCACCCTCGTTATCCCTACAGCAGAAACATCCGCCTTCTGCGTAGTAAAATCGTCTTGTTCGACCATCCTAACGGACTGGCTTGCCAACTCCCATTCCTTGATAATAGTGCGGTGTACTGATGCTGCAAGTCAATTTTTCGCTAGCTCAATTGTTTAACTGATTACCGGACAGAGCTCGACAGCCACAAAGAGCTGCCCTAAGTAGCTAACCTCGCTAGTCATATGACTGTCACCTCGACCACTGCTTTGCCCATAGTTTCGCCACCCATTAGTCTGCAAAAAGCGCCTGGAGCAGACTCCAGACCTACGGCCTTGTCCTCTGGCATTTTTAACCGGCCGTCGAGCACATAAGGTAGGCATTCGGCAATAAATTCATCTCGACGTGATTCAAAATCATAAACCACCAGACCGTAGACTATGGCGCGGGCTTTTATCCAGTTCCCTGGTGGCGGGCCAGCGGCTCTTGTCTCTTTGTTGTACTCAGCCATCAATCCACACAGAATGACCCTTGCCCCAACCGCTAGTCGTTCAGAAACGAGATGTAATATTTCACCCCCAACGAGGTCGAAAAACACGTCGACCCCTTTTGGACAGAGTTCATCAAGACGCTCAGCAACATTTTCTTTCTTCCGATTAATACAGGCGTCGTAGCCTAGTTCTTTCACTGCGTAGAGACATTTCTCATCAGTTCCGGCAATACCAATCACCTTGCAGCCATGAATCTTTGCCAACTGCCCCGCTGTTGCACCCACACCACCGATGGCCGCAGGAATAACAACGATATCCCCAGGTTTGACCTTGGCCTGCCAGATCATCCCGGCATAAGCGGTCAATCCCGTCATTCCCAGTGCAGACAACGCATAAGATAATGGTTTGATATTAGGGTCTACAGGGAATAGTTCAGCTGCGTTGTGTATCGAATATTTCTGCCAGCCTGCGAAGCACCGCACAATATCACCTGCCTTGAATTCGGGCGTTTTTGACTCCACCACTCGACTGACAGTTTCACCTTTCATAACATCGCCAACCAAGACTGATCCAGACATATGCCGTCCGGCAATTTGACTTCGCATGTAGGGGTCTAGGGAGAGGTACAGGGTTTCACACAGCACCTGGCCATCAGCAATCGGCTCTACTGGCACTGTCACAATAGCAAAATGTTCTGGCTCAGGGATGCCGTCTGGAAAACTAGCTAGTTGAATCTGAATGTTATCGCTCACAAATACTCCTTGTCTTTTTAGGGTGATTATTTCGCTAAAATATAAAAATTCTTTTAACTTGATTGCTCCGTTTTGGTTGCCGGTTCAATAGCGGTATCAAAAGTTGAGTTCCAGCGATTGAGAAATCCAAAAAGTGCGATAACACTGACTAGTTCGACAATCTGTTCATCATCAAAATAACCACGCAGATTTTTAAACTGCTCATCAGTAACGCCATTAGGGGTCATAGCGGCATATCGAGCGAGATCCAAAGCTGCACGCTCCGCATCACTAAACAGGCTATGGCTTTCGTACTCCCATATCGCTGAAATTTTCTCTTTATCAATACCCGCACGAAAGGCTCCAAACTCGGTATGGGCTTGGCAATACTGACATCCGCTTGCGCTACTCGTCATCAGACCGACTAATTTTTTCAGCTCATTAGGCACCGACCCAGGCATGTAGATCGACTGCAAAAGACCCTGCATGGCCCTAAGGACCGCAGGCTTTCGCGCCATAATCAAGCCATCATTGGGCATGAATCCCAACATTTCATTACCGGCGGACATCAGTGGTTGTAGTTCTGCATCTAGGTCTTCAAAGGTTAATGGTGCGGTTCGTGACATACTCTCTTCCTGTGGGGCTTCGTTCTCAATAGACCGCGCTAGAGCAACTCCGCAAGGACCTGCTCTAGCGTTGATAAACGGTTGTCTTTTCCAGCGCCTGCAGGACACATTTTAATGTTTGCCGGAAAATCTGCACCATCCAAGCGATCAGTGTAGTCTTTTAACATACTGTCCTGCCAACGCATGAGACGGGTTGGAATACTCAATCCCCGAAGCTGCTCAGGCCTTTCATTGAGAAATGCAGCGCGATAAGCACGATCATACTCCGTCCCAGCGGTCAGGTAATCGAGTGCTGTCTGCTGCACTACAGACAAAGGGATCTTAACCGAATTTTTAACAGGGGCTGACCTATCATACCAAGGGAAATATCGGTAGACCTGCGTTGCCATTTTCCAGACCAGTTGCAAATGACTGCCATCCTCTTGCGGTGATATATCCGGAAAGTAGGACTCCATAATGGCATCCCTTTCGCTATCATAAAACCAGGCCGCATTATCAAGGATTAATCCACGGGTATTTTTGGGATAGGCTTTGCCATATTCAATAGCAAGTTGTGCCCCCGTGGCTGATCCATAGATAACGGGTCTATCCAATCCTAATCTGGTAATAAACTCATTCAGCGCCTGCACGTATGGATCCAGACCCTCTGTATCGCAAGGCAGCTTATCTGACTGCCCATAACCCGGGGTGTCCCATGCTATGGCTCGACCGTGCCTAGCAAACAACTCTATCAGTGGCTCCATAAACACAGATGAGGTCGGAGAGGGATGCAGTAAAATGATGGGAATACCTACACCAGCTTCGCGATAATGAATCTGCCACTGGCTTTCAGCATCATTACCGCCGACTGTCTGGTAATGTCGAAAAATCATAAACTCATTCCAGACCCAGTGACTGAGGATTCATTTTTCCGTGGGGATCAACCGCATTTTTTATCGATTGAACCAGCCTCAGGCTGTTAGGCTGAATACCCTCTTTGTAATTATAGGCCTTACCAATTTGTAAATGGACTGCTCCCAACGCTGTAAACAACTGAACCATTTCATCACGAATTAGGTCCACAGCCGCTCGCGCATCGGGGTTAGCCGGAAATCTTTTTAAACTAGATAGATGAGTAGGCTCAACGGTCTGCTTATGAATTTCAAAAATCTCATCAGGCCAGAAGAACACCGGCTCCAAAACAAAACAGTTAGTAGCGACTAATGCAAATAGATAGCCAGTCTCTATCTTATACTGATCCATAACTTGCGCATGCTTTTCAAATAAAGCCTCGACAGCTTCATAGGCATGCTGGATTTTAGAGTGGGGAAACAGTCCGTGAACCGGCGCCCAGCGTTCACCGTCAGGACCAAGCATACTATTGAGAGGACCAAAGGGATTGGCCCGGGCAATTTTTGGAATACTATTTGTAATTTCTATTCCATTGTTTTTTTTCCCAAGGGAGCGAACATCCTTGGCTCTATCGTCGGCCGCAGGTTGATTGCGATCTTCGATAATAACTTGCACCGAGTAATCCACATTGCCCATGTATCCGCGACCGGCAAGCGCAACTTTTGCGCCATCTTTTAATGCTCCCAATACCGAGCCAGAGGTCTTCATTACTCCGGCGAGCGCCTTAACATCCTTAACTAAACTCTCACGCTTCATCCGCTGCTTTTGCAAGAAAGGGTCAAAGCCAAAACATTCCATGGCTAAACCCATGCGTGCAATATCGCTCATTGCCGATATCGTATCTGCCGCCGTTTTAAAATCGAAGGCAACATATTGTTTGGCGGGTAACTTAGGGATTAGCTTCAACGTGACACTAGCTTTAAATCCTAGGGCGCCGGTATCACAGGTAAACAGGCCGGTAAGGTCTGGACCAAAATGACGGAAGAATGGGGAGCCATTGATCTGCGCACCAGAACCGGTCTTAACCAGCGAACCATCGGCCAAGACCACGTCAAGACTGATTACCGAGTCGACCGCTGAACCAAACTGACCCGACCCCCAAAATACTGAATTTTGTGAGAGACCACCGCCTACGGTTGCTTTAATGCCTGACAGGGTTCCCCAGAAAGGAGTTCGAAGGCCGGTGTTTTCAAGAGCCTCATGCAGAGCTTTCCAGGTGCAACCGGACTCAACGGTGACATACATGTCCTCTTTATTAATCGTAATAATTTTATTCATACGCCCCAGGTCAATTATGACTGATCCCTTGAGCACGGGAACATAACCACCGGTATAGGACATGCCGCCGCCACGAGGAATGACCGCATGGCCTGCCTCCGTAAGCGACTTCACTACAGCGCACAATTCCTGTGTATTACCTGGCCGAACTACCGCCAATGCAGATAAACTCTTAGTATACACATCCTGCGCATAGAAACTGCATGCGTAGGCGTCTAGCAATAAATTCTCAGATCCGACCGTATTCGCGATTCCTTCAATTGTCTTGCCTTCCAATTGATCACACTCTGGCACTATAATTTCCTCTAATATTGAATTTTGCAAAAAAAGACTGAATCTCTGACTAAAGACAGCGTAAATTTCGAGTGCCACAGCTGGCCCACTATTGGTTGCCTCCACTATCTTTTAAAGCAGCCCTTAAGAAATATGGCCTATGAAATACAGCTTTATCCAGCCAGTTATTCCGAGAATCAAAGCTACTTTGGAACCCTGCGTATATGTTAGTATGATATAACAATAACTCATTTAATGTCATCAGTTAATTTAGGAGCCTTTTTTGTGTCAGCAGCGAATACAAACGTCAAATCATCCATAATACCGCAAGAATTTGTGCGTGGTTGGCCGGTTATATCCGCGGCTATGGTGGGCATCGGCTTAGGAATGTCCCCGCTTCCTTTTTATACCATCGGTGTTTTCATCAGGCCCATCTCAGAGGAGTTTGGATGGGCGCCCTCCAAGGTCCTGTTAGCGCTTTCAGTCTACACCGTCTTTATCGTGTTTATGGCCCCTTTTATTGGTATGGTTACCGACCGTATTGGGGCCCGTAAAGTCGCCCTGACATCGATCGTAATGTTCGGTATTTCTATGATGATGCAGTCACTACATACTGGATCACTCACACTGTATATTGCGTTATGGGCTTTTATTGCAATATTTGGCGCCGGCACATTACCCATTACCTTCACCAAAGCAATCAACAATCGATTTGATATACACCGTGGCAAAGCACTAGGGATTGCGCTCGTGTCAACTGGGGTTTTTGGTGCCTTGGCCAAGTTCCTTGCAGCAGAAATAATGGCGCTTTATGGCTGGCGCATGGCCTATGTAGCTCTGGGGTTTTTACCCATCATGATTGCTTTCCCAATCGCCCTTGTGGCCTTCCATGATATTGACGATCGTACAAGCAAGGACTCGCCACTCGTAAGATTTAAGATCCCTATCCTTGCGGTTTCTGCTGTGGGCATGAGTGCGCTAGCCTATTACGTGCTTAGCTTTATCTTGCCTCTGGTAGCCATAGATGGTTGGAAGCTACAGTATTCGGTGGGTGTCTTTTTTCTAGTTATAGCCTTTATTCCATTGGTGATGGTGATTGTGGGTGATATATCATTTAGGCCAGCATTGACCAATAACAGCCAGCAGCCAGATGGCAAAGTAATGCTCACGGGCATGACAATGTCACAGGCGTTATCAGGGTGGCGCTTTTGGATGCTGGCCGCCTCCTTTGTCGTGATCTCCGTTGCAATCGGTGCGGTGATCCCAAATCTAGAACAAATACTTATGTCAAAGGGCTTCAGTATGGGCGAAGCTGTTGGGCTTGCCATTCTAACCGGCCTAGCCGTTCTCGGCGGCAGAGTGATTGGTGGATTTCTGATCGATCGATACTGGGCACCAGCAATCGCGTTTATTTTTCTATCGTCCCCCGCTATTGCTCTGTATCTTCTCTCCGGCGATGTCGTTAGTAGTGAGGTGGCCACGGTGTCTATTTTGATGATTGGGTTTGGTGCCGGCGTCGAATATGATTTCCTAGCCTACCTGGTAGCAAAATATTTTGGTATGCGTAGCTACGCCAGTATCTACGGCGGCCTCTATGCTTTCTTCGGCATTGGCGCGGGCTTTGGCCCAGCAATTTTGTCTCATTATGCTGAAGCCCAAGGCGAGTGGGTTAACGTCTTGATTTATGCCGCTATTGCCTTACTGCTCGGTTCCTTACCGCTACTAACGCTGGGTAAGTACGCTGACTTTACGTCGCCTGATTAGCCCTAAAGCTGGCCTCGCGCTACCAATCGGCGTTGCCATAGTGACCTAGGATTAGGTAGTCTGACTAGCCTTAGCTATGAATCCCGAGATGCCGCTAGTCCTTGTCAAAGAACCTGAGCATTTCTTCCGCAACGGACTGAGAGAAGGCATCTAGGAATCCCGTGCCCCAGTCTAGAAAGTCGACGCGGGTTCCCTTGTTTAAAAATGGATCGACGCGTTTAGTCTGTTCGTACAGATCATCCTTTGGATTCATGACTAACACCGGTTGGCTGATTCCGGCAAGGTGACTGGCGTAGGCTTGGCTATAGTTGAAGGCAGCGCGATGTCCCCACTCATAGCTTTCGCCACCGCGCATATTTTCCGCCATTGAAACAGCGCAATGCTCTAGCGTCATGCCCGGACCTCTATATTTCATTATCCGCTCCCACATAATCCGGAATCGCGCGCCCTCCTCGTCTAGCGCTATAGGGGCAAAGTACTGATGAAAATGATCAAGTTCCGACTGTGTAAAAATAGGTGCCGATATATTAATCAGCTTCTTCACCCGCGACGGATGATGCCGTGCAACTTCGACAGCAACCATCGAGCCAGTATGATAACCGATCAGATTAACAGCCTCTAAATTTAACTGGGTCATCACCTCCCCAACGGCTTCAGCATAATCTTCCACTCTCACATGAGGCTCTTCTGGTGGACAGTCAGATTCACCATAACCTGGATAGTCCGGCGCAACGACCAAACGATTAGACGCCAGAAACGGCATAAGCTGCTGAAATGACCTCCCAGACTTAGGGGCCATATGCAAACAGATAATGGCAGGTTTTTGTGATGGCTGACCCGACACTCTCAGATGTAACTGCCCGTATTTTCCGGCTATGTAACGGCGCCGAACCTTAGTTTTTGACTGCATTTCATAACTCCTTTTTTATGATCGTTTAGCTCTGGCTAGTGAGCCTCGTCTATAACAGGACTATAATGACCTATTACTATATCAATCGACCAAATTTATGGCTATAGTTATACTCTATCAAATGCAGGGTCTTTAAAGACGAAAATCCATGTCCAACTATGAGCTAATGCTATTAATACACATAATTCTCTTCTGTTATTGGCTAGGCGGTGATATCGGTGTGTTTTATTCCAGCAACTTTGTGGTAGATTCCAAACTCTCGAGAGAGACACGCTTGGTAGCCGCTAAAATCATGTTGGGTTGCGATCTCATACCTAAGATTTGCATGAGCCTGATGCTGACAGTCGGGGGCATTCTTACTCACTACAACGGCATTGACCATCCTTTATGGCAATGGATGGGTATAATACTACTGGGCCCGGTCTGGTTGAGCATAGTATTAGTTCAGCATTTCAAGCATCAGGCCGCCTACATTCCAACCCTCACTAAAATTGACTTTTATTTTCGCTGGCTGCTAGTGGCTGGCATTGTTATCTCCTGTCTCATTTCACTTAGCACTGGCCGATTAGATGACGCACCTTGGGTTACAGCCAAGTTGTTAGGCTTTGCTTTTCTAATATTTTGTGGCCTTATGATTCGTGTTAACCTAAAGGATTTTGGCGCGAGCTACACTAAAATTGCGCAGAATAATTATGATGAAGCGGACAACCAAGCGATGGCGCTCAGCCTTAAAAAAGTTAAGCCATGGGTAGTGACCATCTGGATAGTGTTAGTGATTGAAGCTGCATTAGGCATCGTAAAGCCGATTTTCTAACCCTGATATTTTTAGACTCTCTCTCCTCGCTGATCCTGACATAGTCGCCGCATAGCAGCTGGTCGGTAAGGTAATATCTGCTGAATAATTTGCCAGACTACTGAGCGACCATTACGGCCACCGGTTCATTATGCCCTAAGCTCTCAGCCGCAGCCCTATGGCATCTCTAACGAATTCCTACCGATAGACACCATTGAATGGGCATTCACGCCATTCTCCAGCTGCGCGAGCTAGGGGATGCAGCCAGAGTCTCTTAGAGACCCCAGGCAACGGGATTACTAAAACTACAATCACCTAATAGAGCCATCCTGGTGGCTTTGCTTTTGTGGGTTCGGTAATTGCCAGCTAAGCCCTAGCAGCGTCAGTGCTATAAAAAATCGAGCAAAAGGCTAGTCCAAGAATTCAGGAAAGGGCATCCGCAAATATAGGGTGGCTAAGGCGAAAACAAACACCCCAACAGACGACGATAACGATTGGTTACAGGGCCTTTATGGCAGTCGTTAACCAAAGTAATTCGATCAGCCTAATAACCGGCGCGGCTAATTCAGGCTTATTGGAGCCGAACGGTTAAATAAGGATGGAGTCGCTTATGAGTTGCAGCAACCCGCAGATGTGGCATAGATGGTTAAGAGTATTTAGTAAGAATCAGCCCCACACCCTTCAAAATTGGAGTTGCATGATTACCAATACAGCTATCCGCACAAGCATGATCATGGGTCCTACGGTGGATAAGGATCACCATGATCATGGGTGCACAAGTTACTACTTAGAAGTCTACGCGGACATCAACGCCCCAAGTTATTGGCGCCGTTGGATAAGCTACGTTAGGACTGGTCGTTGCTTTCCAATAAACTTCATCAGTTAAGTTCTTACCCCAAAGCGCCAGATTCCAATTGCCCGCAACCGGAGTATAGCTAATGCGTGCATTGACGATAGGGTCGTGGTCAATCAATGATCCCGGATTATTCGACACCAAAGAGTACGACTTGTCTTCGATCGCCACGTCACCACCTAAGCTGATTTCACCGCCCGCCAAATCTGCGCGCCAAAGAAATCCGATATTGGCCTGATACTCAGGGGCATTTTTCAGCTTTTTAGCCTCCCCACAGGCAATAGTGGCAATCCCGCCAGGGCACGTCGCGCCACTCACAGAAATAGTGTCCGCCTGCAGCTGCGTAAGACCACTAAACTCACCGTCATTGGTGCCAAGATTACCAAATATCTCAAGGTTCTCTGTTGGCTTGAAAATAGCCTCAAGTTCCACACCTTGTACGGTGGCAGCATTAAGATTAAAGCGAGTGAACCCCAGTCCCGGGACAGTTGCACCAACTTGCATTTGGTCATACTCAGTATAGAAAATCGTTGCGTTCAATCGCAACCGGTCATTCATAAGATCCGAACGAATACCGAACTCATATGAGGTAACCTCTTCCTCATCAACCGGAAGAAAACACGACGTTGGGCTAAAGCAATCGGCAGAAAATCCAGGAGTTTTGTAGCCCGTCGAAGTAGACAGGTACATAAATAGGTCCTCATTGGCCTGATACTCAACTTTAACAGTATAAGTCTCATTCTTCAGATCTATGGAGTCTGCATTGCTAAAACCGAAGGCCTTATTTATGCCTGAGAAATCACGCGTCTCGTCTGTAAATCTCATACCGCCAACAAGTGTTAACTTATCGCTCACTGCTAACGATCCCTGTGCAAATACCGCTAGCGATTCTGTTTCAGTGAGCGAAACATGATTGAAAATAAATACAGAGTCATAATCAACTTCCTCATCCCAGTAATACAAACCTGCGACATAGTTAAAGGCGCCGTCGAAATTGGATGAAATAGTCAGCTCTTGACTGAGTTGTTCCTGATCTGTTTTTTGAGTAAAGGGGAAGCTAACAAACATTGCCGCATCATCTTCTAGAGTTCTTCGGGCGGTCAAAGATACGAAATCATAATTACCCAAAGTACCCTCTATTTTGAGGGATGCTCCAGACATCGACACATCACTGCGGTAACCACTGAAACAGCCAATCGACAGAAATATGCCTGGCGTCATACTTGAGCATGTTACGCTAGGCGCTGGTTCACTGGTATAAACATTTTGATCTCGGTCTGTCGCGACTGAGGCATCCGCATGACTGCTAATTATACTCGCAGGTGTCGGCTCTGATTTGTCATTAACATCATCGATAGTCAACGTGCCGGTCCAGTTTTCATTAAAGTTATGCCTCAAGCTAGCCCTAAACACAGTGATATCCCTAGCCCCAACGTCTCGTGCATTACCCGCCAAATCACCATTAGGGACTACTCGAGTAAACGCATCACGTTGTTTGTTTAAAACAGCTACACGGATTGCCGTGTCGTCCGATAGGGCCAGGTTACCCACCGCTTTGATCATTTCCCTGCCGTCGCTACCGAGGCCTCCGGTGATACTCAGCGTGTTCTCATCTTGCGGGCTAACGGTTACGACTCGTATAGCGCCGCCATTGGAGTTACGCCCGAACATAGTGCCCTGAGGGCCACGTAAAACCTCTATCTGAGCCACATCCGCAACATCCAGCAATCCACCAATAGTTCGCCCCATGAAAACCCCATCGAGATAAGTACCTACAGCTGGATCCGGATTTCTAGAATCATCTTCACCGATCCCTCTAAAATATATGCGCGACGAGTTGGCAGGCCCGGTACCGTTAATAATGACAGCGTTTGGCACATGTCGCCCTACATCCAATAGGTTGCCAATCGATTTAGATTCGATACTTCCCATGTCTATTGCTGTCACAGCAACTGGGACCGACTGGATTGATTCAGCACGACGTTCAGCTGTAACTATGACTTCTTCGATCTTAGTTCCTCGATCGGAACCATCCTGTGCAACAACAAAGCTCGCTGCAAAGGTACCCACTAATAATGGTAATAATATGGATGATTTCATGCCTTACTCCTCTTTTCTCTTATGGGAAATTTTATGGCGCAATTCAAACTCCTCTACTTAGACATAATGATATATGAATGTTATTTATGTCAAGACATATAGCTGGTAAACCGATCGAATTAAGTGAAACCGCTAATCGCCTAATGGATGGTTCATGCAATAGTGGTTATTTTATTGTAACGCAACGGAGGTGTTTGTAGCTTTTAACCCAAAAACCCGATCACCGCGGCTAAAAACAATATGTAATCTAGACATTGCTATATAAAAATTTTCATTTTATATTACTAAATAACTATTCTAATAGGATGTAGCCTATGCCCGCGCCGCTAAAACATAGTCTTTACGTAAAGGGGAATTCTGAGCAAGCCTCGAAACAAACATTCGTGTCTGGGCTTCGGGGCTTCCTGCTTAATGATATGGCAGCGGCAATGAAGGAACGATATATTTCCGATATTGAGCCAACCATGGCACAGATACCGGAAAACGGAGAAGAGGTACATGAGGCGATAAAGGGAACAGGCGTATTTAAATTTTATTCAAGCATGCGATATAATACGCAAGAGATGGTTTGGAGAAGCGCCCTTCGACCACTGCACCGGTCTATGGATAAACTCAGTCAGCGCATTGACGTAGTCAGCGCCAATGGGGACAAATCTAAATTGACTTTAAACCCAAATCAACACATTCCGAAGAATGTGTCAGCAATTGATGTACATCTTGCGCCGGGCTCTTATCATCGCGAAGACGGCTCAGCCGACTGGATGGGAGGCGCACTCTACGATCATGGGTTAAATATTTTTTCCTTTGGAATGATGGGAGAGAATTTGGATGATATCGGCCAATCAATGGCCCAGTACATCGCTCGAAAGTTTCATGACTTTTCCCCCTCAATCATCTTAGACCTCGGCTGCACTGTAGGTCACAACACCTGCGCATGGAAATTGACCTTTCCCGATGCGGAGGTTACGGGCATTGACGTGGCATCTGCCTGTCTAAAATACGGTCATGCCAGAGCCCTTGACCAGGGAGTTGATATCAACTTCAAACAAATGGATGCCACCGCATTAGACTTTTCAGATAACAGCGTTGATGTGGTCTTTTCCTCAATGTTTCTGCACGAGTTGTCAGTGAAGGACATCCGAAAAGTGATGGCGGAGGCGCACAGAGTTCTCCGACCGGGTGGGTTAATGCTGCATATGGAGCTTCCGCCGAATGATAGCCTGTCCCCTTTTGATGCTTTCTACCTCGATTGGGATGCATACTATAATAATGAGCCTTACTACAAATCATTTCGCGATCAAGATTTTACCCAGTTGCGTCTAGACGCAGGATTCAAAGCCGAACGATTAATAGAGTTAATTACTCCCCAATATACCTACATGGATTCTGCTGCCTACAGCCAGGCGATTGATGTGGAACAAGGCTTTGATGGCAATACCGGCAGGCTGGCAGAAGGCTTACAGTGGTTCGGCTTTGGCGCGTGGAAATAGACTTATCATCAATAGTGATCCGGCGAGACGAACGAGATAGTCTGGTCGAATCAGCTCCAAATAACAGTAACGATTAATCAAGAGAGATAGTGCTAACGTGAGTAATACAGACAAAGTTTTCACACTGGATACTAGGGGTAAGCGACCCAGCTTCTTTAATGCTCCAGAAACTGATGCAGTAATGACCGCCCTACTAGAGACCATGTCTCAGCTGTGGGCGACCCGAAATCAGGTGCGGACCCTTGAACAATTGCTTATCGAAAAATCGGTCATAACCCGAGAGGAACTAGAGAGATTTGACTTTAATACCTCTGAAAAAACAAAGGATAATCAGGCGATGCTAGACTTTTTTTCGGATGCATTTAGGGCAATGGGCGCCAGCGTTCAGTCAATCGACAGCAGGCAAAAAGACGTCGATGAAGCTCAGGGTTCCAATACCAAGCGAGTTAAAACATGATACTAGAACAGCTGGCGCTCGTTGTTCATGTGCTGGGATGGGTCTTTTGGTTGGGAACCGACCTAGGTGTTTTGCTGACGTGCCGTTATGCAGAAAGAGGCAGTTTGTCAGTGGAAACTCGGCTGACATTACTTGAAGTAGGGATGATCCTTGACCGACTGCCACGGTTCGCTGTGCCGCTCGTCTGGGGCAGTGGCGTGGTACTTTCCGAAAAAATGGGTTACGGCTTTTTACCTGTGTCAGTAGGACTGTTTATTACGGCGCTGTGGCTTGTGGCAACTTACCTCATCACTTTTACAGAGCAGAACAGTCGGGCATTTAATTTTGGATTATGGGGCCAGACCCTCTTTTATGGCACTGTTATTTTGGGAATGGGACTGGGCGCTTCATCGCTGCTATACAGTGGCGAGATGCCTCTGTGGCTTGCACTTAAATGGTATGCCTATGTTATCGTAGCCATATCAGCCCTTGCCCTAGAAAAATATTTTTTACCCGTGATTGTGGGATTTCAAAATCTTGCAACTGAGGGCGCTACTGAGCTAAGTAACGCGCAACTGAGTACTGATCTAAGACCCGTTTATGCTGCGGTACTGTGCATCTATTCGGGTACCTTATTGGCTGGACTTGCCGGCCTACTGAAACCGATATTGTAAGCTAAATACCGGGCTAACTGATTTTACGACTAGTAGCTTAGAGTCAGGAAGCTCGGGGTAAAAAATTAAATATCGCAGCCCACAGAAAACCCTTGCCCGGTCGCTGCCAACAATGATCTCGGCGCAAAACAATCACCCACACATACAACAACAAAGCCGGCGGCCTTTAACGGCTGTAAAAGCTGATCGTTTGGGGTTCTAGAGTTCGAGTAGGTGATGGCTGAGATATCGTGTAACTCCACAACGGCGTTATTATAAATATTCCGAATAGACAATAGGCCTTGATCTAGCTGGTCACAATTTATCGGCTCATGATTGGCGATAATATTAACGCCTCTGGTGTGTAATCGATGGTAGATCTTCTGGCGATTAATCAATGAACAATCCGATGCGATGCGATCGCGAGGGGTTACAATTACCACTCCTGCGAACCGGTCACACAAAAATTCTGCCGCCGCATAGGTCATCTCTGTATGGTCTCTATCAAAAATAACAACCCGACCAGCATCGCTAAATTTTCGAACCATAATATTAGCCATAAGAGAACGCAGGTCCATCACAAAGCCTTCCTGAGCGTATTCATATGGAACGAATTCAGGTACCAACATTGTGGATCCGGTTGCCAAGACGATTCGATCTGGCTCAAAAGCATGGATATCTTCAATTGAGGCCTGCCGATCCAAGATGAAGTTTACGCCCTCTCTTTTACCGGCTGTATATTGGTAATCATACACACTACTGAGGTTTTCTGATCCAGGTAAGCAGGCATGTAATCGCGTCTTTCCTCCATGTAAGTTTTTGCTGCCTAATACGGTTACCGAATGCCCTCGGGCCGCCGCTACCCAAGCCGACTCTAGGCCTGCAACACCAGACCCAACAACTAAAACCTTAAAGGGCCGCTTAGTCTTTTCAGGCCGCCAAAAGGCTTCACCGTCGAGCCCCAGCGTGGGATTGTTATCACAGGCCATGCCGCCACTCTCAACGGTCATACGCCAACAGGTATTACAAGAAACACAGTACCTGATTTTGTCTTCTTGGCCTTTTCGCGCTTTCTCACCCCATGCTGGATCAGCGATCATGGCCCGGCCTAAAAACACCAGATCCGCCGTGCCATTTAATAAAGCGGTCTCGGCCTCATTAGGGTCGGTGATATAGCCCAGCGCACCAGTGGCGACATAAGGGGCCGCTGCCCGTAGTCTTTTAATATCGCCTAGATATGGTGCACGGGGGCCCTCAGCACCGGGGAGATGCTGCCACAATGTATTCGAGTGAGATCCCCAAACGAAAGTCCAGTAGTTCAAATCGCCGCACTCCGCTATTTTTTCTGCGATCTTTTCTGCTTCCTCTAGGTTTATACTGCCAGCAATCCCATCACTAGCCACTAATTTAATACCGATGATAAAAGGACGCCCACAGACCTCACGAATTCGCTGAATCAGCTTAATAACGAACAATGCTCTCCCATCGAGATCGCCCCCAAACTCATCAGTTCGCTTGTTAGCATGGGGAGACAAAAACTGGTGAAACAAGTGCCCATGTCCCGCTGAAATTTCCACGCCAGAGAATCCGGCGCGTTGCAGACGCGCCGATGAATTCGACCACTCTTCAATTAATTCATGTATCTCTAGGGTCGACAATACTCTTGGTACCGTCCAGCTTAAATCGTCAGGTAATGGCGAGGCGCCGACGGCGCCATCATTTCTGCCTACGGCATGACGCCCCCGGCCGGCGTCTTGAATCTGCCCTAAAAGTCTAGTGTCATAAATCTCTACCGCATCAACTAACTTTTTTAACTGCCCAAGTGAACTGTCCGAATAGGCATGCACTCTGTTAGCTGCGGGCAGATGCGACAACATCGCAAGAGGCTCGGTAACAATCAATCCGGCACCACCCTTTGCGCGACTAGACAGGTAATTCACAAGTTTTTGAGTAGCCTGGCCATCTTTGGCGAAATGCGTAAGGATTGATGCATAGGCCAGGCGATTTCGCAGAGGTATGCCGCCCAACTGCCAGGAAGAAAAGAGATTTGGATACATGGTCATAAGTTGGAATTATCCTGGAAGTTCTCACCAATGGTAGTTTAAAAGGTCACAAAACTGTAACTACAGTGTGATATCACGGTAGCATAATAAACTTCATATTGTTGATTTCGAAGAATTAATAATGTATAAATTATCTTCATAAAAATATTTAATACGGACAGCTGTTATGACCACAATAATAGTATTATTCAAGTTAAAAGAAGGCGCAAATAAAGATGATTACGAGAAATGGGCTAGGTCAACTGATCTGCCAATGGTTAGAAATTTAAAATCAGTCGATCATTTTGAAGTTTTTCGAAGCCGCGGTTTATTTGGCTCAGATGGAGCCGCACCCTATGATTACATCGAAATAAT
>Ga0209709_10001991_pt1 | contig 18247 bp, 16 predicted proteins | sample ArcticOcean_MG_C_2_FD_187435 | JGI IMG/M metagenome (GOLD analysis project Ga0209709, IMG submission 187435) | Marine microbial communities from western Arctic Ocean - ArcticOcean_MG_CB4_136 (SPAdes) (version 2) | ecosystem: Environmental > Aquatic > Marine > Oceanic | place: Arctic Ocean... | reverse complement strand
GATAATACTATTAAAATTTTAACTGATTTAATTGCTTTTAAAACAATATCTGGTGAAGATAATAATTCATTAATAAATTACTGTGATGATATTTTAAAAAAACTTGGAGCCACTTCTTTTAAAACCTCTGATAAAGAAAAAAAAAGAGTAAATCTTTTTGCAACTTTAAAAGCTAAAAATGCTAATGGAAAAAAACCAATAATACTATCTGGTCATACAGATGTTGTTCCTGTTTCGAAGAGCTGGAGCACCGATCCTTTTGAAGCAACAATCAAAGGAGATAAACTTTTTGGTAGAGGCTCTTGTGATATGAAGGGTTTTATCGCATGCACACTAGCCTATGCACCTATTTATTCTAAAGCGAACTTGGTGAGGGATATTCATTTTTCATTTACATTTGATGAAGAAACAGCTTGTCAAGGAGCTCCCTTACTAATCAAAGAATTAAATAAAAGAGGAATTAAAGATGGAATTTGTATAGTTGGAGAACCCACAAATATGAAAATAATAGATGCACATAAAGGATGTTATGAATATACAACTTATTTTGAAGGATTAGCTGGACATGGCTCAGCACCTGACAAGGGTGTTAATGCAGTGGAGTATGCAACAAAGTATATAAATAAACTTTTAGAATTAAGAGAAGTTTTAAAAAATAGATCACCTAAAAACTCAGTCTTTAATCCACCTTACACTACCCTTCAAATAGGTGGTATTTCTGGGGGAATAGCCAGGAATGTAATTGCTGATAAATGTAAAGTTGATTGGGAACTTCGTCCAGTAATTAAAGAAGATGGAAAATTTGTAAATTCTGAAATTGATAAGTTTGCAAAAGAAAAACTTTTACCTGAAATGAATAAAATTTATCCAAAATCATTAATTAAAAAAGAAATAATTGGAGAAATTATTGGCTTTAAAAGAGATGTAGAATCAGATGCTTGTCAATTGATTTCAAGTTTAACTGGTGATAATTCCAGAGAAGTTGTTTCGTTTGGTACTGAGGCTGGATTATTTCAAGAAATAGGAATTAGCACTGTCGTTTGTGGGCCAGGTTCAATTGAACAGGCTCATAAAGTGGATGAGTATATCATTCTTGATGAACTTAAAAAATGCCTAACCCTTTTAGAAGGCATAGAAAATAATTCAGTTAATAACTAATTTTTTTTAAAAAAAACTGTCAATTCACCAACTTTAAATCCAAACTTAGTGAGTGTAGCTCTATTAATTGCTACTTGATCATCTTGTTTAAAAATCCAGTCATCAAATGAAACTTTAATATTTTTTCCCTTAAATGGAACCATTAAATCATATTCAAATTTGAAAGCAGATCCATATTGAAAGCCTTTTGCAATTCCTACAACATCAGGAGCAGATCCTTCATAATAATTTTGATCAATCTTTTTAATTTTCCATATTCGGTTTTGTTTTTCACCATCTGTCCAATAGAAGTCTTCTTTAAGAGTTAAAATATCACCCTCAAAACTTCCAAACATGTCTGCTTTAAATTGTCTTGTAACTTTGCCGCTTCGATCTTGTAATAAACCCCAAGCATTAACAGCACCGTCAAAATATTCTTCTATTGTCATTGATGGTTCTGTATTTTTAAAATCTGCTGGCTTCATGGAGTTATTATTTACACAACTTGCAGTAAAGAATAAAGCAATTATTAATATTGTTAATTTAATTATCTTAAAGTTTGTCATTTTTCTCCTGTTGTTATTTATTTTGTAATGAAAATTGAATTAAATCTATATTTTTTGATTTAAAACCTGCCTCACAATATGATAAATAAAATTCCCACATTCTTTTAAATGTTAAATCAAAACCCTGTTCTTTAATTAAATTCCACTTTTTATTAAATACTTCTCTCCAAATAATTAGAGTATTTGAATAATGATTAGCATATGAATTATATTCACAAAATTTTAAACCATTAGTGTCAACATAATTTTTTAATTCATTTTTCGATGGTAAAAAACCACCAGGAAAAATATGTTTTTGGATAAAATCTTGTTTATTCTTATATCGATTAAATAAACTATCATCGATAGTTATAGCTTGGATCCCTACCGTTCCTGATGAAGTTAAATTATTCTTAATTGTATTAAAATAGCTATCTAAATAATTTTGTCCTACTGCCTCTATCATTTCTATAGATGCTATATGATCATATTTATTCTTTAGATCCCTGTAATCTTTTATTTCAATATTGACCTTCTCATTAAGCCCACATTTGTGAATTCTTTCTTTTGCAAACTCAAATTGTTTTTTTGAAATAGTAATACAATCTAATTTAACATCATAATTGCTTCCTAAGTACTGAGCAAAACCACCCCAACCACATCCTATTTCTAATATTTTGCTTCCATTTATTGGTTTTAAAAGATCGATTAACTTTTGATATTTATTGTTTTGGGCTTCACAAAGATCTTGTTTAGGGTTATCAAATATTGCACTTGAGTAAGTCAAAGTTTTATCAAGCCATAAAGAAAAGAAATCATTTCCTAAGTCATAATGGTTGGCAATATTTTCTTTGCTTCTACTTATTGTATTTTTTACAATTTTGTTTTTAACAAAGTTAATTAATGACAAATCAAAAATACCTGAAAATTTATAAATAATCTTTATATTTTTTGCCGTAAGTTCAATTAAATCTGAAAGATTATTTGTTGTAAAAAAACCTTTCATGTACGATTCTCCTAGGCCTATACTTCCACTTTTAATCAAATTATAAGTAAGACTTTCATTTTTAATTTCTATAGAAACTTTTAAATTATCTTTAAGGTTACCAAATTTTAGAATTTCTCCATTAGTTTTTTTAATTTCAAGAAAACCATACTTAATATTCTTTAATGTGTTAAACACGAATGCATCAGAAATTTTATAAATTAACATTAATTTTCGATTGTTGTGTTGTTCCTAATTTTAATTTTTTTTTTTATGAATTTAATTCCTTTTGCCCACAATTTAAATGCTTCAAAATGTATCGCTAAAATAATTTTAAATGTCATTAATGGATGTTTTAAATAAGATTTAGTTAAATTTTTGTTATTTAATTCAATTTTAATACCATCCTGTGCTGCATAAAGAATTTTACCATCTTGGTCCTGTAGATCAATACTTATAGAAATTTTATTGCAGGGTTTTAAGAGTCTAAAAAAATAAACACAATTCATCTCTATAAAAGGTGAGACATGAAATTTTTTTTTACATACATGCTGTACTAAATTTTGATTTTTTTTTGTTTTGAAAATATACGTATGTTGTTCACCAAATGTATTTTTAACTTCATACAAGATTGATATTAAATTGGAATCTTTATCATAAACATAGAAGATGCTTAATGGGTTAAATACATAACCAAATATTCTTGGATAACATAAAAGTTTTATTAGAATATTATTAGTTTCTATTTTGTTTTTTTGTAGATTATTTACAACCCAATTTTTAAGACACCTTCCATCTCTTGGTCCGTGATCTTTATTATAAAAACTAATAATATTAAATTTATTATAAGAAAATATTTTTAAACTTTTATCCAATAAATCCAATTCGGATATATCTATGAGTAAAGAAAATACTTTGTAATTAAAATAATGTATTTTTGGTTTAAACCTTTTATGAATTACTGTTCCTGTGTAAATAGAAGAATTTTTAATCATTAAGTGTTTTCACCATTTCAATTGATGACTTTATTCCATCTTCATGAAAACCATAACCAAAATAACTACCGCAAAATAAAATATTTTTTTTGTTTTGAATTTTATATAGATTGCTCTGATTGGATAACGCTTCTGTATCGTAATAAGGGTGAGTAAATGTAACTTTTTTGAATGTTTTGTCAGCAGATATTTCTCTAAATGGGTTTATTGTTAAAAAAATATTTCTATCTATTTTTAAATTTTGCAACTGGTTTAACCAGTATGTTACTGATGTTTTTTCAATATTGTCTACACTCATTGATGAATTCCAAGAACACCAAGCTTTTTTATTTTTGGGCATAATGCTTTCATCAAAATGAATAACAGCAGTATTTCTTCTATATTTAAAATTTTTTAATATTAGTTCTTCATCTAACGTTGGATTATCAATTATTCTTAATGTTTCATCCGCATGTGTTGCAATTACAACTTTATCATAATTAAAAAACTCATTCTCTTCACCATAAAAAATTTTAACTCCAAAATCATTTCTAACAATTTTATTTATATTATAATTTTTGAAATATTCTCCACTAATTTGATCTATTATTTTATCTACATAAGTTTTGCTTCGATTTGCTACTGTAAACCATTGAGGTCTATCTTTTATTTTAAACAGTCCATGATTTTTAAAAAAATTTAAAAAAAATAATAACGGCATTTGTGTAGCTTCATAAGGTGGCATTGACCAAATTGCTGATACCATTGGAATAATATGATAATTAATAAAATAATCTGATATTTTTATTTCTTTTAAATATTCACCTAATGTTATTGATTTAACTTTTTCAGTTTCTATTTTTTCACAGTTTTTGTAAAAACTAATAATTTCAAAAAACATTTTAATAAACTTTAAATTTAATAAGTTTTTTTTATTTGAAAAAATCCCCCCTAAACCTTTACCACAGTATTCTAGATCACTACCATGTACAGATACTGAAAATGACATATCACTTTTCTCAATTTTTATTTTGTTTTCTGAAAAAAAATTAATTAGGTTTGGATAGGTATTTTTATTAAAAACCATAAATCCAATATCTACATCTATTTCTTTGTTATTGGCGTAAGCTACTTTTATTGTGTTTGCGTGACCACCAAATTTATTTTCTTTTTCAAATAAATCTACTTTATGTTTTTTTGATAAATAATAACCAGCACTTAATCCTGAAATTCCCGACCCTACTACAGCTATTTTCATTTTAATATTTTTTTATGCGGCTGTATCTTCGTACTCATCCATTGATGGACACGTACAAAATAAGTTTTTGTCTCCATACACATTATCCACTCTACCAACTGGAGGCCAATATTTATTTGTCTTTAAAAACTCTGAAGGATAAGCAGCTTCCTCTCTTTCATACTTATGATCCCACTTGTTTGAAGTTAATTCAACGTGTGTATGTGGCGCATTCTTCAGTGGGTTGTCAATTTTATCATATTTACCAGATTGAATTTTATCTATTTCTTGTTTTATTTTTTGAAGTGTAGAACAAAACCTAATAATTTCACTTAAACTTTCACTTTCTGTGGGTTCAATCATCATTGTACCTGCAACAGGCCACGACATTGTAGGAGCATGATAACCAAAATCAATTAACCTTTTAGCAATATCTTCTTCTGTTATACCTGTGTCACTTTTTATTTTTCTAATGTCTATAATACATTCATGAGCCACATTGCCACTTTTACCTTTGTATAAGATTGGAAATGAGTCTTTTAATTTGTGCGCAATATAATTTGCATTAAGTATAGCGACTTGTGACGCTTTTTTTAAACCTTCAGATCCCATCATTTTTATGTACATCCAAGAAATTGATAAAATACTTGAGCTACCCCATGGTGCTGCAGATACAGCTCCCATTCCTGTTGCTGGACCACAATCTTTTATTACTGAATGCTTCGGTAAAAAAATTTCCAAGTGTTTTTTGCATGCTATTGGACCCATACCTGGACCACCACCACCGTGAGGTATACAAAATGTTTTGTGTAAATTTATATGACAAACATCTGGACCAAAGTTTCCTGGTTTTGCAATTCCCACTAAAGCATTTAAATTTGCACCATCCATATAAACTTGTCCACCATGTTTGTGAATAAGATCACAAATATCGGTTATTTTTTCTTCAAACACACCATGTGTTGAGGGATAAGTAACCATCAAAGCTGCTAAACTATCTGAATGTTCTTCTGCTTTTTTCTTTAAGTCCTCATAGTCTACATTTCCATACTGATCACATTTAATAACAACAACCTTCATGCCAACCATTTGAGCACTTGCTGGATTTGTACCATGAGCAGAGCTTGGAATTAAACAAACGTTACGATTTGTTTCATTATTTTTTTCATGAAATTTACGTATAACCATTAAACCAGTAAACTCACCTTGAGCTCCAGCGTTTGGTTGTAATGAAACACCTGAAAATCCTGTAATTGACCTTAGCCAATTTTTTAAATCTGTAAATAGCTCTCTATAACCATCCATTTGTTCTATAGGAGAAAAAGGATGTGGTTGAGAAAATTCTTTCCAAGTAACCGGAATCATTTCAGAGACTGCGTTAAGTTTCATTGTGCATGAACCTAGGGCGATCATAGATTTGTTTAAAGCAATGTCAGAGTCTTCTAATTTTTTTAAATATCTAAGCATTTCAGTCTCAGAATGATAGCTATTGAAAACAGGATGATCTAAATAAGTTGAAGTTCTTAATAAGTTTTTTGGTATATTGGATAAACTTTCATTCATTGTTTCTTTTATAGTCTCAGAACAATTAAAAATTTTTAGTAACTGATTTGCTCTATAAAGATTTTTTCTTTCATCAAAAGAAACTGCTAGCATTTCAGAGTTTACTTTTCTGATATTTACTCCTTGATCCAAGGCGTTTTTATATATCTTATCTGTTTTATCTAAAGTTTTTACTGCTACTGTGTCAAAGAAATGATCTGAATAAAGCTCATATCCAGATTGTTTTAACTTATCAGCAAAATTTTTTGTCAGCTGTGATACGCTCTCAGCAATTTTTTTAATGCCTTGTGGGCCATGATAAACTGCATAAGCTGCAGAAACTATTGCAAGTAATGCTTGAGCTGTACAAATATTACTTGTAGCCTTGTCTCTCCTTATATGTTGTTCTCTTGTTTGAAGGGCAAGTCTGTAGGCTTTTTTGCTATGTCTATCTACTGAAACTCCAACTATTCTTCCAGGCATTGATCTTTTATATTCATCCTTTGTAGCAAAAAAAGCTGCGTGTGGCCCTCCATAACCCATGGGAATGCCAAAGCGTTGTGAGCTACCAACTGCTATATCAGCTCCTAATTCTGCTGGTGTTTTTAACTTAGCAAGTGCTAACAAATCGCACACCAAAACTGCCTTACCATTTTGCTTATGTATTTTACTTATGGCTTCACTGGGATCCTTAATGTCTCCCAAAGTCCCTGGGTACTGAATAATTCCACAAATGATTTCTTCTTTAATATCTTTTTCTTCGTCTCCAACTATCACTTCTAAACCTAATGGTTCTGCTCTTGTTTTGATAACATCAATAGTTTGTGGGTGACAATTTTTTGAAACAAAAACTTTTTTATTTTCAGATTTAGATATTCTATAACTTAAACCCATAGCTTCAGCTGCTGCTGTACCTTCATCTAAAAGAGACGCATTGGCAATATCCATTCCTGTAAAATCTATTACCATTTGTTGAAAATTTAGCAGCATTTCTAGTCGACCTTGTGCTACTTCAGGTTGGTATGGTGTATAAGATGTGTACCATCCTGGATTTTCTAATATATTTCTAAGTATTACATAGGGTGTATAGGTTCCATAATAGCCCATTCCTATAAAACTTGAATAAACATTGTTTTTTTTTGAAATATTTTTTAATTTTCTGAGTGCTTTATATTCAGAATTAGAGTCACCAATATCCAAGTCACCTTTAAGAAGAATCTTTTCTGGTACAGTATCTTTTATTAACTCGTCAAGATTTTTATATCCTAATTCTTTGAGCATAATATTTTGCTCATCTATAGATGGACCAATATGTCTTTGAATAAAATCTTTTTGAGAATTTTTTAACATTTAACTACCACTTTCTTTTGAAAATTTTTCATATTCATCTTTATTCATTAATGAATCTAATTCTGACTTATTCTTAATCTTTAATTTAAAAAACCATGCCTCATTCTCTGGGTCAGCATTAATTTTTGCAGGATCATCAACAATTGACTGGTTATTTTTTATAATTTCTCCTGATACAGGTGTATAAACATCACTTGCGGCTTTTGTTGATTCCACAACACCAGCTTTACCGTCTTTAACAACAGATGAACCTTTGTCAGGCAATTCAACAAAGACAATATCTCCTAGCATTTCAGTTGCGTGTTGAGTAATTCCAATAGTTGCTATATCTCCGTCTAATTTAATCCACTCATGCTCTTTAGAAAACTTTACTTCACTCATTTGTTTGCTCCTTTCACATAACTTTTTTTATAAAATGGCAAATTACTTATACTTGCTGGATATTTTTTTCCTCTTATTTCTAAAAAAACTTTTGTATCAATTTTAGAAAATGAATTTTTAATATATCCCATTGCTACTGGACCTTGAACGCTAGGTCCAAAAGTTCCACTTGTAATTTCTCCAATATTTTTATTATCTTTACTAAATATTATTGTTTTTTCTCTAGCTATTATTCTTCCTTCAGGTTTAATACCTACTCTTACTTTGTCTACTCCTTTTTCTATTTGTGATTTAATTTTTTCGAAACCAATAAATCCACCTGAAATAATTCTATTTTTTGATAGTGCCCATTTTAAATTAGCTTCAATAGGACTTTTATTAATATCCACATCATGACCGTATAAGCAAAGACCCGCTTCAAGTCTCAAGGTGTCTCTAGCGCCTAAGCCAATCAATTTTGCTCCTTCGTTAATCATTTTTATTACAAATGCTTCTGCTTCTTTGTTTTTAATGGATATTTCAAAACCATCTTCACCTGTATAACCTGATCTAGTGATATAAATATTTTCATTTAAATAATTGAACCAGTTTCCGTTCATAAATTTTAAATCTGATACGCCAATAATTGTTTTTTCTAGTATTCTTGAGGCCTCTGGACCTTGTATTGCTATTAGTGATAGATCATCACTTAAATTCATCTCATATTTATTTTCTAATAATTCATTTAAAAGTTCAAAGTCTGAGTTTTTACAAGCAGCATTTAATACAATATTAAAACCATCTTTCACTTTAGTGATAATTAAATCGTCTTGAATGCCTGCTTCTTCGTTCATTAAAAAACTATATTTTGATTGGTTAATCTGAATGTTTTTCAATTCAGCTGGGAAAATTTTTTCAAGATCTTCAGCAAGTAAATTAGTACCTTTAATAAATAATTGACCCATATGTGAAACATCAAAAATACCAGCCTTTTCTCTTGTTGTTTTGTGTTCCTCAATAATACCTTCTGAATATTGAATGGGCATTTCGTAGCCTGCAAAAGGAACAAACTTAGCTCCATATTTTTTATGTAATGAATTTAGTGCTGTTTTTTTAATATCCATATTAACTCTTCAATACCCACCTGTATGTTTGCCTGAGAGTTTTGCTCCTTCGGCGAGAATTTAATCTCTTTCCAGAGTTAATACGCTACGGTCCTTTTGCCTGAGAGATTCCTGGGTGGTTGCTCCTTCGGCGCTACGATACTCTGTAGTCTCTCCCGTATATTTATCTTATTTACTCAGCTTTAGCTTATATCAAGTTAAGGTTAAATTCTATGATTTTATCTTTCGCCTGAATCAAACGTTGTTTTTTCTACGTTAATAGCTTTTTGTGATGATTTTAAAGGAACTGTATATTTTTTTGGTATTTCAATAACATCTTCTAAAAGTACATTTGGTATTTTTTCTATTTTTATTGTTTTAGATGAAGAAACATCATTTTCATCTTTATGTCTTCTGCCATCATCTTTAAAAAATACTGTGCTTTCTCTAGCAAATATAAATCTTCTAAATACTGAATAATATTCTCTTAATGATCTTCTATAGGGCATAAATTTTATGCCGATATATGCTTTGAAAATTACATGTAAAACCGAATAAAGCGGTTTAAGTTTTGCTTGTTTGATTAAAAAACGTGTGTATTTAAATAAAAAAGGAAACTGTATTACGATAGCAAAAAGTCTTTGTAGGTTTTCACGTTCTATACGATTGTCCATTTTTAAATTAGAACTTGCAGTAAAATCAGTTAATACATCAAAATTTTTTTCTTTAAAAAGACCCATTCTAACAGCGATGTTATAAATCATAGTACCTGGATATGGCTGCATCAACTTTGCCCCACCATAAAGTGGTTTACATTTAATATTTAATGCTAATGATTGCATATCGTCTTCAATTGTCGAAGTTGGTATTGCTAAAATATTTTCTGTTGCATAACGAATTCCATGTTTTCTTAATAAACGTGAACATTCAATCATTTGCTCATCTGTAATATTTCTAAACAAAACTTCTCTTCTAATTTTTTCATTTCCTGACTCTAAGCCGAATACAAGAGAAACGCAGTTTGCATTCTTTAGCCATATAATTTGTTCTTCGTCTATAAGTTCGGCTCTTACACCAATTGGAAGCAATTTAATTCCAAGTTTACTAAATTTTTCACAAAATTCCTTAAGCCATTTTTTACTTAAATTAAAAGTATCATCTTCAAAAATAGCAATTTTCATATCGTATTTTTCTTTTACACGCTTAATTTCTTCAATAACATTATCTACGCTACGTCTTCGCACATATTTTTGTCCCTCATAAGATTTAGACATTCCATCATTAAAACAATAAGTACATTTAAAAGGACATCCTCTTGAGGCAATAAAACTGTGCACTTTAGCTAAACCAATCTCTTCATAGGCATCGAACATTTCTCTGTCTGGAAAAGGAATTGTATCTAAATTTTGGTTAAGTGGTCTTTTTTCATTTTTAATTATTCCATTTGGAGTTTTAACCCAAAAATTTTTAACTTTCGTATAGTCTCCACCTTTTTCATAAACATCTATAAATTCAGAAAAGGCCTCATCTGCTTCACCTGAACAAATGGTATCAACACCTTCTTCGTTTATAACATTAGGATAAAATGTAACATGAGGGCCACCAAAAATTGAAATAAAATTGTATTTCTTTTTTAATTTTAAATTAAGTTCTAAGTAATATTTATGATACCCGGTTCTTAATGAATAAGCTATGACATCTGGCTTTATTTCATTCATTCTTTTTTCTACATTTTCTTTCTCAGGCTCTAAGACAAAAACTTGATGTTTGTCTTTTATCATGGCTGATAAAGTCATAATACCTAGGGGAACTCTATATATAGCTTCTTGATCTAAAAATTTGTTTATAAAAAGAACTTTCATAATAAGTACAGTTTATATAACAAAGTAATATTTAAAAGTCTTCATTAATAAACAAAAATATACAGTTCGAGTTGAACATTATTAAAATTTGAGGCTATAAAATTAATGCTTTTTTATTTTTTGAAAATAATGAATAAAATTGAATTAAAACAGCAAAAAGAATAATTCCACCACCTATTAAAGTAAATAATGGTGCTCTTTCACCAACAAATAGAAACGCCCACAGTGGGCCAAGAACTGATTCGGATAGCATTATTACACCAACGGTAGCAGATGGTGTGCTACGAGCACCGATCGTAATAAATATAAAACCAAAACCTACCTGGAAAAAACCTGCCACAAATCCTAAAAAAATATCATGAGATGAAATCATAAGTTTCTCCGAAAGGAAAAATCCAATTATACAACAACTAATACCCGCCACAAACTGTGCTGGCACCATGTCCACTTTTGGAAATTTTCTTACTATCATTATCAAAATAGCAAAGGTGATTGGCATACTAAATGCCACTATATTTCCCAGCATTTCACCAGATGATAGCGAATTACCTACCATTAAAAAAACACCTGTTATTGCTAAAATAATTGATGCTAAAGTGATTGTAGAAATTTTTTCTTTTAAAAAAAAGTAGCCAAAAATTGCTAAAAATAATATTTGAGTAGAAATTATAAAATTTGTATTTGCAACTGTTGTATTATACATCGCAAAAACATATCCACAAAAACCAATAGATAAAATAATTCCACCAACAAAACCCCGGTAACCAGATTCGTAAAATGAAGTAAATAATTTTTTTTTGTAACTAATGATTAAAAATATTAAAACAGTAAGTGAAAAAAATATACTTCTCCAAAACAAAATTTGCCATAATGTTGATCCCTCAAATGATTTAACAATTAAACCACCAAAACTTAAGCTACAGGCACCCATAAAAATTAACAATGGTCCTGGTAAGTTTTTAATTAGATTCATTTATGTATTTATTTGTTTCTTCATTATATGCTTTAAATATATTCTCAGCTTCTTCAAGACTTACTTCTTTAAAGTTTATATCTGTATCTGGAATTAATTGACCAAGTTTATCTAGATCTGCAGAAATAACTATGGCAATCTTAGGGTAGCCACCTATCGTCCCATGGTCAGAAAGTAAAATGATAGGTTTACCATCTGCGGGAACTTGAATCACACCTCTAACTAATCCCTCTGACTTTATGTTTGTATTTATTATATTCTCTAAATTTGGCCCATCCAATCTCATACCCATTCTATCTACAAGTCGACTCACTGTGTATTTTTCTTTAAAGAAAATATTTTTTGCCTCATTAGAAAAATAATCAAAGTTAGTTCCCTTTACCACTCTAACTATATTGTTAAATAAATTTTTGTAATTTATTTGATTATTTTTGATATTTTTTATATTTGATTCTTTTATGAAAATTTTTTCATTTATTGAATATTTTTTTCCATTATTGGGTCCTATTTGAGCTTTAGTATTAATTGAATAGCTTTTCCAAGTTTCATTCAATTCAAATCCACCACTAACTGATAAATATCCATAGACAGAATTTTTTGTTGAAATAATGTCTATTTGTTCGCCGTCGTGTAAATTATAATTTTGATAACATTTTCCTTCCTCAGTTTGAGAATTGTTTCTAATTATATTAAAAAATATATCTCCTGTTATTGCAAAATTGATAGTTCCATTTCTTAGTTTTAATAGTGGTCCTTGGTAGGCAAATTCAATCGCAGCTTCGTTTAATTTATTATTAACAACACTGTTTGCAAATTTATAATTTCTTTGATCCATAGCCCCACTAATGGTAATTCCAATATGATACAAATGATTTCTACCAGAATCTTGTATGGTCGTATTAATTCCAGGTCTTAATATTTCAAAATAAGTTTTACTCATTAAATTTAAAATAATCGTGTTTAGATATTTGAAAAAAAGTAACTTTATCACCTGGCTTAATTAATGCAGGATCTTGTAAATTTGACTTTTTAAATATTTTTCTGGGTGTATTTCCAATTATGTTCCACCCTCCTGGACTTTCAAAAGTATAAATATTTGCAAACTGCTCCACAATGCCAACGGAACCTTCCGGTACTTTAACCCTAGGAGTTTCCAATCTATCACTTCTAATTTTTTCATTTACATCACCTAAAAAAGGCATTCCTGCAATAAAACCTGTCATGTAACAAAAGTATTCCTTATTAAAATAAAGTTTTAATATTTCTTCCTTAGATAAATTTAGTTTATGATTTAATCTGTCAAAATCTAACCCATATTCATCATCACAACAGACCGGAATTTTAATTTTTTTATTTTCTTTTTTTATATTTTTATCAATATTTAAATTTAAAATTATTTCTTTTAACTTTAAAAAATTTGTTATTGATAAATCAAAGCTAACTATTAATTTATTATATGATGGTGTTAAATTGTTTATACCCTTAATTTTTCCTTTTTTAGCAAAATCAGTTAGATGATTAAAATAATTAATTACATTTGAATTTACAATCTCATTTACTTCTGAGCCAAAATCACAGTAAACTGCTGCGTCTCCAAGATTAGATATATTTTTTATCATGCTATGTTATACTAGAGACTAAAGACTATGGAAATTAATATCAATTGTGATTTGGGTGAAAAATCTAAATTTCATTCCACAGAGAATGATCCAGAGTTATTAAATATTGTAAATTCTGCTAATGTAGCATGTGGTTATCATGCGGGTGATAAAGCTACGATGGAGATGATAATTAAAATTTCTAAAAAAAATGGTGTTAGTGTTGGTGCACATCCTTCTTTTAATGATCCAGAGAATTTTGGAAGAAAGAGGATTAATTTAAATTCATCAGAAATAAAAAAACTAATTATTGAACAGTATGAAATACTTCAGGATATCGCTCAAAAACATAATGATAAAGTAACTCATATTAAACCACATGGAGCTTTGAATAATATGGCTTGTGAAGATCTTGAGCTAGCAACAACACTTGCTAATGCTATTTATGGAATCAATAAAGATATTATTTATCTTGTCCCATCAGGTTCAAAAATGGAAGTTGCTGCAAAAAAATTGAATATGAAAATTGCATGTGAAATATTTGCAGACAGAAATTATGAAGATAATGGTAATTTAGTATCAAGATCAAAATCTAATGCAATAATTAATGATCCTGAAATTGCAAAAAAACACGTACTCGAAATGATTAAAAACCAATCATTAAATTGTTTATCTGGTAAAAAAATTCCTTGTAAAATTGATTCCATTTGCATCCATGGTGATAATGAAAGTTCTCTTAATACTGCTAAAATAATAAAAAACAATTTACATGCCAATGGATTAGATTTATTACCTTTAAATAAAATGACTAAATTTAAATAACTATGATTAAAAAATATATAATTTTTATTTGTATCACTTTCTTTTTTAATAATATCTCTCTTTCAAAAACTATTTCTGATTCAATAAAAAATTCTGAAGAACCTAAAGGTCCTACTAAAACTTCAGATTATAACTTGGCTAAAAAATATATCCAGAAAGCAGACAGGTACGATAATAAGAATAAAGTTTACAAAGCACGGAAGTTTTATAAAAAATCTCTAAAACTTTTGTATTCATCAAATAAAGATTATCTACCAGATGCAAATATATTCAACTATTTGGGTTACGTTAATGGAAAGCTTGGTAATTTTGAAAATGCAGAACTTTATTATATTCTAGGTCTAGAACTTGACCCTAATCATAATGGTATCAATACAAATTTAGGGCAATTATATGTTAATTCAAACAGAATTGATAATGCGATAGAAAAACTTAAAGTTTTAGAAAATTGTAATTGTGAAGAGTTTCTAGAATTAGATAATGCAATTAAATCTGGTAGTTCTAAATATTAAATTGTTAAGAATTTAATAATCCAATATACTAACTAAATGAGTAAAAAATATTTAAGAGATATGATTGGCTATGGTTCTAACCAACCAAAAGTATCTTGGCCTAACAATGCTCGAATAGCTGTACAAATAGTTTTAAACTATGAAGAAGGTGCAGAAAATTGTGTATTAAATGGTGATAAATATTCTGAAACTTTTTTATCTGAAATTATTGGTGCTCAACCTATTAAGGGACGCCACATTAACATGGAGTCACTTTATGAATATGGATCACGAAGTGGTTTCTGGAGATTACACAAACTGTTCCAAGAAAAAAAAATCCCAATAACAATTTTTGGTGTTGGCATGGCGTTAGAAAAAAATCCTGAAGTATGTAAAGCTATTAAAAGTGCAAATTATGAGGTTACATCACATGGATGGAGATGGATTGATTATCAAAATATAAAAAAATCTGAAGAAAAAAAACATATGAAACTTGGAATTGAAGCACATAGAAAAATTTTTGGTGAGCGTCCATTAGGATGGTACACTGGTAGATGCAGCCCCAATACTAGAGATTTAGTTTTTGAAGATGGTGGTTTTTTATATGATAGTGACTCATATAGCGATGACTTACCTTACTGGGAAATTAGAAATAAAAAAAAACAATTAATTATACCTTATACTCTTGATAATAATGACATGAGATTTGTAGCAAATCAAGGTTTCAATACAGGTGATCATTTTTTTACATACCTAAAAGATAGCTTTGATGCTCTATATGAAGAGGGAAAAACAAACCCTAAAATGATGTCTGTAGGATTACATTGTAGATTGATTGGAAAACCTGGAAGAATTCAATCCTTAAAAAGATTCTTAGATTATATACTTAAACATGAAGATGTGTGGATATGTAAAAGAATTGATATAGCCAAACATTGGATTAAAAACTACTCTAGCTAATGTCAAAAAAAATTATTTTTACAAACGGACTTATTGATTTAGCTCAACCTAGATTGGGTTCTAAGGTTATATTTAAAACAGATGATTTTTTTGCTTCTGCTAACAGAATTATTGATCCATTACCTCCAGTATTTAAAGAAGGATTATTTGATAAAAATGGCAAATGGATGGATGGATGGGAGTCGAGAAGAAAAAGAATATCTGGATATGATTTTTTAATTATTAAATTAGGTAAACCAGGCTCAATCAACAAGATTAATCTTGATACTTCATATTTTAATGGCAATCAACCATCCATGATTTCTTTAGAAGGTTGTTATTCAAAATTACAAAATATTAAAAATTTAAAGTGGAAAATGTTAATTGGAAAAAAAAAAATAAAAGCAAACAGTCACCATATATTTAATACTTCTTCTAAATCAATTTTTACTCATATTAAATTAAATATATTTCCAGATGGTGGAGTTGCAAGATTGAGACTTTACGGAAATATATCAAAAGAAAATAATAGCTTTGGAATTAAAACAATTAATTTAGCATCACTATTAAATGGTGCTTCTGTTATAGCCTGTAACAACGAGCACTTTGGAAAAGCTGAAAACATTTTAGCTCCTGGAAAAGCTAAAAATATGGGTGATGGGTGGGAAACTAGAAGAAGAAGAGACAGGGGCTTTGACTGGCTAATACTAAACTCTATTAATGGTAGAAAAATTGATAAAATTGAAATATCAACTCATCATTTTAAAGGAAATTTTCCAAAATATTGCTCATTGCAAGCAGCATTTATACCAAACAAAAAATCCTCTTCTTCGATTGTAAAAAGTTCTAATAAATGGAAATTTTTAATGAATAAGATTAATTTGTCTGCAAATAAAACTCACACATTTAAAAATACATTAATGATAAATAATAAGATTAATTTTATAAAAATAAATATTTTCCCCGACGGTGGAATTTCTAGATTTAAAATTTTTGGCAAATCAATTTTATGAAAATTACAATTAACCCCAAACCAATTACAAAAGAAAATTTCTCAAAATTTGGTGATGTGATTACAACTGATAATATTAAACCACTTGAAATTAACAATGGTTACGCCAAAAGGTTTGATGGAATAGCAAATTTAGATACTTCAAAAAATAATGGAGAAACGACTATATGTATTTTTTCTGCTCTAAAAAGATCTTTTCCCATGAAAATTGATATGATGGAAAAACATCCTTTGGGAAGTCAGGCGTTTATACCTATGAAAGAAACAACTTTTTTAGTATTTGTTGCACCAGAAGACAATAAACTTAATCTAAACAAAGTTGAGTCATTTATTGTGCCACCTGGAATTGGGGTGAATTATAATCCTGGTATCTGGCACTTTCCTCTAATATCCACTGAAAATATGAATTTTTTGGTAGTTGATAGAAAAGGATTTGGCGACAATCTTATTATTGAAAATTTAGATAAAGAAGAAGTAGTCCTTAAATATTAATACCCGCCGCACGAATGCGACGGGTCTTTTTTAGCTCTATAAAGATTCTTTTTATTATTTTTTACTAGATATGGCTAAATGAATTGCAGCACCAAGTGATGCTCCAATTATCCACGCATATCCGCCGCCGCCACCTAAATTAGCAAAGAAATCATCTAAGCCTAAAATTAAGATGTTTGGCCAAACAGTTCCTACTGCAATGTAGCCCGAAAGAACCCAAGCTAACATTCCCTTAGTGTTGAAGCCACTATCGTAATGATACTTACCTTTTGGACTAGCATCAAACAATGCATCTACATCAATTTTTTCTTTTTTGATTATGTAGTAGTCGACAATCATTATGCCAAATACAGGTGCAAGAATTGCTCCTAAAGTATTAACAAATGGAAATAATCCCATTTGAGTAATAACAGCAACCCACATACCACCAATAATAAAACCAAAACCAGCTGTAATTAATCCACCAGTTTTGAAATTAATTTTACTTGGCATTAAATTGGCTAAGTCATACGCAGGTGGTATAAAGTTCGCAACCATATTGATACCCACAGTCGCGGCAAAGAATGCGAATGCTGCAACAATAGTTAAAAATAAGTTGTCTACTTTAGCTACCATTTCTGTTGGGTTTGCTACGTATTCACCAAAAATTGCGATTGTTCCACCAGTAATCATTAAAGTTATAAAAGAGAATAAAATTACATTACCTACTAATCCCCATAGGTTACCTTTTCTCATCTCTTTTTCATTTTTAACAAATCTAGCAAAGTCACCGAAGTTAATTACTACTGCAGCAAAATATCCAACCATAATTGAAAATACAGCTAT
>Ga0209709_10001990_pt1 | contig 18252 bp, 19 predicted proteins | sample ArcticOcean_MG_C_2_FD_187435 | JGI IMG/M metagenome (GOLD analysis project Ga0209709, IMG submission 187435) | Marine microbial communities from western Arctic Ocean - ArcticOcean_MG_CB4_136 (SPAdes) (version 2) | ecosystem: Environmental > Aquatic > Marine > Oceanic | place: Arctic Ocean... | reverse complement strand
CTTGATTTATATAACAATATATAAAACCGTTTTCTGTTCTCTTGGATTTACTCTTCTCCCAGCCATGCCATGCAATGCTTGTAACCACAGCATCAATATCACCGTCACCATCAATGTCACCAATCGTACCGCCATGAGAAAAGTTAATTAACCCTTCACCTTTTTTGACGCCATGACCTTTGGTCCATTCTGTTACACAGCACCACTCACCAGTGATATGAGTAGCCGTGGACTCTGTCCATCCCAAGCCATTTTCATTTGATAAAAAGTACACATCATTTTTACCTGACTTATCCCCATTAATTGAGGTTGTATCAGTGCCAAATAAATCCAACTTGCCATCACCATTAAAGTCAGCAAGATGAAGTTTATTTACATCTGTCCCTTTCAGTTCTTTCGGATTATTATCAACTAGTAAGCCACTCACATCAGTTGCTTCAAATTTAAACGAGTTGAAGTACTTACTTTTTTCTACCTTTAAAAGACTAATTGCACCTTGGTCTGAATAACAGTCCCCTAAATCAGTTTCACAATTGGGTCCAGCCTTAGTCCAATCAACACCTGCTTGTTTTGGATTGGTTACAATAAAAAAATCTTCAATACCGTCCCCATCAAAATCAGCAAAACCAAAGTGTGTTTGAAGATAAGATTTCTTTCGAAGATGTTGATTTTGCATCTGTTTTGCATAATGCGGACTGTACATTGGCGAGCCATCAGTAGGAAACCAATTACCACTTGCAGTAGACTTCTGTACTAATGACGTTAATGACACTGTTCCAGGCTCTGTCGTATTAACAGATGAAGAAACTTGCGAAGAAGATGCTTGCTCTACACAACTGAAGACATAGTAAGTACCATCAGCGGATATACTCTTTAATGAATCACTGCCATCAGCACAAGATCCAGCAAAACTTTTAGAAATAATCGCCAAGATAAGTGAAGCAAAAATAAAAAATTTATAAATTTTCATAGTACCTTTCTTCTAATAAATTGAATTGAAATAATCCCAATATAAAGTTCGTTTTGTTGAGGCTTGATGAAACTAATGTATGATTTATATCCATTTCATTTGATGAAGTATAATCATTAAATATGGAGAATATCCCAACCAAAAACCTATAAAAATTCCTAGCACAAGCTTGTTTTTGGGTCGCATATCTTTCAACATAAATTGGATTACTCAAAATATTTTTAGTTACTGGCTTAACTCTTGTCATATATTCACACCTCCACTGTTTTTTACGCAGCTATTTCATTGCAGAACTATTAAAAAAAACTAATACTAGTCTCTAGGGGGAACTTAAAAACAATCTAAATATTAAGTATGGATTTAAAGGAAGTTTTAATCTATAGATAAATTCAGTTTCGAGCATAAAGAGATTGTGACTTATCTATGATTTGAAAATCACGCGGCGAATCAAAGACAAAACAATTCTTTAGGTGATTGTGTTATTCAGCGGCACTATACTTTATTGATATTCAATTCTATAACTTATTTCTATATTGTCAAGTTTTTGACACGCCTATCTTTACCTCTAAATATGAAAAGGAAGAGATACTTCAAAAATCAAATAATTTGGACTTAATTATCCTATGCGGTGAAGACAAGGTACAAAAAATGATAAATGTAGCTTATATTTCCATCTGTGAAATGTCTTGAAGGGCTCTAACTCTGTACTTTTCTCGATCTTGCATTTTTCCCCGAGCTGAATAATGAATCATTCTTTCTATTTTAAAGTTGCTCAATTTGTCATCTGAATATTTTTTTAACAATTCGTATGTCTTTATCCCTAATCCAACCAAAATAGGGTTTTTAACTTTTAGTTCTTTTAATTCTTCCACAAATAAGTCTATGTTATGCTCTTCTTCCTTAGGGTCTTCTTTCAACATTTTTTCGATCACAGGAATATCAGGATGAGCAATGGTTTTAATAATGTCAGTCATGTAAGCACCCCAAAGTGGCGTGCCCTTGAGTGCATACCTTAATTTATAAATCGGTCCACTACTATGAAAGTTTTCGAAAAGTTTCATTTCTTTTATGACCCCTACACCAGAGTGACTATAGCCAATTAAAACAATATTTGGATTCAAAACATCTAAGATTTTTACATCATCAAAAATACTTAAATCTTCCATATTACTTGAAAGAAGTTTAGCATTCTCATCTGGCTCTGCCCAAACAGCCCAACTAGAAAAATTGTCCTTTTTTGCCTTTAAGTTGTTGTATGTGCTTACAGAAATTTTTGTCATAGTTCTCCAAAAAAAATTTATTAAAATGTTATTTTTCATTTCATAACTTAACTCATAAATTAATCATCTTCTTGCGCGAATACCACAATTTTAGACTAACCTTCGAGAAGTTTTTTGAGTTCTGGGTCGTTCTGTAGTTCTTCTGAAGCAAATTCTAGATTGTAGGGATCCAGCTTCACGGTCAGTAATTATTTTATTGTCTGTCATCAGTTTATTCTAAATTTTAAAATTCATTTTGAACTAAGTATAAATCAATATGCAAGTTAAAAGTTGAAAATTCGTTTGATATCTGAGGGAGGTTAATTACTGACCAAGTTCCGCTTCTAGTTCTGCTTCAAATGCCGTTAGTTCATCTTCTATATCTTGTTGAGTATTATTTTCTTTAAATGTTCCAGTAATACTATCAATGCACTTAGTAAGGTAAGAACAGTCTCCAACATCAGCCAATGGGTATTTTCTATTATCAGGATGTATAGTATCGTACGTGAATTCTCCTGTACTTAGAAAAACTGATCCATCTACTATACGATGATTAAACATCTTTTTAAGATGCGGTGCGGCATCAACTACGATGTCAATAAATCCATCTTTATTGAAATCACCTAACTTTAAGCCAATGCTAAAACAATTAAATTTCCCACCCTCAGTCACCTGCCATGTTTCTTTAGATTCTGGACCTTTACACCATTCATCAACTAATACAGTTCTGAATTGTCCATGACCAATGTTCTCTTCAATGGTCATAGCAACACCGGCATAATCAACTCCTACTAGAGCATTAATAACATCCAAGTCACCGTCACCATCTAGGTCAGCAACCGATATATTTGGTACAGTTGAATACCAAAACCCATTGCTATTTTTGTGCTGAGGGAATTCAAAACCACGTTCATAGAAGTTACCCGTTCCATCGTTTGATAAGATTCCGTGAAATGACCTCTGTGGGTCTGGATTATAGAATCCCCACTCTTCCATAGCATTGTGAAGTGCGCCACCAATCACGATATCTAAGTCGCCGTCATTGTCGATATCACCAAGTTCAACTTCAAAGCCCCATTGGTCACCACATCTTCGAACTACCATATGACCATCACCTTGATTGATGTAACATAAAATTTCACCATTATGTCCAACCCATCTATTGCTTGGAACAACAATATCAATATCACCGTCACCATCGATGTCACCAACTGTTACTTGATGAGAATAGTTTTCTAAACCTTTGCCTTTCTTAACATTGTGTCCAGTAACGTGCGTGATAGTAGACTCTAACCAACTCCCATTTGGTTGTGATAAGTAATACAAATCGTTCTTTGCCTTCTGTTTATTTTCCTTTCCATCCCATGTATTTGTTCCCGCATCACTGGCAAAAATGTCTAATACACCATCACCATTAAAATCTGCAAGTTTCAACCCATTTGGACCTTGTAAATTCATATCGATTGGATTGTTATTGGCTAGTCGTTCAGATATATTAGTCGCTCCAAAACCATCTGAGATACTTTTCCATTTATTTTTAGTCATGTTGTACGACTTAGATGATATGTTATCTTTTATTGAATAAATCTCTATGTTATTACGTTCATCATAACAGTCAAATGAAGTCGTGGTTATGTCACATACCTCATGTTTGGTTATATGTGCGACATCCTCACCTGAAATTATATTCTTGGATTGTTTTGGTGTTGCTAAAACAACCAAATCATCAGTTCCATCATTGTCCATATCACCATAGAAAATTCCAGCAATCGATCTGTATTTGAAATTCAATCTCTCTTTTACTGTTGCCGGGAAAATAGATTCATTCATCCAATCACCGCCATCAGGTTTCATTGCTACTTTTACTGTTGCTGCCTTTGAATCGGTAACAGACGAAGATGATTGTTCACCACCACCGCAGTTGTATACAAAATAAGTACCATCCTCTGAGACACTCTTTACTGGCTCACTACCATCAGGACACGAGCCCGCAAAGCTTTGGACTGATAAGAAGGATAATGCTAGAAGTAGGAGTAGTTTTTTCATATCGATTAATTAGTATTCAAGCGTAAAAATTGCACCTTCAAAAAGGTAATATGCCTTTCTAGAGTTTTCTTGGGTAACAAATGGATACAGTACTTTTCTGTCGTTACCATTTTTTCCGTTACAAGTAATTCTATGGACATAGACTTTATGTTGATTTAACTCAACATGGGTTTCACCGAACAGCGAAAACTCTTTGTTCCCTAGAAATTCACTTGGGCTATATGAATTGTAAGTCACAGACTGACCCGCATAATTACAGGAATAAAAAACCCCTTCTGCCCAGCCTTTGAAAAACTCTTGGTACTTTCCAATTATATCTTCAGGCTTAGAGAACCATGTTTCACCAACAAAACTTGATACCTTCCATTTTGAATGGGGAACAATCCTCCATTTTGTTTCAATAAAGTTTGCAAAAGATAAATTTGATAGGAAAGCTAAAATTAATAGTAGGACTAGTTTTTTCATATTAGGTGAGGTTTTTTTTGGATACAAACTTACTTGGAAATTCTTTATAAAAGCTATTGGAATCTTTAAAATCTTCAAATAGCCATGAGTCCTGATAGCTGGCTGTATATAGAGACATATGCCATTTATGTTTCAGAAACTGATCCTTGATGATTTTTTTAGCCTTGCGTCTTAGGTCGCTGTGAACATAAATGATATGAGGGCATTCAGACCTCCATCGAAGCTTATATTCAAACAGGTCTATTGGTAACATGTAAGTTGATTGCTTGATAATATTGGATTATTCAATGTTAATAAAGAACTTTAATCTGTAACTAAAAGTGTATCGCAGTAATGCTCAATTAAAAAAGATACAGAAGTATAAGGGAATAGAAAGATCGGGTCGTTACTTGATTTCCTATGAAGTAATTATACTTCAAGGAGGTGATTTTGTCAATAAATGATGCTGGAAGAACTATCTATTAGGGTTATCCCTGGGAAGCCTAAAAAACTTGCCAAATGATTGATCTGGTTAACTTCTAATCAGTTAGTAAGGAATTTAAAAAATCGGGATCTACTCTCCCATATCTGTCCCAACTTCTGTCAATGAAACTGATTAATGATGGAGTAAAACTTTCTAATTTTTCGATAATCTCTGTGTTAATTTCCAGTTTTGCTCCATGTTCTTCAAGTTCGCAATCGTCATTTAGGATTGAAATTACAGCTTGATAATCACCTTCTTCTGCCGCTGAAGAGAATTCCACTAAAGGAGGAAAACTAAATTCAAATAAAGCATCATAAGAGTTATTACCTAATGTTCTTTTGTCTCCCATCAATTTAACTAACAAATAATAAAGTGCTTGACCGCCTTCATCATGTATCGAAAAATCATCTAACTCCTCAAACTTATCATCTAAAAATTGATTATATTGAGTAAATATTTCTGATTTTTTTGCTTTCATATTTTTCCTTTTTTTTAAAAAACTATATTATTAATTACTAAAATTTACTAGTTCTTTTCCCAACCCTTTTTTATGTTATTTTCAATCATCTCGTCTGATATTTCTTCAGCTGATTTTTGATCAGACGCCAAACGTACCTCTCTTTTTAGAGGGTCTTTTCTGCTAGGGCTGTAATCAGTCCAATGAACTACATAGGGTGCAAAATTAGAGGCTAATTGGTCCTTATTTGTTTTCCATAAGACTAACTTTCTAACTGCTAAGAGTCCTTTTGATTCTTTAGAGTAAACCTCCCTTCTTATAATTTCACTTTCTGGAAGCTCAACAACCTCAGCACTTGCTTCTGCATCAGTAATTACACATCTATCAGAAATCTGCTCAAGTCGAAGATCTGTAGGGTTGATGCTTTTATCTTTTCGGTATCTGACAAATACTGGGTGGAGGATACTTGCTAAGGGAAGTTTTTGAAGAGCAGTCCACTCACTTTTAAAATCAAGAACCATCTTTCGAATAAGCGCCCCAGATGAGTCTTCACTTTGAACATCAGACATCTTCACTTCAACGATTACCTCTGGCTTTACAAATCGATACATGGCACCATCGCCACTAGTAAATCGCCAGCTTGATGGAGCTTGCAAGGGTTTTAGTTTTTCCATCATTTCCTTTCTGGATTTCGTATCGCCAAGGTTGCCGCATGACCCAAGGAGTTGGAATGTATTATCAGTTCGCATGAGAGCCAATATAACTGATCTAACTTGAGTCTCATCATCACTCTTCTCTGTATAGCCAATAATGATAGCATCTACTGTAAAAGAAGGTTTTACTTTATAAATTCGACCATTATTCTGGCGAATAATGAGCCCTTCAGCATTGCCCTCTTCGACCCAGCTATCGTAAAAGTCTTTTGCATCTTCTGGTGTATTAGCAACCTCTGTTTTGACACACTTAACTCTTTTTCCCTTTTCAAATATTCGTTGCATCATCTCCAGCCGGTCTGCATATTCAGCTAAAGGCATAACAGACTTTGAATCACCTCCCAAAAGTGCATCAAAAACTGCAAATCCAAGCTTATTAACCTCAGCCTTTGGACCACCACCAAGTGCGCTTGCTAGATCGCTAACTCTCGGTCTAGTATCTTTAGTAGCAACATATAACTCACCAGCAAATATGGACTGCCCCTGAAACTGGCTCATTTGAGCTTTCACTTCATCAAGAAGCGGTATATCTCCAAAAATCACCTTACCTGAGGTGTTAGATAAAGCCACCTCACCATTGTCAATAATTAAGAACCAGAGCTCACCATCAATTTTAGGAGAAATATACATCTCTCCAAAAGCTATATTGGAACTAATATCATCAACCAGTAAAGACCTATAACCTGCTACTACAGACTTCCGATAACCTAACAGCTTGGAGAGAACTTCTTTATCTGAAATTCCACCATTTTGAATCATTTGACCCGTGCCAAGTGCCTTTGGTTTTTTTAAATTAAAAATACTCATTTTTTAGCCTGTGCTTTAACTTTTTTAAGCTCCATGTTACTGAGATGAAGCAGGAGTTGATATTTCTTTCCATCTACCCTGCCCTCAAGAAATCCCCTGTAAGGCATGCCATTGGCTTGAAAGATCAAAGGGTCCTTACCTGTCTTGCCAGCACCAATCAAAACCATTACAGACTCATCGTGCAGCTCTTTTGCCATTTCGTAAAGATAGTCATATGTGAGACCATCAACATGTCTCACTTGAATCGTTCTTTTAAATGCAAAATTAACAGCTACTGAAGCCTTAGGCATCTTTTTTCCAGTCCATCGAACAGGGAGCTCATCATCGACATTTGCAGGAATATTTTCAGGGTCTCTCCTTTCTTTTTCTTCGCCATTTGGCGAAATAATTACCTCAATAGTTTTGGGGGGTGCATATAAAATTTCACCTTGACTTCCAAGATAGACAACGTCTGTTCCTGATATAAATTGTCCAATCTTTTCTAAATCAATTTCAGGGTCACCCTCGATGAGATGGGAGGCATAATTGTCTCCATACTGCTCAGTAAGATTATGATTAAGGTTAGCCTCAGTTGCCGATAAGTAGCGTCTAAAATTCAAGACCTTTTTAGGTACACCCATCTCAAAGGGCTTGTCATACTTAAGTGAATCAATAGCAATCGTTGCGTCTCTACTATCTTTATTCATTAAATGAATTCTTCTCATAACTCTCCCTTAAAACATTTCAAAATCAAGATCATCATCGTCCTCAGAATCCTCTTCAAAGGACTCCACAGCAATTTGCTCAAGGTTCATCCACTGAGGCTCAACGGGATTTCCAATTAAAAGAAAATAACCCTCTTTATTAAGAAGAAGGTAGGCTGACTCAGCATGATAATCTGCTCGATAATTAAAGGGGAAATTAAAAACTTTCCCAGACTCTAGAATTGATTGTATTGAATCTGAAACTTCCTCTGGTTCCAGCTGGTAAATTGAGTCTACTGACAAATCAAGGAGTGACTCTAGCTCTGACACTTTTGCCACTTGAGCAACCCCAAGAGTCGCTGGTACCTTCTCAAGGATATTGCCCTTGAAGTCCATTCCTACCAATTCTTTATTTGGGATCCAATTGGTATCGTGATCAAAATACCCTTGAGATGTCATACCTGACATTATTAGCGTTGAACCATCATCACTCAATTCGCAGCGCTGACAAGCCTCTCCTGAAGGATCAAGAGAAATTCGTTTTCTTGAACCATAAAGCTTTGAGCGATTAATTTTAGAGTGCTCAAAAATACCAGTTTTACCTTTAAATTTTATAATGATTGGCTTGGCCATAAAAATTCACTTAATAACAAATATATATAGCATAATGATACATACTATCCAATAAAATTTAGATAAGAGTGGTTTTATGATTAATAATTTAGGAGAAATTTAATGACATTTAAAGTAAATAAGATGGGCAAATTAGCGGATCAGCTTGAAGATCGAGCTTACGAATGGGTTCTTTATGAAATCCAGCAAACATATGGAGTAGAAACTGAAGATGAACTATCAGTAGCTCAGTTAGGTGAAATAGAGAAGTATCTCGATTCAGAAGGCGAGATGGGAGAATTTGGCGCGGTATTTATAGAAAGTTATTGTGTTATGGCATTACGAGGCATCGTAGATAGAAATAATGAAGAAAATAATATGTTTTAATAACAATGCAATTAAAGGTGCCTATTTTCGTGCTGTAATTATTGGAACAAGAACCTTTTAACTTATAGATGGATTTTTAATGTCAAAATACACTCTTAAAGAGCGCGCACGCTATTTTTTTGATAGCACCCTCTCATCGGGTCCCCTGGGTTTGTTGGTTTGGCTTGGTCTGCTTGCAATTATAGTTATCATATTGGTTTCAAGTTTCGTTTGGCTTGTTGGCGCCTCCCCTAAGGATTCAATCATCGAGCAAGCTTGGTTCTATCTGCTAACTAGCTTAGGTGCATTTTGGAATGCTGAAGGTGGAACTTGGTTGTTCCGCCTCTCATCACTGGTAATTGTTTTCACTGCGATATTTGTAATTGGAACTTTAATAAGTATCCTAACATCGGCCTTTAGTTACAAAGTTGATCAACTAAAAAAAGGTCGATCGCGTGTTATTGAGTCTGAACATAGTTTAATTCTTGGCTGGGGTGAAGAAACCCTTATCCTAATTAATGAGCTAGTAACTGCAAATGAAAACCACCCTAACTCCTGCATTACTATTCTGGCCAAAGAAGACAAAACATTAATGGAAGGTAGAATCCGTGATTATGTAGGTCCTCACAAACAAACTCGAATTGTATGCAGAAATGGAAACCCTTCGTCCATATTAGATTTAGAGCTTGTTAGTATTAATACCGCAAAATCGATTATGATTTTAGGGTCTCTCAATGACAAATCAGATTTGTCAATATTAAAAACAATACTCTCCATTATTAATAATCCAAATCGTCGTAAGGAGCCTTATCATATAGTTACGGCTATTAATAGTCTAAAAGTTTTGGAGAGTATTAAAATGATTTCAAAAGATGAAATTGAAGTTATCCATAAGGGAGAATTTGTCACAAAAATAGAAGCTCAAACCTTACTTCAAGCAGGGCTCTCATTAGTAATTACTGATCTTTTAGATTTCAAGGGTGATGAGATCTACTTTAAGAATGAGCCTAAATTGATAGGCAAGTCTTACAAGGAGGCTAGTCATTCCTATAACACATCAATAGTTATTGGCTTCCATAAATCAAATAACGAGATTCTTTTAAATCCTGCATCAAACACCATGTTAGAAGAAGGTGATCAAATTATTGCTATTTCAAACGATGATGATACTATTGAGATTTTAGAGCAATCTGCACCTTTAGTTAACAACAATGCTATCAACCTTCACAACTTCATACCGCCAAAAGCTAAAAATATATTAATACTTGGTTGGAATCTACATACAACCAAGCTTATTAATCATATCTACAACAATACCCCTAAAAACTCGCATGTGATTATTGCTGCAACTTGTAATAGCTCAAAAATAGAAGTTGAAAAATACGTCTCAAGTGACAATTTGACACTTGAACATATTGAGGTTGATCCGTCAGAACGCGCTTCTTTAGAAAACTTATCTTTTGATGGTGTTGACCATGTCGTTATTCTGCCTTCTTATGAAAATGAGTTAAGCGGAACAACTCAATCTATGCATCAATTAGATGCCAACACATTAGTAACCCTATTAAATGTTCGCGAAATTAGAGATAATAATAATTATCAACTAACTATAACGAGTGAGCTCATGGATATTGAGAGTCGTTCGTTGGTTGAAACGAAGGATAATGATGATTTCGTTGTTAGTGACCATTTGATAAGTCTGGCCATAGCTCAAATAGCTGAAAATAAGTCACTTAGTCCAATCTTTAACAGCATTTTTGATCCTGATGATAATGAGATTTATTTAAAGCCTATAACAAACTATATAAACATTGGGGAGCCTGTTAACTTTTTTACAATTGTTGAAGCCGCTCTTCTTCAAAATGAAACAGCACTTGGTTACAGATATAAATTAGCAGACAACCCTGTATTTAACGGCAAAGAACATTATGATATTATTATTAACCCAAACAAAAAAGATTTGGTCAATTTTAAACCTGATGACAGGATTATTGTTCTTGCAGATGATGATGAGAGGTCTAAATAGTCAATTCTCACCCCAAGCAAAACAGCGATGAGACAAATTGTCTATAGACTGATACTTTATGTTTGAGGGAGGGTTTAAGCAGTTTAGACTAGCCTTCAGCAAGTTTTTTTAGTTCTGGGTCGTTCTGTAGCTCTTCGGAGGCATATTAAGCACCAAGCCATCATTCCTGTCAGCCTCAAGCATCACTTCGCGGTCGGCCTAGTGAAATTGTGTTATCAGTTATAATAAGTGTGTACTTAATTCAATGATAATGACATTCTTACTGGAACAGTAGAACCAACAGTATATTCTCTAGTAGTTTTGAAAGTTGGAATAAACTCATCAAACCCATCATCTAAAAGTATTTTAACAGTTGTTGAATATCCCGTTACTACTGAAACCCACCTTCTCGTGTAGGTTATTTCACACTTTTCTATTTGTTTATAGCCAATGATTGTTTTTTTAACACCGTTCTCTTCGCCTACTTTAGCACCTAAAATAGCACCAAAGATAGTAGCGGCATCTTTACCTTTGCCACCACCTACTTGATTACCAAGTATGCCACCAATAAGTGCGCCTGCAATTGCATCCGCGGCAGTGCCTTTAGTATTGCCATACACTGGAACTTCTGTCATATAACAAGACTTTTCTGGAACTTCTCTTAATACATCTTGTATGATAGGAGTACTTGATTGCACTATGCCATCTATGTTGACACTTGTGCCTGCTGATACATTCGTAGCAACTAAACTAAGTGCTAATGTTAATACTGTTACTAGATATTTCATTTTTAACTCCTTTAGTTATGAGAGACACCAGTAAAGGTAAATAAAATAAAATAAGAAATTTTTGTATTTTTCGCCTAAAAAATTAATTAATTCAATGCTAATAAGAAGATTTTTTTATTTAACCTTATTTTATTTAAATACTTTATAGCCATTGCATTTGGTGAATTATATAAGGAGTATATCCAATCCAGAGGCCAATCCAGAGGCCTATAAAGATTCCAAGTAATAGTTTGCTTTTGACTGGCCTATATCTTTCTACTTCGATTGGATAGCTTCCCATTTTTTTGCTCAACGGTTTAGCCCCCATATTAAGATTAACGGGATTACTCATATTGGTTATAGACAGCGACAGACTTCATTAAATCCTTGATATAGTCCAACGCCAAAACACACTACAAGAAATACGGTTATATAAAGATATCCAATCGGAATAGGTCTATTAAATTGCTTAGTAATAATTGTATTAATCACTATTCTTCTCCTTTTTCTTTGCTTTATACACCATATCATTACGATGCTTCCAATCTAACCATCTAATGCGCCACTTATCCATACGTTCTTTCTTATGGAGTCTCTTCTAATTCTTTTCATTTCTAAATATCTCCACTTGTATTGTTGTTGGCACTAGATTTTATGAATTATTAGACATAAACTGTCTCTAGTAGGAACACTCGCTTTGACGTTAAAATCTGAATTGGCAGCTTCACGTGCGTTTTCTAAGAAGAGTTCAAACTTTGAATGAATGCAAACGCGAAAAAAATAACTAGTGGCTTATCTATAATTTCACTACGGAGATATATTGAATTGTAAGAAACTCTTAAATGCTTTCATTTTTTTGGTAAGTCTTACTTAAGGAATGAATACTTTCCAAGTACGCTTTTCTATATAGTATTCACACTTTGGATTAATACAGCCAGGAACAAAAGGGCCAGATGGCTTGTCTATACTTCCATTATCAAGAACTGTATCGTATCCGACGGAGTTGGTTGGGTACCCACATTTTTTGCAAGTACATTCAGCACACAGTTGACAAAACCAAGGTTGCCGTCCATTTAATAATTCATTGCGTGCCCTTTGTAGAGTTATTTTTGTCCATTTATCTTTTTCTCCCCACACAACAAGGTATCTATTTAATACATCATCTAACTTAACAGATTGATATGGGTACTTTTCATTTCCGCCCCCCATAAAGTCGGTTCCCAATCTAAGGCCTCTTAATTTTTGTTCGGTAATACGTTTACCGCCGATATTGTCTATTTTTTGACTGCAAAAAATACAATTTTCAGAAGGTATTAAATTCTTATTAATTTCACTTGGTATTAGTTTGATTTTATTTCTTATTAGTAGTTAATAATTTATCTAGATTTTTATTCTATAACTAATTTCTATATTGTCAAGTTTTTGCATTTTATCTTCAAAAATCGCCTTCTATTTATACACATTTATAGAAATTAATTTTTTGATTAACAAGTAAATGGCTTTATGATGCTTGAGTACCAAAATTTGACAATATAGAAATTAGTTATAGAATAAATATAGATTTAAGGCTTGTTAAAGGCGGAAATGCTTATTCTAAAAGAATTATTGCAACCAAAATTTAGTAGTAATTTTTCAAAAATAAAATGATAAAAAAAATAAAACTCCCACATTATTTGCACCTTATTAAAGGTAAAGGGTTTAGGATGATGACACTAACTAAGGCATATCAATATGCCCTAGAGAATAATGTTAATGTATGGAATGTGCATGAAAGTATTGATTTAAAACCTGAATATTTTGACAGTGAGGCAAGCGTGGATAAGGTTGTAACAACAAATAGTTCGATCAAACCACCAATTAGAGAATGAACCCGGAGGGCAATTACAAAGACGATAAGCAAGATGGCAAGTGGACTCAGTGGTATGAAAATGGTCAGATTGATTTTGAGGGAAACTACAAAGATGGTAAACAAGTTGGTAAGTGGACTGAGTGGGACGAGAATGGTAAGAAAAAATCAGAAAGTAAGTTCAAACAAGGCAAGAAAAATGGATCTTTTATTAAGTGGCACGAAAATAGTCAGATTGAAGAAGAGGGAAACTATAAAGATGATAAGCAAGTTGGTAAGTGGACTTTGTGGCATGAGAATGGTCAAAAAAATTCAGAAGGTAAGTTCAAAAATGGTAAGGCAGATGGTAAGTGGAATTCATGGTATGAAAATGGTCAGATTGAATCAGAGGTAACTTTCAAAGATGGCAATAAAGTTGGTCAAACTGACTACAGATATCATGAAAATGGTCAGATAGAATCAAAAGGTAATTTCAAAGACGATAAGCAATATGGCAAGTGGACTCAATGGCATGAGAATGGTCAGATACATATCGAGGGAAATTCCAAAGACGGCAAGCAAGAAGGCAAGCAGACTGAGTGGTATGAAAATGGTCAGATTGAATTAGAGGGTAAGTACAAGGACGATAAGCAAAATGGCATGTGGACTTCATGGCATGAGAATGGTCAGAAAATGGCAGAAGGTAAGTACAAGGACGATAAGCAAAATGGCATGTGGACTTCATGGCATGAGAATGGTCAGATAAAGTTAGAAGGCAAGGTCAATTACGATAAGGGATATGGCACGTGGACTGAGTGGCATGAGAATGGTCAGATAAAGTCAGAAGGCAAGGTCAAAGATGATAAGCAAAATGGCAAGTGGACTGAGTGGGACGAGAATGGTCAGATAAACTCTGTGGCAACTTACAAAGACGGTGAGTGCATCAGTGGGGGCTGTCCTGAATAACGGAAAAGTTAGTGAGTACTATTGAATCACCTGTCTAAGTTTTTTAACAATTTGAACCATCCCATAAGTATCTAATTCACAATATTCCTTAAGGGAAGATCTGTATCTGCTGATCAGCTCTGAATCGCTATCTTTTTTTCTAATCTCTTCACCAAGCATATTATAGATATACATAGCTTCATTGCCATTTTTTACTAAATCTAAATTTTTATAAGCGTCTTTATGATCTGGAACCAATGCAGGTAAAACTGTTTTAATTCCATGTAGCCCTCTCATTTCATGGGAAACATAAAAATTATTCTTAAAAGGATCCCAGAGGTCAACAAAGTTGCTATGAAGGTTTTTCAGGTGTGCCTCGTATTGAGGAAAGTGATTTGCTAAATTTTCAAACACGCCCATTTCAAATGAACTATTAAAGGCGACTATGCAAGAATCCTTGGGTATTTGTTCAGTGATCTTTCTGGCAATATTCTCCCGACCATCAGTGTCAGGGTTCTCTAAAGCTTCTTCATGGATCACTTCTCCATCCTCATATTCAATGTGGAGGGAGTACTGAAAGGGAAATTTATTGAAAGGAGATTCGCCTTGGTATTCAGGAACTGGCGGACTTATAGTTTCAAAATCAAAGTAGTATATTGGGAAATGCATAGTATTAACAAACTCTTTAAGCTTCTCTTTTTCAATATGGGTGTTTTGATTTTTCCAAACATCTACCTTGAGTTGTTGGAGCTCTGTCATACTAAAATCATCGGGTATATCTTTAACTGCAGTAATCCCTTGGCTATATAACTCTTGAGATTTTTTAGGGGAGTGAGAGAAGACATTAAAAACTGAATAATCTGGGATTTCTCTTTGCGTTTTCCAGCAATAATCATAGGCGTCACATTGGTAGGGTGATTTGCAATGAGATCCAATATCAATAGCCGGCTCACTTCCAGTATCCTTAATGACTTCTCTCATGCCCTTTAGGGTTGATGGTATGTTAGGTTGAAGCTCAATAATTTTTTCAGTCACTCTTTCATGGTGGAAAAGTTTTTTAATATCTAGACTTTCTTTTCTAATATAGTTCTTACTGAGAAGGGTTATAAAGATTTCATTGATGTCGAGTCCAAGCCCATTTAAAACATAGTACTGAATGGATGCATCCTGAATATAGTTTTCCAGCTTTTTCTTTTGTTTACTTGTGCTTTCTATATTGTTCCATGTGGAGCTTTTGACCTCATAAATTTCATAGCTGCCGTCTTCATTTTGATGAAGGATGTCAACCATGACGAGAATATTTTCGTATTGAAAAGTTGCCTCAAAAATGTCTTTTACTCCCTCATCCATGAACTCTTTAGTCTGCCTGATCATCTGCTCATAATCTTTGGTGTATTCAACTTCTTTTCCTCCAGGAAATAGCTCACAGGCTAAACCACCAACCACATTTCCTGCCTCAAATATGGCTTTTTTCATATCATCAGGCGCCGTTAAAACCTCTTTGTTATATTTTTTTAGCCATAAGGCTTTCTTGCACTGTAACCCCTTTGTATACAGCGATTTAGAGAGGTTTAATTTTGGTTTAATTTTATTCATAGGTTTAATCTGTTTGTTAAATCATTATCAATCATCAGTTACCTTATTACGCGTCATCTTCATGAATACCGATGGACTCTCTCACTAAAAAAAACCCATTGTCATCTTGAAACTTATCATTCGCAAGTTGGGCCTTTATCTCTTTTGCAAATGAGGAATTATTATCTCTAATTGTCCAGCCACAGACTAAACGGTCAGTCCAATTATCACTTTCGGCAAGTTTTTGTAATTTTATTTCATCAATGCCAAACTCATTGTAATAGTTTCCCATAAACTCGGCACATCGTATTTTTATCTCATACGGCACCCCACCACCTTGTATAACCTCTAATCCTAGCCATTTCGTAGATATAGAATCAAACAAGTTCTTATAATCAGATACTTGATCTGTAGCATGCTCTATTGCACTTTCAATGATGTAGTCTGGCTCTAACCCTTTATCCTCACATATATCCTCTATATCTGAAACAGAGGCCATTATTAAAGTGTTGACATCATCAACCTCAAAAGAGTCATCATCTATATTTTGTATTGCATTTTCTAAATCATTGCCTGTCATCAGTTTCTCCTAAAGTCTAGAATTCATTTAGAGATAAGCCCAAGAGATTCTTTACCTAAAAGTTTTAATTCATCGTTCTTACCTAAAGTGAACATCTCCATCTCAACCTTGTATAAATCTTTTACTCTTGTACTTTCTTCCTCTTCATGAGTGGTTGGATTTTCTTTTAAAAAGTTTATTAAAATCCCATTCTCTACTTTTTTTAGAATACTCTTTGGATTTCTTTTTATAGATAAAAGATACATCTTAAGTTGTTGTCTATGGGTATTAACGATCGAGGAGTGTATCTTTACTTCAATAATAGTTGGAGGTTTTTCATTATTTAAATAAAAATCAATTTCACCTAGTCTTATCGGAATTTTTTTATAATACAACTCTATAGAAGTTTCTCTAAGGTATTCAATGTTCTTTAAAGTTAATTCATGTCCGATAGCAACATGAAACGATTCTTCTTTGAAGTTTAAACCGCCTATGTGATCATAAATTTCAAGAGACAGTTTTCCTAAAACTTCCATCAATTTATTTTTCTTAGTCATTATATTCCCTTAAAAGTGCTAATCATTAGGCAAAAGATTTCTTTTAAAGTTCTTAACTTCATGTTCCTGTATTTTTTCCTTAAAAACTGTCAGATACTCTAGGTGCAACTTGCCCTCTAACCATCGCCTATCTGGCTCATCCTCTAATTCAATAAAATACAATTCAACTTCTTCTTTAGAATATGGACTAAATGCCTCTATCCATTTAATATCATCTTTCTTTTTCTTTTCTGTAGCATATTTGGGCAACATTTCCTTAACATGATGGTTTACTCTCGCTCTCAGATTTTTTGCTTTGCCTATATAAATGCATTTATTATTAGATAGGGTCCTGTAATAATAAACACCACTAAGACCTTTGATAGCTTTATTATTGTTCATCCATTCATACCATTCCTCTCCCATATGAGATGCCAACAGTTTGGCCTCAAAGCTTATTAAAGAGCCGTTAAATTCGAATGTATGCTTCATATATCTCCTTGTAAATTTTTAGACTAGCCTTCAGCAAGTTTTTTTAGTTCTGGGTCGTTCTGTAGTTCTTCGGAGGCAAATTTAAGCGCAGGGCCGCTAGAATTCACTGCCTCAAGCACTATTTCACGGTCAGCTTTTAGAGTGTCGGAGGCATATTGAAGCGCCCAGCCGATATTCTGAATAGCCTCAAACACGATTTCACGGTCAGCCTTGTAAGTGTCATCAGCAAATTCAAGCGCAAAGCCGTTATTCTTCACAGCCTCAAGCACTATTTCACGGTCAGCCTTGAGAGCATCATCGGCAAGTCGAAGTGCAGCGCCATTTGACTTTACAGCCTCAAGCACTATTTCACGGTCAGCTTTTAGAGTGCCTGAGGCAAATTCAAGCGCAAGGCCGTTAATCTTCACAGCCTCAAGCACAACTTCACTATCCGACTTGAGAGAGTCGGAGACATATTCAAGGTGAGAGCCGAAATACTTGAGTGCTTCAAGCACAATTTCACGATCAGCTTTTAGGATGTCATTAGTAAATTTAAACGCCAACTTGTTCCACCTAACAGCCTCAAGCATCTCTTCGCGGTCAGTAATTATTTTATCGTCTGTCATCAGATTCTCCTAAAGGCTACAATTCATTTTGAACCTAGTATAAACCCTTAGGACAATGAAGTCCAAATTCCGTTTGATGTGTGAGGGAGGTTATATTAATGT